>Ga0115572_10003144_pt1 | contig 13067 bp, 13 predicted proteins | sample COGITO_mtgs_1206_FD_88681 | JGI IMG/M metagenome (GOLD analysis project Ga0115572, IMG submission 88681) | Pelagic marine microbial communities from North Sea - COGITO_mtgs_120607 | ecosystem: Environmental > Aquatic > Marine > Epipelagic | place: Germany:Helgoland, sampling site Kabeltonne... | reverse complement strand
ACTGAATTAACTTAAAGTTTTTTGACTTTTCAATTGAGTCATAAACTTTAAATCCTAAATAAAAATTAGATTCAATTAAAGTTGATATATTCTTAACTTCATATTGAACAATTGTATTTATAAAAACATCAAATACGATCCCTTTAGTTTTTTCTACTAATAGATCAAAGTCATTTATTTGGTGCCTATTTAATGAAGTTATATCATAATGGCTCTGAAGTTTTTCTATTATATTTTGACCTAGATAACTACTGCCTCCAATCAGTAAAATTTTTTTAAACTTACTCATTTAGAAATGACTATTTCAAATATTTATTAATGATGTCAAACGTGTATTTAAAATGTTTTTCACTCAATCCTGGCCAAACTCCAATCCAGAAAGAATCATTCATTACTTTATCTGAATTATCTAAAGCACCAACTATTCTCTTTTCAATATTTATATAGGCTGGTTGTTTTATCATATTACCCCCGAAAAACAACCTTGTTCCAATTTTATTCTCTTCAAGGTGACGAACTAGCTTATTTCTTTCAATCTTTTTAGGATCTCTAATTGTTAACATAAAACCAAACCAACTTGGATTAGAATTTTCAGTAGCTTCTGGTAAGATGAAGTATTCCTCCAGAGACTTAAACATATCGAATAATGTTTTATGATTTTCACGACGTTTAGCTACAAAAGCATCAGCTTTAGCTAACTGGCTTAAGCCAATAGCAGCTTGCGTATCAGTAACTTTTAAGTTAAAACCAACATGAGAATATATGTATTTATGATCGTATCCTTCTGGAAGATCTCCTAATTTCCAATCGAATCTTTTATTGCATGTATTGTCGCAACCTGTTTCACAATAGCAATCTCTACCCCAATCTCTAAAACTTAAAGCAGCGGTTTTTAACCTTCTATTGTTTACTAATACAGCACCACCTTCTCCCATTGTTATATGATGAGCTGGATAAAAAGATAAGGTTGCCAAATCACCAAAAGAACCTGTTTTTCTTCCGTTATAAGTGGCTCCTAATGAATCACAATCATCTTCAATAAGCCATAAGTTGTGTTTTTTTGCAATTTCTGTAATAGCATCTAAATTAAAAGGATTCCCTAAAGCATGAGCAATCATAATAGCTTTAGTCTTTGTAGAAATAGCTGCCTCAATTTTAGTAACGTCTATATTATAAGTAGGAATATCGATGTCTACAAAAACAGGAATACAACCAAACTGAATTAATGGATTAATTGTAGTTGGAAAACCCGCTGCTACTGTGATAACCTCATCTCCTTTTTTTATAGCTCTAGAACCAAGAGAGGGAGACGTTAAAGCATAAAAAGCAACTAAATTGGCTGATGATCCTGAATTTACCAAAAGAGACGTTTTAGCTCCAATATACTTAGCTAAACTAGATTCAAATTCTTTTGCATACCTTCCTGTAGTAAGCCAAGCATCTAAAGTAGCATCTACACCCGCAAGAATATCGTCTTGATCAATAACCTTACCCGTTACTGAAATATAATCTATACCAGGAATTATTTTTTTAGGAATATTTTTGTTAATTATCGGTTCCAGGGATTCTTTTAATGTTTTATTTATATTTTTAATCATTATAATGTATTTAAATAAATCTGTAAATCTGATTCTATTAATTTATTTGTATTTGTACTTTCATTTTTATAATTAAGATACCAATTGAATGTTTTTTCAATTGCTCCTTTTGAATTCCACCTCGGTCTAAAATTTAATATTTGCTTTGCCTTTGTTATGTTTAACGTAAGACATTGGGCTTCAACTAAAGTTGATGGTTCAAATACTACTTCTCCAACAATTTCTATTTTTTTTCCAATATTTATTATATTTTCTACTGTCTTTACATCATTATTCTCAGGACCAAAATTCCAAGGACCTACGGTCAATTCTGGATTATCTCTAAGACCCTTTGCGAGTTTTAAATAACCAAAAAGTGGCTCTAACACATGTTGCCATGGTCTAACCGCTTTTGGACTTCTTACAACAAGTGGCTCATTAGCTATTTTAGCCCTTACAATATCTGGTATTAGTCTATTTTCTGACCAGTCACCGCCACCAATTACATTTCCAGCTCTTGCAGTTGCAATCGATACATTAGAATCTTTAAAAAAAGACTTGACATAAGAATCAATTAAAATTTCAGAAGCAGCTTTGCTAGCACTATAAGGATCTTTTCCTCCCAACTTATCTGTTTCAACAAAAGGAAATCCTAATTCTAAATTTTCATATACTTTATCAGTTGTGATAAATACTGCTTGAACTTTTTGACGGTACTCTTTTAATATTTCTAATAGATTAAGTGTTCCTGTAAAGTTAGTATCAAAAGTCTCCTTTGGGTTTTTATAAGACTCCAAAACCAAAGGTTGTGCAGCCATATGAAAAACAAATTCAGGCTTGCAATCATTAAAAGCTTTACTAAACTTTTTTGAATCCCTAATGTCTCCAATAACTGACGTTATATTACTGGAAAAATTTAAAGAACTGAAAAGAGATGGTGTTGTTTGTGGTGTTAAGGAGTAGCCAGAAACTATAGCGCCTACTGAATCTAATAGATGTAAAAGCCATGATCCTTTAAATCCAGTATGCCCAGTAACGAATACTCGTTTGCCTTTAAAAAAATGTAGTAGCTCTTCTAAATCCATAGTTTCCAAGGAGCTTTTCCTGATTGCCAGAGTTGCTCTAAATAATTTTTTTCTCTTAATGTATCCATTGGCTGCCAGAAATCTTCATGCCTAAAAGACATTAGTTCCCCATTTATTGCTAAATTTTTTAGGGGCTCCTGTTCCCAGATAGTATTATCTCCCAGAATATAATCTAAGGCTTTGGTTTTTAAAACAAAAAATCCGCCGTTTATTAAAGCTCCATCCCCCTTAGGCTTTTCAACAAAACTGCTAACCTGAAAATCATTTATCTCTAATGACCCAAATCTTCCTGGAGGAAAAACAGCTGTAAGTGTTGCTAATTTACCATGGGTCTTATGGAATTTAACCAGTTTGCCTATATCAACATTTGATAAACCATCCCCATATGTTAAGCAAAAATCTTCTCCTTCTTTCAAATATTCTTTTATTCTTTTTATCCTTCCACCAGTCATAGTATCATCTCCTGTATCAACAAGTGTAACTTTCCATGGTTCAGTACGTTTACGATGAATCTTCATTTGATTATTATTCATATCAAAAGTAATATCCGACTGGTGCAGGAAATAGTTAGCAAAATATTCTTTTATTACATAACCTTTATAACCACAACAAATTATAAATTCATTGATTCCATGAAAGGAGTATGTTTTCATTATGTGCCATAAAATTGGTTTGCCTCCGATTTCAATCATTGGTTTTGGTTTAAGAATTGTTTCTTCTGCAATTCTAGTTCCTAAACCACCTGCTAATATTATTGCCTTCATTTATATTTTAGAGTTTAATAATGAAGAAAACTTTACCTAACTTCATTAATATAATTATTATATACTTCATTTATTCCTGTATCTAAGTCAATCTTAGGTAACCAGCCTGACTGGTGTAATTTTGAACTATCAATAAATTTTCTTAAAGTTCCATCGGGTTTATTTTGATCCCAAATAATTTTACCTTTATGCCCAGTAGCATCTTGAATTAACTTAGCTAATTTTTTAATAGAAATTTCAACTTCTGAACCTACGTTGTATAAAGAGTCTTTAAGCTTATTTTCTAATGCATAAACTACAACGTTTGCCAAATCATCTACATGAAGAAACTCTCTCTTTGGCTTTCCTGTGCCCCATAGTTCAACTGGAGAGTGATTATTATTTTTTGCTTCACTAAACTTTCTAAGCATTGCAGGTAAAACGTGAGAAGTTTCAAGGTCATAATTATCACCTGGACCATATAAATTTGTTGGCATCAGAGAGATATAATCTCTATTATATTGCTTTCGTAATGCTTCTATTAATTTTACTCCAGATATCTTGGCTATTGCATACCATTGATTTGTTTCTTCTAGTGGTCCTGTGAGAAGATATTCCTCTTTAAGTGGTTGAGGAGCCATCTTTGGATATATACATGAACTCCCTAAAAAGATAAACTTGGGAATGTCTAATTCATGGGCTGCTTTAATTAGATTGTTTTGAATTAGCATATTATCCATTAAAAATTCATATGGATTTTGACTGTTTGCATATATCCCTCCAACTCTAGCGGCTGCATCTATAATTGCCTCAGGCTTTTCTCTTTCGAGCATGTTAAAAACAGCTCTTTGGTCTCTTAAGTCTAATTCTTTAGAACTAAATCCAATTATGCTTTTGTAGCCTTTTGCTTTTAATGCTCTCCAGCACGCAGAGCCTACCATCCCATTATGGCCTGCTATGTATATCTTAGAGTCTATGGTGATGTTATTACTCATAATAGTTAAGGGTGTCATAGCCTCCGTCTTTTAAGTATTTATCCTTTTTAAATAGGTGTAAGTCTGAGGCCATCATCTCTTTAACTAACTCCTCTAAAGTGATCTGAGGTTCCCATCCAAGCTTCTGCTTTGCTTTGGTTGGATCGCCTATTAAAAAATCCACCTCTGTGGGTCTAAAGTATTTTTTATCGATGGACAATACTTCCCTTCCTATCTCTAATTGATAGTCTGGACTAGAACATGAAGCTATTTTAGCTACTTCATTATTACCAACTCCACTAAATTCTAATTTAACTCCAAGATGATCAAAAGCCATTTTAACAAAGTCTCTAATAGTTGTTGTCCTTCCAGTAGCAATAACCCAATCTTCAGGTTCTTCTGCCTGAAGTATCATCCACATCATTCTAACATAATCCTTTGCATGACCCCAATCTCTTTTAGAGTCTAAATTTCCCAAATAAAGTTTATCCTGAATTCCAAGAGCTATCCTTGAAACTGCTCTTGTTATTTTTCTTGTTACAAAAGTTTCTCCACGAATAGGAGACTCGTGATTAAATAAAATTCCATTGGAAGCAAATAAGCCATAAGCTTCCCTGTAATTAACCGTAATCCAATAAGCATACAATTTTGCCACTGCGTATGGAGAGCGAGGGTAGAAAGGTGTGTTTTCGGTCTGAGGAACCTCTTGAACTTTTCCGTAAAGTTCCGAGGTCGAAGCTTGGTATATTCTAGTCTTTTTCTCAAAACCTAATAGTCTAACCGCTTCTAATAATCTAAGTGTACCAATACCATCAGTATCGGCTACATACTCTGGCATTTCAAAAGAAACTCTAACATGACTCATAGCGGCAAGATTATATATCTCATCTGGTTGAATCTTTTTAATGAGTCTAATAAGGTTTGTACTATCAGTCATGTCTCCATAATGGAGAATGAATTTTTGATCCTCATTATGAGGATCTTGATAAAGGTGATCTATCCTATCTGTATTAATTAATGACGTTCTTCGCTTTAATCCATGGACCATATAGCCCTTCTTTAAAAGAAATTCAGATAAATAAGCGCCATCTTGACCTGTTACACCAGTAATTAAAGCTGTTTTCATATTTCCCCTTTTTAGTTTTTTAAACTATGATCCTCCAAATGTGTTTTAATCGAGTTAATTGTTTCCCACTCTGAATTATTCAGTGAATTATAGCTAAAACCCTCAGGGACTTTTTTAGCCTTAAACTTTTTAATAAAAAGTTCAGAATTAAAATTGGAAATAGGTGTTATTACAAATATTTTTCCTAGATCATATGTATTAAATGAGTCTGATGAAGTAATCATTTCTTCATGCAGTTTTTCTCCTGGTCTAATTCCAACAATTTTTATTTTACATTTTGGACAAATTGCTTTTGCTAAATCTGTGATTTTATATGAAGGTATTTTAGGTATAAATATTTCACCCCCAATTGCATTCTCAATTGCGTACATAACTAAATCGACTCCTCCCTGTAAGGTAATATTAAATCTAGTCATGTTAACGTCTGTTATAGGAAGTATACCTGCTTTTTGTTTGTTTAAAAAAAAGGGGACTACCGAACCATTTGAAGCGAAAACATTACCATATCTTACTACTGAGAAAACAATAGGTTTATCCCCTTTAATATTGTTAGCTGCAACAAAAAGTTTATCTGAAACCAACTTAGTAGCTCCATAAAGATTTATTGGAGCACAGGCTTTGTCTGTTGATAAGGCAATAACTTTTGATACTTTAGATAATAATGCTGCTTCTATAACGTTTTGAGCCCCAATAATATTTGTTTTTATACACTCATCGGGATTATATTCTGCAAGATGAACGTGCTTCATAGCTGCAGCATGAATTACAACATCTACACCATTAAAGGCCCTTATTAGACGCTCTTTATCTCTAACGTCTCCCAAAAAAAATCTTATGGCTGAAAATTCATTTTTTGTAAAAACATTAGACATATTGAATTGCTTTTGTTCATCCCTTGAAAAAACTATTAACTTTTTCAAGTTAGGGTATTCTTTAAATAGGTGTTTTACTAGGGCGACTCCCAAAGAGCCTGTCCCTCCTGTAATTAAAACTGTTTTATTGTTTAGCATCAAAAATTATTTTATTGTAACCTATTGTTTTATAAAAATCTTGTATTCTAATTAAATGATCATCTAATTTTTTTTCTGCGACAGAATCATTTAATTCAATATAGTAGAAATCAACTTTATGAAAATCGTTTTTCAAAATTGATCTTGAGGTGAATAAAGCACTCGAACTAAAGCCTATAATTTTTTTAGGTGATTTTTTGCTCTTTAATAAAAATAATTCAAATGGTATATTGGAAATACACGATTGAATATCCAAGGGTTCTAACAATTTAAGTTTTTCCAATTCTTCCCTTCTATGAGGAAAGTATATAATGTTTTTTTCTTTTAAATTTTGGAAAAAATTTAAAAAATTGATTTTTGAAATAAGTCCGTCTTCAACTTCTGTACCACCTATAAAATAAACTAAAGAATCTTTTTTTTCAAATTTAATATTTGAAGTTAGGCATTCAAAGTCATTTGGAATTAATTTGATATTGTCATTTAATTCAAGGTGTTCATAAAAGATAGTGAATAAACTAAAAGTTTTTGGAGTTTTAATAAAAAAATCAAAAATCTGCTGCTTTAATCCTAAGGAATTACCATAAGGGCTTTTACCAAAGAGTATATAATCTCTTATTGCTATACTAGAAACTCCATCATCTAAAATTATTAGATCATTATAACTAATTAATTTTGAAGAAATAATAGAAATATTATCAAATAAATGACCTAAAATTAGTTGACTGCAGTTTTTAGAAAAGAACTTTAGTTTTAAGACTAATGAAATTGAATTCACAACATTAATAGAGCTAAAATTAATTTTGAAAAAATTCTTGATGTTATTGCATTGAAGTTTATCTTTTTCTGTATTCAGAATAACATGACATTCATAATCATCTATTAAATTTTGAAATAAAAACTCACATAAACATAACAATTGAAATGGAGACCTAATTACAGATATAATCTTTCTACTCATATTTATTTATTTGAAATATTTTCCAAATATTATATTTGATTTTTCATGATCAGTTGGTGTGTTACCGAAATAATAATTAGTAAAAGAATATCTTGTACCTTCAACAATGTTTTTACCTCTATGTATATAAGAACTGTCGAACAAAACTACTGTCCCTTCCTTCCCAGTAATTTCATTGATTTTTAAATTATTATTTTCAATATATTCTTTAATTTCAATTTCATCATATCTAGGAGGGTATAATTTAAATGTTCTTAAAAAGAATTTTATGTAAAAAATTAAGCTATTTTTGAGTGTGGTTTTTCGCCTTTTAGTGTCAATGGATTTGGAATTCTCAACAAAAAGAAATGGCCCGTTTTTTGAAGAAACATTTGACAAATAAAGCATTGCTTTTAATTGGGTGAAATCAGAATCTCTATGCCAACCCCCTCCACTATTGCTTTCCCAATTAGATTTAGATACTTTACCAGCTAAAACGAAATGAGTTTTAAGATCCCTGCCTAAATATTCACTTACAATTTCTCTTAACCATTTATCTTTTGAAAAAGAGATGGCCGTTTCTGAATAATTTTCAAACTTAAAAAACCTTATGTCACCACCTGTTTGTTCAGTTTTAGTGCAAAATGATTTTTCAGGGTGATTCTTTATCATTAAATCAATTTTGTTTCTTGCTTTATCACAGTAATCTTTATCAAAGTAATTGTCCAATACAATAAATCCTTGATTTTTAAATTTATTTAACAGTTCACTCTTTTTGGATTCTTTCATTTTATTTTTCTTTTAAAATATTCTGAAAAAGAATTATTATTTGTTTGAAATAACTTAACTAATTGCTCATTATTAATAAATTGTTTGAAGTGGGAATATCTTTGCCACCCACCCCACTATTTTTCATTTTACCTTCCTCTACTAAAACCTCTCCTCCTAAAACGGAATGAGTTTTTGAATTTTTGTTGAAATCTTCATTCGATGAAAACTTAGAGGCTGAATTATAAATATTTTTCAAATTTATAAAATCGATTATCCTCGCCAGCAGTTTCAGAACGTAAGCAAACATATTTTTGGGATTGTTTTTTTATTACAAAATCAATTTCTGAAATTACATTATCAAAATAATTTTCAATAACGGCTATCCCTTTTTCTTTTTAAGTCTGTTAGATAGATGTCGTCTTTCATGATTTTTAGTATTTATTAATATAGTACACGGTGTTTAAAAAGGACTTTTAGTTATTATAAATTTACTTTTCTGAAGTTTTGGAAACTAAATAATAGACTTGAATAAAAATTATATTTGAAAATTGACATGAAAATAGATTTCAAAATCATAGTCAATATTTTAATTTGATCCCGAAAGGTAACTTGTTTATTAAAAATAAAAATGTACCCCAAAAGCCCAAGAAAAGTGGATGAACTTTTTATGAAAGGGTGTTTTAGTAAACATTTAAAGAAACTAATAGCATGGTCTTTATTGAAAACATACATGTCTTTTCCCTTTAATATGGACCAATAAAAAAGTCCTGAAGCCAGTTGATTGATTACTTCAATCCTTTCATCATTATTTATTTTTTTTGATTCCTCAATAAGAATACTTAATCTTTCTAATACTCCAAAATCTAATGGTCTTCCCATAGAGTTATTAATAGAATCCTCCAAGGTATCATAATTTCCTAAAACTGGCATTTTATTCGTTATTAAGTATAATATATCATGTCTTAATGAAGCCTCAACAGATATTCTTATCTGAGGATAAATTGAGTTATCCAAATGCCATTCATTAACATTAATTAATTTTTTATTAAACGTATACCCTGGAACCGAACCGCTAGCTTTATATGCTATTTTAAAAGCTTCTACTCCTTTTCTTAATCGCTTTGTCTGATTTAAAATTTTTTGATCTGGATGATTTTGTATTTTCTGAGCAGTTAAAATAATTGAACAATCATTATTTTGATCAATTTTTTCAATCAGCTCTGATAAAAAACCAAATTCAACAGCATCATCATCAGGAAGGATACACAACCAGTCAGCTTCTGCCTCTAGGTACCCTCTGAAAAGATTTCTGTTGTATCCCAAATTAGTTGGGTTTTTAAAATATTTTATCCTGTCGTCTTTGGCTATTAGTGATCTCACTAAGGCCTCCGTGTTATCTTTAGAACAATTATCTATTACTACAAATTCAATGTTTTTAATTTTCTCTTGGGTATAGCTGGCAAGACTTTTCTTTAATCGATCTTCTCTATTATACGTTGGAATTAAAACTGTTAAATCTATCATGCTAACTTATTCTAAAAATTAAATTCTCATCGTTATTACTCATGTCAAAATTAATGTCTGATTGATGCAAAAAATAACTTACAAAAAAAAATTTATTGTATAACTCTTATGACCAGGATAAATGATAAATTCATTAATTACATAAAAGAGATGAATTTTCAACATATGCCATAAAATTGGCTTTCCTCCAGTTTCAATCATTGGTTTAGATTTTAAAGCGGTTTCCTCTAAAACTCTGGTTCGTAAGCCCCCAGTCAAAATTACAGACTTCATACTTTTAAGATTTTATTATTTTCTATTTTATATATCTGATCTGCAATATCTAAAGTAGACAACCTATGAGCTATTATTATAATTGTTTTTTTTCCTTTCATACTAAAAATTGTACTCATAACTTCTTTCTCAGTTTCTGTATCTAGGGCTGAAGTGGCTTCATCCAAGACTAATAGGTCTGGATTATGGTAAAGTGCCCTCGCAATACCTATTCTTTGTCTTTGACCTCCAGATAACTGAACTCCATTTTCTCCAACATTGGTATTAACTCCTAGTCTTAATTTTTTAATAAATGCCTCTAATTTAAGATTCTTTAAAAGCTCATTAATTCTGACTTTATCAATTGAAATTTCAGGTATTCCCAGTGCAATATTATTTTCAATTGTATCATCTAATAAATAAATAGATTGAGAAACATAACCAATCTTATTTCTCCAAGATTGTTTGGAGTAAAAGTCTTTATTTTCGTCTATTAAAATTTCACCAGTTGTTGGGTTGAGTAATCCAATTAATAAGTCAACAAAAGTGCTTTTCCCAGAACCGGATTCTCCAATGATTCCAATTGTTTTACCTTTTAAAATTTCAATGTTTAGTTCTTTCAAGATAATATTGCTCTCAATAAATCCAAAACTTACATTACTAAATTTAATTTCACTTGAAAAATTAAAATCTTCATTACTTAATTCGTTTTTTTTATTAGAGCTAACCATCTCGTTATATACAGTATCGACAGAGGGTGTGAAGAATTTCAATGTTTGATTAGCTCCAATTATTCTGTTTAATGACGGAATCATTCTAAATGTAGCTGCAACAAAGACCCCCAGTACTGTGATAAGACTTTTAGCGTCTTCCCCCTGGATTAACAATAGTACTATAAAACTAACTAACCCTAATATTGAAATAAATTCTAAATAAAATCTTGGAATTTGTGAAACAGTCGCATAATTAGCTGTTAATTTTGCTTTAAAATGATTTTGCTTTGAAAAATTAGCAATAAAAAAAGGGGCCTTTCCTAGAATTAATAAATCTTTAATACCTCCAAGACCTTCTAGAACTATTTTGGCAGCCTTGTTATCTATTTCTTCTCTTCGTTTTCCCCAAATTTTAAGCCTCTGTTTTGTAAATCTGAGAAAAATTATTGACAAAAGCCCGTAAAAAATTCCAATAGAAACTGCTCCTATTGGCTCAATTAATATTAAAAAAGTTAATATTGAAATTATAAAACCTCCTTCAATTAAAATGGTAATCAAAGACATTAAAAATCCTTTTAGATAATCGATCTCTATTTGAATGTTTTTAACTAGTTCAGATGCATTTCTATTAAGATGGAAGCTATAAGGCTGTCTAAGATAAATGGAAAATAAATTATTCGAAATATAAGCTATGATGTTAGACAGAAATAGATTTTGTTTGTATGATAACAATACTAAAAATATAGATTTAAATAAATAGACTAACACAATAGTCCCTAGAAAGAGAAATACAAAGTTGTTATATGAATAATTTGGGAAAAATTCTTTTAAATAAAGGATTAATGGAGTTTTCTCAACCATTTCAGGGTCTAAAAGAATAGAAAGTGCTGGTAACAATACACCTAGTCCAAAAACTTCTAAAATCATCCCAATAAAGAGCATTAAGATTATAATTATTAAATCTTTTTTTTGTCTTTTTGTGATTAAGAAATTTATTTTTTTTAATAAGTTAATCATTCCGCTTTCAGAGTTAAAAAGTAAAGTTGCTTTTCAAATTTAATTATATGTGTTTTGTCTATTTCTTTTTTAGTAACCAACTGTTCGATTATATATTTGAGCCCAATTCATAATTTAGTTCAATATTATATTCAAAATAAATATCCCTCCTAGAGCAAATATTATTATTATAGTTTTCGGCATTCAACTGCTACTGCATTTTCAAACCTGTCCATATCTTCAACTAGTTTAAACATTTCATCTTTGGAATCATTAAACTTACAAACTCTGATTTGTGTAAAGCCGACATTTTTAAGTTCTTCTGAAAGAGATTTATTGTCCCACATCCACAAATGATGGGAATTTCCAAAAAAAGAACTAAGAAAACCTTTTAGTCCTCTTGGTCTTTCTTTTATTCCAAGCAGGGTGTTGTTTATAAAACTTAAGCTTGCTAGGTTGTCACCATTGTCAAGCTCATTTATGTATGAACGTGCTGCAAATTCCAGATCTGGCACAATACACCTAAAAATTCCTCCTTTTTTTAAAACCTTAAAAGAATTCATTATTGCTAGTCTAAAATCTTGAAGTGAAAGATGCTCTAAAGTATGTGAACAATAAAGTCCATCACAGGAATTCTCATCAATTGGTAAACCCTTAATAATATCACCATATAGAACATTTGAAGGAAAAGTAACATTTAATTTACTTTTCAAAATAGATCCAAGTATAGGTGTCTTTTGAATTCTTAATGTTGGTGAAACATCAAAATTAATCCACTCTTTGGGGGCCGATAGCCCGCAGCCGTATTGTACATAAATTTTTTTCATTGATTTTGTCATTATCTGTAGTTTTTTTTTAAGCAGCCAGCTACATGACTGTATTTTATTTCTAAGGCCATCTATTAGTGCCACATTCATCTCTTCGCAAACTGAGAAATCATTTTAATGGTCTCGCATACAGTTCTATCCTTGTCTAATAGATAGAATTGCATTATCCACCGCTTTTATATTTGAAACGATTACCATGCGCTCATTTTCACCTTAAAACTTCTTACTTACTTTAAGGGCTTGTTGATATTCATTATTTACTATCACAAAAAGCTTATCAGCAATGGTCTTAGCATTATTAAAATACCCCAAGTGCCCTTTATGAATGGGGTTAAAGTATCCTGAAACGATGATGGCTTTTTGCTTACTCATTATTAAAAAAGATTATTAATGATCTTTACTACTGCTGGTAGGTGAGATTTCTTTTTTGGTAAAAATAGTGCTCTTTTCATCCCTTTCCAATTGAATACGTGCTTGATGAAAGAACTCCTCTACCATCAAAAACTATAGTCTTTGAAAAGTCTAAAGTTTT
>Ga0115572_10003142_pt1 | contig 13073 bp, 18 predicted proteins | sample COGITO_mtgs_1206_FD_88681 | JGI IMG/M metagenome (GOLD analysis project Ga0115572, IMG submission 88681) | Pelagic marine microbial communities from North Sea - COGITO_mtgs_120607 | ecosystem: Environmental > Aquatic > Marine > Epipelagic | place: Germany:Helgoland, sampling site Kabeltonne... | reverse complement strand
GTTGGTGCCATCTTTGATGTAATTCTGGTTAAAGATATATGAAATCATTTAATGACCATTGTAGTTGCGGTTCGGAATCCGATCTGGTAGAGAATAACATCTATCGGGTTGGTTCTGAGAAGTATTTCCAGTATTGGAGAGACTTGCGTGAACAGTACAACAGTGGTGAACTTGAAATCAAACCAAGTGAGATTGACATCATGGAGTCAAACCTTGGTGAGTTCGCACAGTTCAATGGTGACAATGTTGCACTGGATTGTATCTTTGAAGAAGAGAAACAACCAGAACTGAACAAACCAAAGAAGGGTGGTTCCAAGAAGTACTATGTGTATGTCAAAGACCCCTCATCTGGTAATATCAAGAAGATTTCTTGGGGTGATACGACTGGACTCAAAGTCAAGTTGAATGACCCTGCCGCACGTAAATCATTTGTCGCACGTCATAAGTGTGAGACAAAGAACGATAAGATGACTGCGGGATACTGGGCATGTAGATTGCCTCGGTATGCAAAACAATTAGGACTCTCTGGTGGTGGAAGTTTCTTTTGGTAAACTACCTTAATGTACCATACACAGAGTTGAAATGTAGTAATGGTAAAATACGAGTGTTCAGAGAGTCTGTCCGAGAGGAAGACTTGGTCTGGCACAGAGATAAGAATGATCGTAGTGTTCATGTACTAGAAGGACATGGATGGCAACTCCAAAGAGACAATGCCCTACCACTTGATCTTTTGGAAGGACACAGTTATAGTATTGATAAGATGGAGTTTCACCGTATAATAAAAGGTGAAGGTGATTTGGTTATTAGAATATATGAAACTGCTTAATGTATTATATCGTGGTGGAGCGGGTGGTGAATTCTTTGGTGGTCTGTTAACAGAACATCCTAGTATTGCTACCAAAGGTCTAAGGTATAACACCGAAACCGAAAGGTGGTTTTTGGAGAGGGAAGATTACCAGTCACACGAACCAGAAGTGACTAGGACGAATCCTAGAGACGTACAGAAACCAATATGGAATAACAGTCTCTGGAATGTAAGGTTAGACCACGGATATGGGTTTCCCATAAATCCAGACTTCTGGAGAGACTATCTCTGGAATGATAACAACGAGACAAAGACCATATTGTTTTTGTCCGAGACTAGAGAGAGTCTTGATTATACTCAGACTCTTGCTAAGAAGAAACTGATCAAGACATCTGATCACCAGTCCGGTCAAGATATGATAGATGATGGACTGCTTGATGTTGAACAGTTTTGGAATAGACCTTGGGAATCTCAAGTGCATTACTTTGATATGTTCATGGATATGATACCAGATGATCAAAGTGTACATATAGTAGACCCGTATGATCTGTTGTTTAAAGACAGTGACAGTACGGCAACAGAATTAAATAAGATAACCGAGTACCTTGGGATACACTACCCGATTAATTGGTTAAATAAAATTAGTTCGTATAGAACTAAGAATAATAATCTTATAAATAGAACTATAACTTAATTTAATGGGAACACCTGTAATGGCAACTGAAACACACGCAGTCAAACTTGCGAGGATAGAGGCAGACTCTACCGCGAGATTTGATCGTATTGAAAACAAGATTGACAAACTTGCAGAGGCATTAGTTGCACTTGCTCGTGTAGAAGAGAAAATGTTAGCAGTGGAAAAAAATAACATGAATCAATTTGAGAGGATGAACAGGTTCTCTCAGAAGTTAGATGAGATAGAAAAGAAAGTGGATGATAATGCCCATACTGTTGCAATTATCAACAAAGTTGTATACCTCATTAGTGCCGCAATAATTGCGGGACTAGTCAAATATATGTGGATGTAGGAGAAGACACCATGCAAAGAAAAGATATGAAATCATTAATGGATGCCTACAACCAAGTCATCCTCGGTGAGTCGTTAGAAATTGACGAAGCAAGACAAATGAAAGACCCCAAGAAGGACTCTATGGTTCAGAAAGGTGGTAAGACGATTGTTATTGATAAGTCAAAAGAGAAAGAGTACCTCAAGAAAGGTTGGACTCTCGCAGAGAAGAAGACACTTGACCCTGTTGATGATAAAGCAAACGATAAGAAATTCAAAGATCGTAAAGACAAAGACATTGACAACGATGGCGATGTAGATAGTTCTGACGAGTATCTGCACAAGAAACGTGCCGCAACTGACGATGCGATTGATGGTGGTAAGAAACCTGCTAAGAAAGATGAAGACGAAGGTGATGACGAAGAAGAGAAGGAAGCACCTAAAGTCACAGGTAAGAAAGATGACAAGAAGAAAGTTGCATCTAATGCCAAGACTGCTGAAATCTCTAAGATTGGTGAAGACCTTGATCTGACTGATGCGACTACTGACCTACTCAAGATGTGGGAATCTGCCGCAAAGAAAAGTGTTAAAGGTGCTACCGATACTGGTGAAGAGATTGATTCTAAAGACTCTCCGAAGTCCAAAGAATTCACTGCCGCTCACAAGAAGTCTGACAAGAAGATTGAAGACAACGAAGAAGATGGTCACGATAAGACTTTCAAGGCACAGGGTGGAACTAAACCTAATTCTGGTAAACGTCCACAGGACAATGCCACTGGTGACACTAAGGTTGTAAAGTCTACCGAAGTCAAGGAAGAGACTACACAGGACATCATCGCACAGGCACAGGACATCATCAATGGTAAGACTATGTCTGAGATTACAGAACTCGGTCAGAAAGAAAAGAACCCACATGACGCACGTACTAAAGACGCAAGGGCATTCTTAGAACGCATGGCAAAGAGACGGGGATATAAATGAACTTAATAGTTTTACAAGGAACTGAGGCGGCATGTGGTACAGATACAGGTGCCGCATCTAATTTTGGTAGTGCATCCGCAGTGCGATTAATTAATACTGGTACTGCGGTTCACTTAGTAACTTTGGAGCAAGCAGGAGGTACTGATATTGGTACCTGTACTATTGCTCCCAAAGAAGTAGTTGTTTTGAAGAAAGCACCTACGGATAAAATATTCGCTGCAAATGCCGCAGTACTTGGTGTAGCAGTCGGATTCTCACATTAATAAAAGGTAAATATTATGGCAATTAAAGCACCCGCATGGTGTGAAAACGCAGTTCCAACCGCACTTGGTTGGGAAGACCCACAGACTGGTGAAGTATACAAGTCTGGTGGATTCACTCCAGAACAGATCGCAGAGTTTCACGGTGTAACCGCACCACAGAAAGCACCAGAAGTACTGGTAGAAGTTCCGGTCAATGACTTTACAAAGACTCCAACTATGTTAACTGAAGCACCTGTTGGTGGTAAGTCTCTAGAAGAGATGACTAAGATTGAACTAGAAGCACTTGGACGTACTCACGGTATTGAATTAGACCGTAGAAAGTCTAAAACAGACTTGATAGATGAAGTAAAAGAAGTACTTTAAAAAAACACTAAGTAGAGGGGTATACTTAAATACCCCTTTTACTTGGATTATATAATGCAACTGACCAAAGATAACCTCACGTTATATGCCGCTCAACACTACGTCAATCCAATGTGTATTGATAGTGAAGAGTTCCACGAAGACCTCAAGAAATTCAAGTACGTAAAACGACTACTCAATCGGTATAGAGATACTGGTGTATTGTCTGAACGTCTCATTCTCAATCACCTCATAGTAATATTCAATGTGTTCGGATATGAAGCAGGATTAGACATCCTTGAACTAAAGATAGAAATTGAGCAATGGGGGGCACTCAAACCTTTTCTAATATTCCTCAATGCTATCCAGAACACCGAATATACTAATATTGAAATGGATAAAGTTGTTATTGAGGCACTGCGTAAAATACAAAAGGTATAAATATAATTATGGGATTATTAAAAACAGCGGCAGACCTCGTATACACGATTCGTTTCTTGAAATTGTTAGTGACTCCGGTGGAGGATACTGATGCATTCAAGGCAGGGATTGTTGACGAGAACGGAAAGAAACGGAAGGAATTCAATACAAACAGTATGGATGACCGTGATGCATATCGCAGTCACTATACTCCCTTCCATCGTCTTGTATTCAACCTCAAGAAGATCATGGCAAAAGCGCCAGGCGGTTCTTCGGTTATCGCAAGGTATGGTGCCGCACTCGCACTAATCAAAGAGCATGGTGATCTGTCTGATAAGAATCTAGATAAGATACACGAAGCAAGTGGTATTGATATTCTGGATTGTCTTGCCGAGGATTCTCAGTGGTTTGTTGTAGAGGATAAAGAACTATCTCACGGCATCTATCGTATCAAACACGATACCGTTACCGCAACACAATGTGAAGACCTTGTGAAGAGGGATGACAAGGTACGAGTATGTCTAGGTCACCAAGAACCTATTATGGAAGTACTGGGTATTGACATCTATAAAGGGATACATCTAAACTCTAATCAGTGGGTGTATTTCACTACAGGGGAGATTACCCGATGAGAAAGGGTTTCAAAGATTACTACGAGGAGATGACAAGTATTGGTTCTGTGGCAGGTCTTACAGGTCCTCCTCCTGTTCATCTAAAAAAGAAGAAGAAGGAAAAACCAGAAGTAATAAAGCGAGGTAAATAATGTTAAGTGGATTATTAGGTAGTGTGTTAGGATTCGGGGGTTCTGTTGTACCCGCAATCACCGATCACTTTAAAACAAAATCAAACAACAAGTTTGAACTCCAGAAGATGGAGAAGATGGCAGAACTCCGTGCGAAGGGTTATGACCATGAAATCAAAATGTATGAACAGATGGGTTCTGACAAAGAACATGATCGTCTGATTCAACACGACATCTCAATCAACCAAGGCACTGGTATCATTGCGGGACTACAGAAGTCAGTTCGTCCTGTAATCACATACTGTTTCTTTGGTCTCTTTGTTGCTATAGAGGTTACACTTCTAAGGGAAGCACTGAACAGTGGTGTTCCTCTCGCAGAATCACTAGGTCTATTATGGGACGATGACACCAAGGCAATCTTTGCCGCAATCATCTCATTCTGGTTTGGTTCTCGTGCGATAGACAAGCAACGCAACTCAAAATAAATTAAAAATCTCTTGACTTATACCCCTTAATTGGGGTATAATTGTCTCATTGAAGAAACGAAAGGGTATATATAATACTACCCTCAGAAAAAATATACCTATGGAAAAGAGAAAATATGACCCTCAAGATTGATAAGAAGAAAGACTCCCTACTCGCAGAATACGCAGTAGGAATGTTAAAAGATTTCTACCTAAATGATTATGAAAAAAGTCCCCAAGAGGGTTTCGCAAGAGCAAGTAAAGCATGGAGTAAATACCGTGATGAGATGGACGAAGAGTTAGCACAAAGACTCTACGACTATGTCTCTAACAAGTGGTTCATGTTTGCGTCACCCGTACTATCCAACGCACCCAATGGTCACGATGCCAAGAACAAAGGAATGCCGATCTCGTGCTTCCTTACCTATGTACCAGATACCCTAGAAGGATTGATCGGTCACTCATCCGAGTTGAGATGGTTGTCTGTAATGGGTGGTGGTGTAGGTGGTCACTGGTCTGACGTAAGAACTGTATCTGACATTGCGCCAGGTCCAATGCCGTTTCTACATACCGTTGATGCAGACATGATCGCATACCGACAGGGTAAGACTCGTAAGGGTTCCTATGCGGCATACATGGATGTGAGTCATCCAGACATCATTGAGTTTCTGAATATGCGTGTACCTACTGGTGATGTTCAACGTAAGGCATTGAACCTACACAACGCAATCAATATCTCGGATGAGTTTATGGAGTGTGTCACCAACGGTACTGAGTTTGATCTGCGAGACCCTAAAGACGATTCTGTCAAAGAAACTGTCAATGCTCGTAAACTATGGGAACGTATCCTAGAGACACGATTCCGTACTGGTGAACCTTATTTAAACTTCATTGATACTGCAAATGCGGCATTACCACAATCACTACAAGATAAAGGATTAAAGATTCATGGTTCAAATCTATGTAACGAGATTCATCTTCCCACAGATGCAGAACGCACTGCCGTTTGTTGTCTATCTTCTCTCAATCTAGAATACTATGACGAGTGGAAAGATACGAATATTGTTCGTGATATTATCAGGATGTTGGATAACGTCTTGCAGTACTTCATTGACAACGCACCCGACACAATCTCACGTGCCAAGTATTCTGCACAACGAGAGAGAAGTATCGGACTTGGTGCAATGGGATTCCACTCACTACTACAGAAACATGGGGTGGCGTGGGAATCCGAATCCGCACGAGAGATCAACAAAGTCGTGTTCAATCATATACAAAAAGAAGCAATTGCCGAGACCACCTTATTGGCAACCGAACGTGGAGAATACCCAGACGGTGAAGGAAGTGGTAGAAGAAATTCTCATCTCCTTGCGATTGCTCCTAATGCATCAAGTGGTGTTATCCTGTCAACCTCCCCCTCAATAGAACCATTGAAGGCAAATGCATATACACATCGTACTCGTGCAGGTTCATTCCTTGTGAAGAATAAATACCTTGACCAGTTGCTGACTGATAAGGGTGAGAACAACGAGTCCAACTGGACATCAATTATTACCAACAAAGGTTCGGTACAACATCTACCATTCTTTACTGAGGGTGAGAAGGCGATCTTCAAGACTGCCGCAGAGTTGGATATGAACTGGGTAGTGACCCATGCGGCAGAGAGACAACCATATATCTGTCAGGGTCAATCTGTAAACTTGTTCTTCCCCTCTGGAGCAGACAAGTCGTATGTAAATAAGGTGCATCTGAAAGCATGGAAAGAAGGACTGAAAGGTCTGTATTACCTACGCACCGAAGCAAAACAAAGAGCAGAGAATGTATCTGAGAAGGTAGAACGTGTCGCACTTGCGGGTGATATGCGTAGTATAGTCTATAGTAAGGCAGACTGTCCTTTCTGTTCAATGGCAATGGAAGAACTGAAGTTGAGAGGAATACCATTTGATAAGGTTGACCTCAAAGAAATTGGTAAGACTGCTAAAGAAGTAACAGGACGAGATGTTAAGACAGTTCCCCAAATCTATATTGAAGGTGAGTATGTAGGTGGGTATGAAGACTTAATGGAATATTTAAACAAACCAATAGAAGCAAGTGAAGACGATGAATGTCGTTCTTGCGAAGGATAAGGAAAAACATGGCACTATTAGAATTTAGCAAAACATACAAACCTTTTAAATTTCCGTGGGCAGTAGAACTGACTAAGAAACACGAAGAGGTTCATTGGGTGGAGGATGAAGCAGAATTGTCCGAAGATATCCAAGACTGGAGAACCAAACTGTCTGATGAAGAGAAGGAGTTCATCACACAGGTACTACGTCTGTTCACACAGAGTGACGTACAGGTAGGAGAGAACTACCACGAACTGTTGATTCCTAAGTTTAAGAACAACGAGATTCGTAATATGTTATCATCCTTTGCAAACCGTGAAGGTGTACATCAACGTGCCTATGCATTGTTGAACGATACACTAGGTCTACCAGATGAGGAACACCACGCATTCCTTGAATACAAGGAGATGGCAGATAAGATTGACTTTATGAAAGAGGGTGATATTCACTCTCACACTGGTCTTGCCCTTGTACTGGCACAGTCTGTATTCAACGAGGGTATGTCTCTGTTCGCATCATTTGTGATGCTGTTGAACTTCCAACGTTTCGGTAAGATGAAGGGCATGGGTACAATTGTAGAATGGTCTATCCGTGATGAGACTATCCATGTACAGGGTAATGCCAAATTGTTCCGTGAGTTCTGTGAAGAACATCCTCGTATTGTGAACGATGAGTTGAAGTCTAAAATCTACGAGATGGCAAAGAATGCTGTCAAGTTAGAAGACCGATTCATTAAACTTGCATATAAGTCTGGTACTATTGAAGGATTGACAGAAGAAGATGTCAAACAATACATCCGTCACATTGCAGACCGTAGACTGTTGCAACTTGGTATGAAACCAAAGTTTGGTGTAAAGGACAATCCACTACCGTGGTTGGACTGGGTACTGAACGGTGCATCACACGATAACTTCTTTGAGAAACGTGTCACCGAGTATTCCGTAAATGGAATGGAAGGCGAATGGGGTTGGGACGAAGAACCCGAAGTATGTGGACTGGACGGACAAGGATGTGCCGCCTAGTGGAAGAAGATGAAACCTACACTTTGGAATGTCATCTCTGTGAGACAGAGACCGAAGTGCTCGTGAAGGATTGCGAGGAGGAACCCCAATACTGTCCTATGTGTGGGGTGGCAATTAACTAACACATATATACCCTTATGTGGATATATGAAGACAAAGAGTTTGAACCAGAAGACGAGTTCTTGGAGGAATACCAAGGATTCGTCTACTGCTTGACAGAGTTAAGCACTGGCAAAAAGTATATTGGTAAGAAGTTCTTCTGGAAACCCAAGATACTTCCCGTTACGAAAACAAGAAAAAGACGTAAACGTACACGAGTCCAATCGGACTGGCGTGACTACTATGGTTCGTCCGAAAAGGTAAAAACCCTCGTAGAAGGGGGTCAGGACTTCCAGAGAACCGTTCTAAGACTATGTAGAACAAAAGGTGAGTGTTCATACTACGAAGCAAAACTACAGTTCCAATATGACGTTCTACTCAAGGATGAATACTACAACGAGTTTATAGGTTGTAAAATTCACTCAAAGCACATTAAGAAATGAAGGTTGCTGTTCTAGTCAACGGAAACTTCCATCCGTATCTTAGACGAGAGACCCTATCCGAGAACCTTGTTAGTATACAAAAGGTATTCTCTGGTTGTGATATGTTTTATCAGACATGGGATGACGAAGAAGACCGACACATATTTAAGGACATCAAAGATATTGATCTCAAGTATGTTTCCAAACCCGATCCGATAAACTATGATCCATACCTTAAAGCATATGATAATATTCACCCAAGATACTTTAATGGATTAACACGTGTAACTGCACCCAATGCCACAGAACTAAGGTCACGAGGTTGTTTCCAACATATATCATTATCAAAACAATACGACTCTATTCCGAAAGGATATGACTTTTATGTAAGAGTCAGATGGGACGCATACTTCAACGAGAGTTTCCCTCTCAAAGATATATTGACTCTTGCTGAAGATCATGTTATAGGCATTGCCTCTATACCTAATCACCCTAGTATCATAAAACAGAATCAGTCTTTTACAAAACAAATAGAGAAGGATCACTACCTTACCTTGAGAGCAAGGAGGAAGACACTGAGAGATCATGTTGACCGAGGAACATACTGTATAATAAATGAGACTGGTTCCCAAAATGATTACCCTTATTGCAGATGGGGACACTACTTAAAAGATTTTGTTATAATATTCAAAGAAGAAGATATGGAAGGGTTTGATATAGAGGAGTCCTACCGAACAAAGCAACTGTACGGAGCAGAGTTTGGTTGGCACCAAATACTCTGTCGTAAAAGATCACACATAAATATTGACGGTCTGGTATCAATATACAGGAATATAGACACTAGTGTAAGAACGTTTAACAAATTAAAAGTAGGAAAATTGATATGAAATTAGATAGAACATTGATAAACAAAGGGATAGGGTACATAGGATTCGGGTTAGACCAACCTCTGAACTATGAGGACTTGTGTGTTAGAATCAATAGAGTAAAACATGCATTACTGGAAAAGGGTATAGAGAAGGATGGGTTTGTTGTTATCAATAACCTGTCCCCCAATCCCGATACTATTGCAATACTCTTTGCTGTTGCAGAGTTGGGATGTCACACACAGTTTATGCCCGATGAAGTTTGGGGTCATGTTGACAGTGATGGTCATACCGATGGTTTCTTAGACCCATCAGACTATAGCAACGAGTATGGTCCCGAATCAACTAGACCAGAGTTCCGATGTTCTGATATGTTAACACCAATAGCACAGGGGTTTCTCAAAGGGGATGCCTTTGGTGGTGTCGGAAATAAATATCATTATGCAGCGGGTTCGTTTGGTAGAGAGGTCATATTAACAAACTACTCAGAATTTGAGACTTATCCTGATCACAACATAGACCCACCTTGGGAAGTAACCGAAGACAGTCTATTTCTTCTCCAAGGCACTAGTGGTCAACTGAACTATGTGACCCAGAAACAGATTGTTGATAAGGCACGTGACTGTATTGACATCTTTGGTTATACCGGAAAGAAAGTTGCTATTACCAAGAGTCAACACCACCGAAACTCTTTTGAGTTGTGTATTCTCCCTGCCCTGATGTCTGCTCGTAGAATTTTTGAGATACCTATGACAGATTCGTATCTTGACACCAATGAAGGAATCAAGATGCTCACTGACAGACTGAGACGTACTGGCACCTTGTTGATGAAGAGAAATGGTGTTGATCTGGTGTGGGGGGTGGAACGTGGTCAACAGACAGAATCCTTGACCTATCTTGATTATCAAGGCAACGACTACATGGACATAACTTCTAGACCAGTGCGTATAAATCCGAACCATGAAGGACACATAAGTCCTACTAACAAAACACGGGAAGTGTTTAGTTCTATACTTCAACTCACTGGAGCAGAATCCGTGTTTGAGATTGGGTTTAACCAAGGGCACTCGTCACGACTATTTCTTGAGTTGGGTGCCAAGGTGCACTCCGTAGACATTGGATACTATCAGTCAACCAAGAATAAAATGAAAGAGGTTGCCGAAGAGTGGGCGATGTTCACTTATGAATTACGAGATAGTAAAACATTGTTTCCGAGTGACTATGATAATATTGACATGGTCTTTATAGATGGTGACCATAGTGTAGAAGGGGTTGTCAATGACATAAACTTTGCGAATGACATGAAAGTTCCATACATTCTGGTGGACGATTATCATCCTAAATGGTTCTCACATATTATTAATTTAGTGGACAGTGTGGATACCTACAAGATTGTGGCATCATATGGGTATGACGCACAAGAAAGAGGTGGCACCGACATCATTCCGAACACAATGGTACTGTTGAAAAGATGCTAAAGAACGAGTATCAACTTCTGAAGGGAGTGGTACCGACCGAACTCACTGATATGATTTATGACGAGGGGTTGAGACTAAGACGGGACTGGACTCGTTATTCTGATTGGCAGGGAATATCGTGTGCGGGAAGGTTCTCCGAGAACCTCCTAGAGTTCTATCGTGAGTTTATGCCTACTATAGCACGACAGTTTTTTGACAACGATATGTACTACTTCAACGATCAGATAGTAATGAAAATCCCCCATGATGACTTGTCGTTCGCACCTCATTATGATAACTACTATGGCACTAATCGTGACGGAAAATTTCAGACTGTAAACCTGAGTGTGGTCTTGAACGACTTCACCCATGAGAGTGGAGGGTTTGAGGTACTGGTGAATGATAAGTGGATAGACCTTACAAAGCAATTGAAACGTGGAGATGTTCTTGCTATTGAAGGTAACACAGTACACAGATCACACCAGAATAAAAGTTCTGAACCGAGGGGACTCTATGCCTGTGTGTTCACCGAGAAACCAATGGGAATGAAAGATTTCTACGAAGATAAAGTAAATGATTAATCGCGAAATAATTGGTGGCAAACTAGGTATCATCTATGATGACCACAGTAGGGAAGAGATAGACCTAGCAATAGACCGAGTAAAAACTCTGTTGAGTAATGCAGGTGTTAGAAAGGGTGATCTAGTTACAATCGCTATTATCATAGTTGACATTACTCATATTGCTTCTATCTTTGCCTGTGCTGAGTTAGGACTGAGAATCTTTATCTTAGATAGTCCTGCAACCAAAGAATCGTTACCCTTCACCAAACTTGCTCTACATGGTCCGTCCGACTACTATCTCTACAGTACGAACGAAGACACCACTGAAATCTACAATGGTCTCCATGACGAGATGTTAGGACGATATGGTGGTCTTGGTATTGACGCAACAGCAGAACCAGATTACATAAACTTTCCGACTGTGGAAGTGTTACCAACAGACCCATTCTTGGTAAGTTCTACATCTGGAACCACAGGTGCCAGTAGACCAATCACTTTCTCACACCAAGAAGTCTATGACATATCCAAACGTAATATTGATGTGTTTTGGTTTGGTGAGGACGCAAAGGTTATCCACTCTAGAAATTTGCATCACGCATCCGCGATATTGACCCACCTGTTTCCTGCACTGATGAATGCGTACTCTCACAGTTCGTTTGCGATTGGTCACGACCTGAGTCATGCAGAAGATGTTGATTTGATGATAGGTCTAAAAGATTTGCAATGGGTTCCACCATCTAACATAATGATACCCAACAAGGAAGAACTCTATGATTTCCTAGAGACATTTGGGGGTGCATTCAAGAGAACTGTCAATATCAATATGTGTGGATTCGTACTGGATGAGGAGTTTGTTGACCTTGCGAGAGAATACAATGTTTGTTTTCAGTCACATTACGGTAGTATTGATACCGCTATCCCGTTATTAATAAACCGTGTAGACAAGGACTCAATCGTTATTCCTAACTCACTAGGGGTACTATGTGATGACTTTTACAACACAACCCTTGAGAATGGACGTATGAAGGTAGAACACCCCTTCTGGGACGCACCAAGGTATATGGACGATCATATAGAGATGGTGGACAATCAATACATTCTAATGAGTTCCCGTGGTGTGGATATTGACCTACCAGATGGATTTGACATATCCCCCTTCTTTCAAGACACCAAGGTCAATTACGAGCAGTTGAGGGGTCATTTGAAAATAATTGAAAAAAACCCTTGACAGGACTTGTTCCAGATGCTATAATACCCTTGTATTGATAATGAGAAAAGAGAGAAAAATATGAGTTTAAATGTTGCTGAGTCACCTGAGATCGTTATGTTCATGTCCTATGTTGAGAGTTTCTATGGGGAAGACGGCATCTATGCCAAGACTGACTTTGCTACCAACCAACAGATTTTTGATGCCACTGTGAAGTATCTGACTACACTGACCGAAGAAATTACTTGGGGAGGTGGTGATAGTCTTGACCGTGAACGAGTTGGTTACATCCTTGAGAATGAAATG
>Ga0115572_10003138_pt1 | contig 13082 bp, 2 predicted proteins | sample COGITO_mtgs_1206_FD_88681 | JGI IMG/M metagenome (GOLD analysis project Ga0115572, IMG submission 88681) | Pelagic marine microbial communities from North Sea - COGITO_mtgs_120607 | ecosystem: Environmental > Aquatic > Marine > Epipelagic | place: Germany:Helgoland, sampling site Kabeltonne... | reverse complement strand
GATTCAAACGCGTTGGCGATTGGCGTGTGCGGCGTTTTCACAAACGCGAGTCATACCATTGACCTTGTCTGCCATCGCAGACTGGGACCCATAGCCAATGTCAATTTGGAGAAATTGGCCGTAAATTCGGCAGAGTTTACGGTTATAATGAAGCACCTGTCCGTGCGCGGTGCGACAATCGACGGGCTTGAAACCTCCGAATGGTTTCGTTCGCGCAAGGCTCGCACAGAGAAAGCACTGCTTTGTACGCTTGCCGAGGCGGGGGTGGCGAGCGCATGGCAAAAGCCAGGCGTACAGCTTGCAGTCGTGCTAACGTTTCAATGCAAGACACCGCCGCTGCCTACACTCGATGAAATCTTTGGGGCCGTAATACGATCGGATTCACGAAGGGTCGAAGATCTACATTACGAGTGTCTCCACGAAACCCCTGACCCGGAGTCCCTGTGCAAAGCGCTAGAAATCTTAGCATGCTGTGTTTTGTGAGGCGGTGTGCTTATCTGAAGTCCTCCTCGTACACGCTCTGGCGTTCGATTTTAAACTTTTGCTCGCAGTTTGTGAGCCTCATCGCGTATTCCGTTTGAAGCTGTTCGTATATTGGAAAAAACACATCTTCCACAACCCATGTGCCTGTGTAATCAACCATTTGCGAGTACCGGTCGACGCGAACGTGCAGCGTTTCGACAGACGGAAGCCATCGCTCCTTCTCGAACGTCCACGGCTCCTTTGGGTGCAAGAACTCGGATGCGTCACCGATCTCCATCATGGTACGAATGTTCTCGCCCGCAAACACCATGTCCATCTCGTCGTCGGTGAGATCGCGAGAAGGCATCCCAAACGCAATCGCCGAGTCCACGTACACACTTTCCGGGAGCTTTGATACGAGCCGCGCCCACTTGGCGTAGCCTGGAAATTGGCGTATCGCCAGCGATCGCCGCGCTCTTGAGTCTTCGGGACTCGAGCACAGTCGCCTCCGTTCGAAGTCGCACATGTTGTCGCGTAGGCGGATGAGCGTACCGGTGATCTCCGGTGGACCTCCCACCACGGTGCAGAGAAGCCAGTAGCCCGAGAGCAGCTCCTTGTCGTTCAGGTCGGTGTGCATGCGCGAGGAAGGTACAAACACGTACGGTGCACCCGGATTCGATTTCGTGGTGTTACGCGTCAGGGATTCGTATTCGCCATTCGGAGACCTAATCACGAGATGTGACTGTGCGTTGTAAGTGGGTCGCATCCTTGAATTCGCAGTCGTCATGGAAACCAGTCTATAGCCACGAACGATACTGTAGCCTTCGTCACCGTCCTCGTTGAGCTCTTTTAGACGCTCTCCGATCGCACGCGGTGCGAGGTCGGGGGGCCAGTTTCCGGGCCTCACCAACGCCGCCTTCGCGTCTCCTCTTTTGCACAGGTGCTCGCGTATGTGGTGCTTGTTTGCATTGTATTGTGCCACGGTCATGTTGTAGTCGTCGCATTGAAGCGCCTCGTCTTCGTCGAGGAGGCGGCACGCTGGAGCGCGCAGGCGAGCGTGGTCGGCGTGGCCAGTTTCCATGCTTCAGGTGGCGGTATTCTTGAGAGGGGGAGGCGAGTCTTTAGCGTGCCGGTCGAGCGACCCACTCTTTGATAAGGACGTGCACCCTGCGCAGTAGCAGGGTGGGCGTTTTGGGCAGGGGCCATGGCAGGCCGCTCCAGTGAGCCATCCGCCATACTCTCGTTCTTGGAATACCTCCGTCAAAATCACGAACTATACTACGAAAGCTGCGAGGATGCTGCGTCGGACCTAGCACGCGCTTTCGGAATAGGGTTGGTCGGCGCGTACCCCGCTTTCGGCGCTCCCGAGGGTGCGAGTGCAGCCGAAGAAGACTATGCACTCGATGTGATGGACAGGAACGACGCCATAGGCGCATGGTCACAATACGAGAGCACCCTAGAAACCGCCCCGCTCTATCGATTCATGGCGTCTACAGCGGACGCGACTCGCACAAAGTCTGCGAGAAGAGTCGCGAGGTCGTTTGCAAACGTGAAGCCTATACTCGGCCGATTCTTTCAGATACCATCAATTTTCGAGGATTTGGGACATCCAGACGTCGAACATCAGGAGCTGAACGAGAAGACGCAGGAGCTGCTCTCTGTCATTGCGCCAGACACTCCAACGATAGACGATGCGTTCGTCTTGACAACTATCAAAAACAAGAGTGGCCAATATGTCTTGGCTATAAAAGCAGAGGATCGTGTTGAGGCCACGCCGCTGTTTTTCGACAGGAGTAACCGTGATCTTACAACGAGGGATATGAGTACGGTTCACACCACAAACTTTTCGGATATGAAATCCGACGGAGCTGCTGCAACGCCAAATGGGTTTTTGAAGTCGGTCAGAAACAAAACGCACTATGTCGCTCTTTTCAACAATGGAGACCCGGCGGGATACAGCGCATACGTGAATCGGACAGGAGACATTGCAATGCGGTTCCCCGAGCTATTTCATATAGCCGTGGACGCAGAAAGTGGTACGATATCGTTCTTGTATTGCAAAGACATTTTGGATTCCAATCGTTTCCCGGTGTCGTCCAACGTGTTCGACCACGTGGGAGAGCACAACACCTTGTGGCGTGCACACCATTCAGCTAAGCTTCAATGGGAGTATCTCGACGTCTACAAGCGGCCGACTGGCGATCTCGCAGAAGACTGGGTGCAGCTGCGCTTCATCGTCGACCTGGTGCTGCTGGACATGAGCCGGTTCGGGTGGGCCCCGTGCTGGTCCACCCCAGCAAACGCACCCGTTGAACTGGAAGACGGCCACGCTCGCAATTTCAAAAACGACTTGTTTGAGTTCGCACCGGTGTCACGAATGAAACCATCGTCAGAGTTTTCTTCAGTGTCATCGCAGATGAAATCGCAGTGGGTTTGCACAAAGTTCATGCACGGAGACAAGTTTCGTAAGCTACGAAGGCGCCAATTTCTGAGGACTGTCATGGGCCTGGAAAATGATTCCCGTATGCTCCAGTCCTCAGCCATGGAGCACCCGGAGTTTGCGTCGTGGGTGAATGCAACCGACGTGGACTACGATTCCGAAAAGGAAGTGTTTCTGAGCAGCATCCGGAAGTATACGAACGATGCTGGAAACGACATCCCCGCGTTGTGTGTATGCTTCACTGCCACGCAAATTCGGCTCCACGAAGGCCTCCTCCAGCCCTTTCGTGACCAACAGGTTCAAGTGAACCAAACTATTGGAAAGTGGATCCGAGAGAACTTGCTGTCGGGAAGTACGTTTCAAGTGATGGACGCGATGCGCCGCTTCAGGTTTATCGCATTCAAGGCGATCTCCGTACCAGCTCACGAAACTCTCAAACGTTCCGTGGTGGGATGGATGGAGGACTGTACGAAAGTCGGAACGCTTCTGAAGACTCGGATGAGCGCCACCGCGCTCATAGTCCGTAAAGTGGCAACCGATAGAAAGCAGCTGGTCAACGCGTTCATCTCTCATGCCACCGACAAGGTTGTCAGACTCCAATCCCTTCCAGGTTCGATTGCGGCCCAAACACCAGGACCCGTGAGCTTGATATCAACCGGTCTGCCATGCGCGGCCGCCTTGTACTCGTACGACGACCCACGCCTCTGTACCCGCGTGCGGATCCGGCTCCCAAATGGAACCGACCGAGCTGCCGTGCTCGCCAAACTCAAAACGCGCAAGCGGTCCTACGACACCTCTGCTGTTGACGCTATGGAATTGCTCCGCGCATGGAGTCGGGTAAAAGGCTCTCCTAGCGAACCGAGCTTCCTCAGTGACCGATCGAACAGGCTGAAGATAGGGCGATTCGTCGACTTATACTACGATGGACTTTTACCTACGAAATGGATCGACGTACAAAAGGTTTTCAAACGCATCCACGCAAAGTGGCTATCTGGCGGGAGTATCAAACCAAGCAAAATACAAGAGTTCTTGTGCGACGCTGCACTGAATCGCGTTCTATCGGATGCGCTCAAAGATAGTGCACTCTCGGGAGTGCTATCGCAGCAGCTCCGGCAGGCCGAACGCAAACAGTCTAGTAGTTTGGATTCGTTAGGCACCAAGTCTCCACTGGTATTTGCAGATCCGGAAATCGACACAGACATCTTCATGGTGGCCGAAATTGACATCTCGCGCATTTCAACAGAATCGATACGGACGGAAGGGGCTGCCGTGTACGTTCCCGCCGACGTCGAGATTGATCAGGCTGTGCACCTGTTGCAGCGGAGCTGCCCTCCCCACCAGAACCCTTCGGATGCTGTTCAGAATGCCTTCAAAAACGAAACCGAGACGCCGGAGCTGGTTGTCACGCGCATCGACTGGTGGGTGGGGAGTGCAACGCCCGGGGGAATTGAAAGCTACGAGAAAGCCATCACAGTTGTTCCTGTCGTGCCCTACCGCTTCGTGGAAGCCCAGCTTAACAGACACGATACGAACCTTTCCGGGAGGTACACAAAAAACACGGCGGTCACGCCGTTTGAATACGCCTCATACGCAGTAGACTCGATGGAAGAGGCCATACGCGGCGTCGACGCCACGCTTTCGCAGTTTTCGGGTATACAATCTAGACAGGCGTACAAGGATGCGTCCGTCCTCACGCAAGTCTTCTCAGACGAGCGGTTTCTAGAACTTTCCCCGATGCAATCACTGGGACGTGTCTGTAGAATCGCATTCGAGCTCCTCAAGGGCAATGCATCTTACGAAGACGAATACGACAGGCAACGGAAGCCGACTTCATACGACCGCATCGCACGTGGGTACGTCGGGGAGAATTCCTGGATCGAATCAGATCCAAATCGTGCAGATGGAATGGACTATGTACCATGGCAGTACCTCAACACTCCATCGGGTATGGGGGGGAAGCGCGCAGCTAACGCGGGCGCAACAAACCACCTGGATGCGCTTCTGGTTCCCTATCAGCACGCACCCGTGCAGAAAGCGAACGAGGGACGCTCCATTGCTGTCACGTACTTAAACACGGACATCTTGTCAGGACCCGAGCATGCAATCGGCGTGTTTCGCATGCTGCAGCTGCGGATTTCAAACGCGTCGTACGCGATGAACAGTCTACGGATGGTCTATCAGAACGCCGACAGCCTTACGTTCCACCGCCGTAACTTTGAGCTCGCTTCCCAAGACGCGGCGTGCTACAGCACCGGCTTCTCGGAACGCGTCACGGGCGACAAAACGAACAAGAGTTCACGGCTGGTGGCCGAGAACCTGTTTCCCAAGGCGTTCGAACTTGGGCGTAACAGCCAAGAAATTGTCAACGGAGTGGACAAAGCGATCGTTGCCGACGCAAAGGCTCGGATAGAGTATCGCAAGGTGGCCTCCCTTTACATGGCAACCACGGTCACAAACTTGAAGGCGATGCAGTTCGACATACGTCCAACTCAAGGCGCCGGGTCGCTCATGCTTCGTCAGATCATGTCCGAAATGGCTTCGATCGCCGAAGGGATACGCTCTGCGAGACCGTTCCTCCGTTACATGACAAGCGCCTCAAAGGTTCTGGCGCGGATGAGGCGCGGATACGTAACAAGGTATCGTCACTCCGAGACGGCAACGCTCACCCTCGCATCCAAAACGCAGCCAATGTTGGAAGAGTTTGCATATAATCATGCAAAGTTTGAGGACGGGGTCCGTTCTTATGCTGACATGGCGTCAATCGGCGTCTCGGACGTGGAATCACTTAAGCGGCGGTTTTTGGACGCCTACGACACCGTGAGAGCATTCCGGCGCGACTACGACCGGGGCGCGCACGGGTTGCTTGTGTACTTGACGAACGAGTTCTTTCAGTCGGCCGCAATCGGAAGATTGGGAAAGGAGGCCTCAACCCTCGTGCAAACACTCTTCGCCTCTATGGAGCGCATGATGACAAGCGATGTGTTTCTCGCAACCCGCAGGCAGATCGAAGCACAACTCAGCCTGGAGACGAGTCTTAAGTCCATGTTTCCAAACATCGACGCCTACACTGTACTTGCCGCGCGAATGCACGTCAACGGAATGTTGGGCTGCGTCACGTCGGCTGCGCCATTCAGAGACGTGCCTTCCCAGAAGAACAATCCGTCGTATCGAAGATCAATCCGCGAGTCGAAGGGGTTTGATTCAATGCAAGGATATATCGACGGCTATGGAAGAATCGTAAAGTTCCACTGCATTCTGCCGACCGCGGAAGACGTCTTCGAGCGAGGAATACCCGAAGAGTGCCGCAGCGTCGTCGAGCCTACCGCACAGGCGGACCGCAAGGCGTCGTCGGGCGGCCCTCCAAACGACCCCTCTGGGAAGCGGAAGAAGGTGCTTGTGGACGTAGAACAGACGGAGGAAGCGGAGAAACGGCGAGACATGGAGGATGACGACGACTATGACGTCGAAGAGGGAGGATATGGTTTAGGTGGCGATCGCGCCGACGAATTGTGGTAACAAATGGTACAAGTACACACGCTCAACCCGGAGTTGACTCCGTGTGCTCGAATACCCGCATCACCTCCCGGTCACTCAGCTGGCGCCCCCAACCGTGCACTTCATCCACCAACCCTCCGAACCCGCGATCGTTACCGGTGCTCTGATACACCTGCTGGTCTATGTTCGCTCCGATTGCGAACGGGTGCGTGCTTTCTAGGTCGTTTGTAACAAAGGGCGATGTCCCAACGCGAGTGCCGTTGATGTAGAGGATTTTGGTGCCTCCTGGTGCGGCGGAGCCGCACACGTGCGTCCAATAGAGCCCGGGTTCGGCATCAGACGCGGGGCTCGCGCGTAGCTGGTGTTCGTGTGTCGCAAATGCGACGTCGTTGAAATATGCCATGTAATTAATGGCTACGTCGCCCCCAAATCCGGCCATCGTGGTGTGTAGCGTGTCAAGCGGCATGGTCCGTCTCATCCAGAGGCACAGCGTGAACGCGGTGATCGAATCGCCGTCGATCAGAAACTCTTGGCTGCTCTGGAGCACAAGGGCGGCGTGTCTGTCGAAACGCGCGGCGCTTCCCCTGTACCCAGGCGCAACGACGGCATTGGAAGGAGAGGAGTCGGAGTAGAGCGCGATTTCGGACGCGTGGGTGAGCGAAGGCGCCTCGAACCCGATGTGGAAGCGAACATCGTTCGCCAAGAGCCCGTCGTCGAAGTCGAATGAGAACGTCCGATGCGAAAATATGGCCCCTTGGATTCTGATCGTCTCGATGTCAACGAAAACTCCAGCCAGGTTTTGGTTGTTGTCCTTTCCGGCGTATACAACGCACGGCTCCGGATGTGGAAACTCGCCGGCGAGGGAAAGCCCAGCATTCGACTCCACTAGAGGGTACTGGGTGAGTTGAAGCCCTTGGTTCACGAACAGACTGAGGCGTCTGTCGCGTAGCACAACTTTGAGGGCGTAGTACGAGTTGGCGATGAGAGTGTGCTGCGTGGCCGTCACAAACTTCCACCAACCCTTCTCCGAAAAGTAGATGCTCGCTGCCAGTTGCCCCTGTGCGTTCAACGAGACACAGGGACGGCAGTCGTCCACCCTCCAAGGCGACACGCGAAGAATGTTGCCCTCGGTCATCACGTCCTGCGTCCTGATTGTGAACGAAACCTCAAACTCAGACGTTGTCGAAATGTTGGTCGGCATGGGAAGCACAACGCCTTGCGCGGGCTTCACGTATCCCGTCGCAACCGGATCGGACGGGGGAGGGGCCGATGCGAGAGCCGGCTGCGCGGTGCCAATGGACACGCCGTGCACGAAGCCGCTTTTTGGTGTTGGGTCCATCACCGTCCACGTAGACGAATCGTAGCACGTACATTGGAAAAAGGTGTGCGGAAGCTGCGAGAGCGCGCCCGCGTAGAATGAGAATTGGCACCCCGTTTGGAACGAGCCGCAGTAGACGGCACATTCGTTGGCGGAGTGAAATGTGGTCGCACCGGGCGTGTAACCAGACAATGTTTGAGAGGTTCCGGCTTTCCCGGGCCACGCGGCGGAAATCACCCGCCCGACGATTGCGCCGGGGGTCGTGAGGACCGGAGCAACCGGCTGGGGCGGCGCTGGCGAGTGCGGTGGATTCGCGGGAGACGGACGTGCCGCAGGGGGCGACGGAGGTGGGGACAAGCAGCGATGCGAGAGCATGATTTCGGCGAATCCGGCGTCGTCGTTGTCGTCGGCTTCGACGATGTAAATCTCGATACGTTTTACGTCTGCAAAGGTGTGGGAAAGCTGCGCGTCCGACTTGAACGTCTCCCCAGGTAGCATGGGTGGCTTCGCACGCTCCAACGCAACGTTCCTCTCTTTGCCGAGTAGATGTCCATCCTGCCGGTAGAGCCAAATGCTGACCGACGTCACCTGGTTGTCGAACCCGTAGTAGAGACGCTGGAAGAACACGACATGCGAAATGTCCTGTGGCGTTTTGAATATCAGTTCCAGCTTCGACGACATGGCGTCGTTCGTAACGAAGCTGCGGCGCAAATCGCCGCCTTGGGCGAGAAGGGACGACAGACCATCCACCACGCCGTTGTATACGTTTCTGCAGTCCGAACCGGTGAGGACGGACGTGGCACTGCACGATTCGATCAAGTCGGAGAGGTCGGGCGCGTCTGCTGCGCACGGCACGTGCGGAGGGTACGGTGGAAACGCGGGCGGGCGTGGAGCAGACGGCGGCCGTGGCGGACTCGGTGGGTCTGGAAGTGTGAGAATCGTCGGCTGTGGTCGTGCCACGAGTGCGATCTTGGTCGTTTCGCCTCCGCTCAAAGCAGGCGGAGGGGGTGGGTAAGCCGTCGACGTTGGCATCGTAAGCGTGACCGCGCCGTCGTCCGTGCCGGCGGCGTCGCAAAACTTGACCGCGTCGCCCGCTGCGGGAGGCGCAACGACATTGGACGTGTAGATAGTCGGATCGGCCGTGTTTTCGAAGTCTGTGCCACGAGGTGCCATAAAGTTTGGAACGTTCTCGTCAAGGTGTATCGTCTCGCTGTTGGAGCATCCGTAATAGTCGTCGCCTCCGCTCTGGTAGATGAACCCGTACACGCAGAACCTAAATCGTCCACGTGAGCCATCGTTTAGATCGATGGGTCCACTCGGAGTGTACACGTCAGTAACTCCGTTCCACCACGAGGTAGCCCCACTCGTCGTGTAGAAGAACTGCTGCAAACTCGTCTCGCACGATGCTATGAGCTCGGGGGTTTGTTGATCGAGCCGATGTTGTTCCGTGTTCTGCCAACATTGCCGCGAGAAGCTGCGGTCGTGCATGAGACGGGGTAGGTTGGGATCGCTCGCGCCGGTTGTGTGTGCCGCGCCGCCTCCGTCTATGAAATAGTTGTAGGACTCCTGCATCGACCAGTGCCACCGATTCTCAAAATCGCCACAACTGTACAGCGGCGCGGGCGGAGGTGGCGCAGGGGGAGATGGCGGCGGAGACGGCGGTGGGCGAGGCGGTGGCGATGGCGACGGCGGCGGAGGCGATGGCGACGGCGGCGGGGGCGATGGAAGGGGTGGCAAAGGGGGCGTGGGCGGCGTGGCACAGTCTCGCGGTCCGCAGTCGGTGCAGTCGCGTCCGGAGTCGCACGTGCTGTATTCCGACCCCTGGCCGCCGTCCTCGCAGACGCCATTGCTAATGTGGTGCATGCCTTCGTCTCCACCTGAGGCGAGGCAATCGTTGTGGCAGACACACCCCGCCTCGAGCGGCGGTGGCGGAGGGCCAGGCGGTGGCGCAAAAGGGAACGGACTGGGCGGGGGCGACGGCGGAAGGTGCTGCGTGTGCACGACCACGTGCTTGTAGAGGACGAAGTCGCTCGCAGACGGCTCGTTCAAGAAGCCGCGTTCGCTCTTGTCGGCGTAGCACAGATAGAATGTGCTCGAGTCGTGTGCATTGGAGGAGGGGTGCGTGCTCGGGTCGGTCGATCCAATATTGATAGGCGTTTCCGAGCTCAGCGTCGGCAAGGACGGGTTGTCGAGTCCGCCTCTGAGCGCGGCGTCCACCCTCAGGGTCGTCCCATACTGGACCACCTCACCTCCGTGGTCAAAGCTCGGCGGAGGAGGCGCCGGCGCGCCGTTGCTGCACGACGAATGGTAGCCGAACATGCGTTTGCGTTCGATGACCGCAAGAGCGCCCCCGGTGCCGTAGGCACCAAAGTCGAACGCGTCGCCTTCTTGGCAATCTATGAAGTTGACACTCGCCCGTCCAACCCATCGCGACCGCTTCCACTCGTCCTGTGCGAGCGCGTAGGCACCGTTTGTGAAATCGGAAAGTATAGAAACTCGGCATCTAGGACTGTTTCCAAGCGAAGGAACAATACCCATGACGTACGGCTGAGAAGCGAGCGCGATTTGGTAGCTGGCGCGTGCGTCGACGTAGTACGACGAGAATTGAAGCATGTTTGAGTTTGCAAACCCGTACGTGCCCGCGGTTGGAAACGGGAGCGTGGTTCCGGCGCGGATTCCAGTGAAAAGCGCCGGATTCGTGGGGTCGTTGGGGTCGACGAAATCTCCGGCTCCGTACTCGGCTGGCATGCCCGACATGCACTGCATAGGCGGCGCTGGAGGGGGCCTCGGACTCGGTGGTGGCATGGGAGGCGGCGGGACCGGCGGTGGCGGGGTCGGAGTCGCCAGAGCGCTGTTCCGACACACGCGCATCGGATAGGGCGTGCCTCCGATCTGAGCCGGATCGTGACCATGGTCGAGGTCGATCCACGCGATTTGCTCGGATTGGCACTCTCCGACAAACGTCAGCACGCACAAAAAGTAGCATCCCGAATTGGCGGTTTCTGGTGCGAGAACGGAGTACGTCAACGATGAGAACACCGCCGCTGCTGCGGCCGAGCACTCGTCCTTGCTCGCCGCTGGCTCGTACCCTAATTCGCATGCAGGAGGCGTCTCGCCGTACGTCTGGAGTCCAGGGCCTCGCTTGTAGAGCATCGGGGGCGACGGAGGGGGTTTTGGAGGTGGTTTTGGCGATGGCGGGTGAGGGGGAGGCGGAGATGGCTCGGGAGGCGGTGGCGACGGCGGCGGTGGAGAAGGGGACGGCGGCGTCGGCGGGGGTGGCGACGGCGGCGGAGGCGACGGCGACGGCGGGGTCGGAGGCGGAGGAGCGGGAAACGGCGAAACCGGCGGCGGCGTCGATGGCGGAGGGGACGGGTTGGCGCGATCGCCTCGCGGATGCGTCGCGCCGGCGCGGCAGACGAGGTGGTACCCGCTTTGCATCCCGTCGTCCGTCCACACCGTCGTCTCGCTTGCTGGGTCGGCGTAGCAGCGGCCTCCGTCCGCATACAAGATTGCGTCGCTTCCAGATGTATCGAATCCGAAGAAGTACACGGTAGATTCGAGCAACGGGTATTCTTGCGTGCCTCCCCAGTTTCCTAGCCCGGTGGTTGGGTCGGAATACGCGGCGATGTCGTAACCGGTCGTGGCGCCATTTGCGCGCGCCGACGTCTCCTCGCACTCCACGCGAGACGTCACGTCGTTCGTGCGACCCCAAGCGTCGTCGACGCATCCGTTGGCGGTGGCTTGGATTGTGGCGTTCGGGAGAGAAAGCGTGCCACTATCGGCATCGGCGATGCCGTATATGCGACACGGATTGCTGTTGTAGCACGACGGCCATCCGCATTTCACGCTCCATGGTTGCCAATCTGCGTGTTCGCACCAACACTGCGCCCCGTTATTGTAGTGCGTGTCTTCATCGTCCTGGCCAGGACCGGTATCGGCGTCGCCCCCTTCGTTGATTCCATATAAGCACATTGTCGTCGCAGGATGATCGGTGGTGCTGAGGCGTCGACCGGCGTGGGGCGTAAGCTTGTGGTTTGTAAGTAGCTCCACCAACCGTTTCATTCCTTGCGTAGTGCGGGACGCTGGAGACGGGGGTGGCGAATGCTCCTTGGCGCGGAAGAGCTGCCGCTTCCGCTTGGGCTCGACACCCTCGTGTCCGTAGCCATAGGGAAACTCGTCGTCGTCGTAGTCTTCCTCCAGGCGCCTGCCATTGTACTGATACGAAGACGAGCCTGGCATGCAAATTCCCACGAAGCATGAAAATCCAGTGCAGCAGGGGTCGGCCGCGCAAGACTGGCCTACGATTTTGCAGGATATCTGTGGCGGCGACGGCGGCGGCACCACCGGCGCCGACGCCGGCGGCGACGGCGGCACCACCGGCGCCGACGGCGGCGACGCGCACGTGTAGGAAATCCCGGCTGCGACGAGGTGACTCTCGGGTTCACATCCTCCCGCCCCAGAACCTGAGGTAGAGATGAAGCACGGCTGGTTGGCAAAGGACGGGTCTGTGCGCCCGTCCAGCGCGCTGCAGCACGCCTCTGGCTGCCCTCCAATCGTGAAGCAGCCTACCCCCGAGGCGAGCGCGGTCCGCGGGACTGCCCCGTTCCAAGCCTGGGATGCGGACTGGGCCATGGGATAGCTGTTCCACACGGTGGCGCACGCACTAGGCTCGTCTGAATCGACTAGCCATTTGGGAGCCCAAATCATGAAGTCTCCGGCTTCTACAACACCACCAGTGACGTCGATCGTCTTCTGTCTGTTGTTAGGTATGACGATCTCGGGATTGGAGGCTGGAGCGGCGTCATCTGCGACGTCGAGGTGGATCAACGGCGGAGGGTTTGGCGGGGGAGAGGGAGGCGGCGAGGGCGGTGGTGCGGGGGGGTGGGCGGGAGGCGGCGAAGGCGGCGGGGGAGCCGGCGGCGGCGGCGTCGGCGGTGGCGGGGAAGGCGGAGGAGGACGAGGCGGAGGTGGCGTTGGAGGCGGTGGCGTTGGGGGCGGAGGGGATGGCGGAGGTGGTGTGGGCGGAGGCGGAGTCGGCGGCGGCGGGCGGGGCGGTGGGCTGGGCGGCTTGTAGCACTTTTCGTCGAACTCGATCAAACGGGCCACGCCGCCGTAGGGACTCGTCATCGCCACTGTCGCGTCGCTAGGACAGCCGCTCATCGCGATACTGAAATGCCCAGTGTAGAGGATTCCAACGGTCGTGCCGGGCGGCACGCTGTCGGTCCCTGGAAGGAGCGTGATTTCTACGTTGCAGCCAATCGAGCCTGTGAAGCTGACCAAGTCGCCGGATGTGGCCACGTGGACTTCGTAAACTATGCCGTTTTGGAACCCGATTGGAGCCGTCGTCGGCGCATTGTAAACGACTGG
>Ga0115572_10003122_pt1 | contig 13115 bp, 10 predicted proteins | sample COGITO_mtgs_1206_FD_88681 | JGI IMG/M metagenome (GOLD analysis project Ga0115572, IMG submission 88681) | Pelagic marine microbial communities from North Sea - COGITO_mtgs_120607 | ecosystem: Environmental > Aquatic > Marine > Epipelagic | place: Germany:Helgoland, sampling site Kabeltonne... | reverse complement strand
GTCGCACGTGCGCATGGTCACGACGGCCAGCGTCTCGGCCCGGCTGTCAAAGTGCTTCCACACCGCGTGGTTGTTGTGGTGCGGTAACGAGGGGGGGGTGGCATCGGACCAGCAGCCGTCGAGCACCTTGTGGTACGCCGGCGGTGGTGGTGGTGGTGGTGGTGGCGGCGAGGGCGGCAGGATGCAGTCCTCCGAGGTCCAAATGCGCAGGCTGTCGTACCCGCAGCCGCTCAGGCACCCCGGGTAGTACAGCTCCTGCGCCGTGCACAGCCGCAGGTTCTGCGCGGCGCACTCGGCCTCCGCCTCCGCAAACGTCGCGTGCGCGGGGCAGGCGATGCTCAACGCGGGCACGGTGCCGGACGCGTGTCCCCACTTCGGGAAGCACGCGTCTGCGTCGCACACCGAGATGGCCGACGAGCCGTCGTCGCTGCAGCAGCGCACCCCCGCGAGCGCGCCGTCGTCCGGCACGCAGACGGCCTCGTCGGTGCCGTCCCGGACCATCTCGTAGGTGGAGACGCGGCTGTCGGTGCTGCACATGCTTGGGTCGAACGAGCTCACCAGCGTGCGCGGGTAGCAGTTGCCCTCGGTGGCGTCGCCGGTCAGGTCGCCGACGACGAAGCCGTTGCACCCCGGGATGGCCATGCACGCGTAGGCGCACCTCACGTAGTCGCCCAGCGCCTTCACGAGGTCGCCGTCGGGAAACGTCAGCCCGACCAGCGTCCCGGCCGACGCGCCGCCGCAGTTGGTCGTGGCGTGCTGCGTCAACGAGAAGTGCGGCTTCAGCTCGGCCGGGTACAGGTGCCGGAACGCCTTGGCCTCCTGGACGTTGAGCACGTTGTTGCTGTACTGGTCGACGCCGCACGGCTTGCTGAGCTTGAAGGCGGTGGCGCCCGGCGCCTCGCACGTGTGCTCGATGACCTGGAGGTCGGTCGTCGCGCCGCCGTAGTTGGAGCAGCGCACCCAGTTGCAGTCCGCCTCGACGGTCGCGCCGTTGGTGCAGTACCAGACCTCGTGCTCGCTCAGGCGGGCGCCCAAGGCCTCGCCGCGGTTGATCACCTCGACGAGCGCGAGGTCCACGGCTTCCCCAAAGTAGAAGGCGGCCCAGTTCTCGCCGTTGGGCCCCTTTGTATTGCTGTCGCAGTAGGTGACGGTGTCGGCGTTGCTGCTGTGGTAGATCGTCTGCGTTATGCCCCCGGTCGGCGCCGCGCTCGGCCATTGGTCGTACGCCTGCTCGCACCCAAACGTGCGCGTCACGCCCCCCTCAGAAGAAGGGGGGTAGGTGCCCCCCGAGTCGCACGTGCGCATCGGCACGACGGCCAGCGTCTCGGACCGGGTGTCAAAGTGCTTCCACACCGCGTCGTTGTTGTGGTGCGGTAACGAGGGGGGGTCGGCATCGGAAGCGCAGCCGTCGAGGACCTTGTGGTACGAGGGCGGCGCCGGCGTCTGCAGCCGCCGGTGGCCTTCATCGGCGACGACGGCCTCTGCGGTCGTCGCGCTCGCCACCTGCTCCAACCGGCGGCCCGTGGTCGGCGGAGGGGGGGCATTTACGCAATTGAGGGTGGTCGAGAACGAGCCGTCTGCTGTGAGGACGGCCGCGTAAGTGCCATAGCCCAATTGTGCGAAAAGGTAGCCATGCTGCAGCGCGGAATTTTGGATGTAGTAGGCGAGGCAGCCGTTGATCAAGAGGTAGTGAACGTGATTGCTGTGGGTGAGGACGGTGACCGACAGCCCCGCTTTTCCGCCAGTCACGGCCGGAGCGTCAGTCGATGGCAGATTGATGAGGATCAGTCCATTACTGCTGGGGGCTGTATCGTCCGGATCGGTCACGCAGACGCCCGACCCGTGCGCCGCGAGCAGAGCGCCGCTGTGGCCCGCTGTTTGCACGCCGGTGAGGAAGAGCACGTCGTCGGGCGTGCATGTAAACCCGGGCATGTCCGTGCCAAGGTCGTGGGCGTCGATCGTTGGCTGCGGATCCGGCGGCGACGACGGGGGCGACGACGGGGGCGACGACGGGGGCGACGACGGGGGCGACGACGGGGGCAGCGGCAACGAGGGCGGCGACGGCAAAGCGGGCGACGGCGACGGAGGGGGGGCATTCACGCAATCGAGGGTGGTCGAGAACGAGCCGTCTGCTGTGAGGACGGCCGCGTAAGTGCCATAGCCCAATTGTGCGAAAAGGTAGCCATGCTGCAGCGCGGGATGTGGGATGTAGTAGGCGAGGCAGCCGTTGATCAAAAGGTAGTGAACGTGGTTGCTGTGGGTGAGGACGGTGACCGACAGCCCCGCTTTTCCGCCAGTCACGACCGGCGCGTCAGTCGATGGCAGATTGATGAGGATCAGTTCATTACTGCTGGGGGCTGTATCGTCCGGATCGGTCACGCAGACGCCCGACCCGTGCGCCGCGAGCAGAGCGCCGCTGTGGCCCACTGTTTGCACGCCGGTGAGGAAGAGCACGTCGTCGGGCGTGCATGTGAACCCGGGCATGTCCGTGCCAAGGTCGTGGGCGTCGATCGTTGGTTGCGGATCCGGCGGCGACGACGGGAGTGGCGAGGGCGGCGGCGGCAAAGTGGGCGAGGGCAAAGCGGGCGGCGGCGAGGGCGGCGGAGGGGGGGCGCCGGTGTACACGTACATGTCGTAATTGGTGTTGGCGTTGCACTGGCCTCCCACGTCTTCCAAGTAGGGCGAGGCCAGCTCCTTGAGCGCGCACACCTGGACGCCGTAGCTCATGTACACCGCAAACCCGTGGCACGTGCCGTCAGTTCCCTCGTAGTTGGCGCAGGCCCGCGCGCACTCCTCGACCGTGCCGGAGATTGCGTCACCTCCGTTCAGATCTTTGGACTGGGTGCCCCCGCTGCAGTCAACGCCCACAAACCGCGCGTACGGCAGCACGTAGACCTCGAGCCCCTCGTAGCGCCAGGAGCCGTCGCCACCGCCGCAGACGCCGGCGTAGGTCTGCACCCCGAACGCGTCGGCGTAGTTGCTGCGCCGGTGCTCGGTCACGTACACACTCGTGTGGTCCGTCAGCCCGCCCGTGCCGCAGAACAGCCACCAGTTGTTCTGGTTGCCGCACGTGCACGTGCCGCTCCGCGCGGCGTCGCCGTCGCACCAGGTGGTTCCGGAGTCGTTGGGGTTCCGCCGATCGGGGTGCGCGTTCTCCTTCCAATTATAGTTGAGGGTGTTGGGCCCGCAGTGCGCCGACACAAACACGTTCGGGTCGTATCCGTACGGCACCTTCTCGACCGTGAGGGTTGTGAGGTTCACCGGATCGTGGTTGGCGTCCAGTTTGTCGGTCCAGAGGACGTCGTGGCCGAGCGAGGCAAAGCAGGCGCCCCCGCCCGAGAAGACCTGGCGGTACCGGAGCTTGCTGGCGCCCGCGAGCACGCCGCCCGCCTCCGTGCCGTCGAGGAGCCACGCCGAGTCGCAGGCGCAGCTGTGACCGCAAATGCCGCCGCAAGCATAGTTGCCGTTCGCATCCCTTTCGCCGTAGCCGGCGTGCCCCTCCTCGATCACCGCGCGGCCGCGCTCGTCGTCGCTGACGGTGCTCGGCACGCACTCCGCATCGTTCTGGCCCTTGGACTGCACCAGGTACGCGCTCGGCACGGCGTACCAGTCGCCTCCCGGGTGGCAGCGGTACGGGCAGTCGCCGTAGTCGGTGCCCCACGCGCACACGCTCGAGACGCTGCCCTCGCCGCCGTCCTCGCACACGCCGTTGTTGGCCATGAGCACGTGCTTGTCGTAGCAGTCGGCCGTGCCGACCGAGCCGATGCAGATGAACGGGAAGGGCGGCGGCGGCGCCCCGGGCGGCATGGGCGGCGAGGGCGGCGGCGGCGGCGGCTCGGGCGGCGGCGGCGGCGGCGGCGGGAAGGGCGGCGGCGGCGGCTCGGGCGGCGGCACGCCGTACTTGTACGTGGTGAGCTGCAGCGCGCGCAGCGTGGCCGTCTCGCCGAGGTCGTACATGATCCACTGCGCACGGCGGCGCGCGCGAGTGTCAACACGAGTGCGTGGGTTGGACACGGGTTGGAAAGGGCGCAGGGGTTGGAAAGGGCGCAGGGCGCACCGCGCTCTCGTAGCCGTTGGTCTCGCAGAGCGAGAGCTCGTCGCCCCTGGGGTGCGGCGAGGAGCACGCGGCGATCACGGCCGGGTCGTCGCTCGCGTCGAGGATCTCGGTGCCCTCGTCGGCCGCGTCCTCCGACTGCAGCTTGCGCCGGCGGTCGCGCCGGTAGGGCACGCTCGCGAGCGCGTCCGAGGTGCCGGCCGGCGCGAGCATCGGCAGCGCCGCGAGCATCTGCGGCGAGGGCCCCTGCGCGAAGAAGATGCGCACGGGCGTGAGCGCGGACATGCCCGCGGCGGCGTCGCCGAGCGGCGGCAGCGGCGGCGGCGGCGGCGCGGGCGGCGCGCCGAGGCTGGCCAGGTCGGTGAAGAGGTCCTGGTAGAGCGCGCAGCCCGCGCCGTAGAAGGTGGAGCACGGCTGGTTCTGCGAGCCCTCGAAGCCGGCGACGCCCGCGTCGTCCAAGGCGAAGCTGTCGCACGTCGCGTGGCAGAAGGGCAGCTCGTAAAAGTGCAGCCCGGGCGGCGGCGCGGGCGGCGCGGGCGGGCTGGGCGGCTCGGGCGGCGTCGCCGGCGGTTGGTGGGGCGGGCTCGGCGCCGCGGGCGGCGTGGGCGGCACGGGCGGCGCGCCGGGCGCGGGCGAGGGCGGCGGCGGCGGGTGGGGCGGCGGCGGCGGCGGCGAGGGCCGCGGCGGCGGCGGCGGGCACGGCGGCGGCGGCGAGGTGGGCGGCACGGGCGGCGAGGGCGGCGAGGGCGGCGCCTTGGGCGTGGGCGGCGAGGGCGGCGGCGGCGAGGGCGGCGGGGTCGGGGGCGGGGGCACGGGCGGCGCGCCGGGCGGCGGCAGCGTGGGCGGCGGCGTCGGCGGCGGGTGGGGCGGCGCGGGCGGCGAGGGCGGCGCGCCGGGCGAGGGCGGCGGCGGCGGCGGCCGGGGCGCCGGCGAGGACGGCGGCGCGCCGGGCGCGGGCGGCGGCGGCGGCGCGGCGGGCGCGTTGGGCGGCGGCGGCGAGGGCGAGGGCGGCGGCGGCGGCGGTGGTGAGGGCGGGAGCGAGGGCGAGGCGGGCGGCAGGTCGGGCCGCGGGATGGCGGGCGGCGGCGCCGCGGGCGCGGGCGAGGTGGGCGGCGGCGGCGAGGGCGGCGGCGGCGAGGGCGAGACGGAGAGGTGACACACGACCTGCGCGTAGGTGTTGGTGCTCGGATCCAACCAGCCGTCGTAGGTCTGGCTTGGGTTGTACGCGCAAAAGTACCAGTTCCTTATAAAGGCCGGGCTGACGCCGCGTTTGGTGAAGAAGCAGCCGGAGCACTGCGCGCCGTCGGGAAGTTGCGACAGCGTGTCGACCACGTTGTTGGTGTACGTTGGCGACACTGCATTCATGGCGTCCAAGCAGGCGCCGCGGTCGCGGATCGGTTCGAGGACGCCAACGTCCTTGTATGATGGGTTGACGACGTTGTAGCCGCTGTCAAGCTGCACCGGATGCATGGAGGAGCATTTTGCGGGGTTTGGCTCGTCGGGATTCACGGTGAAGAAGAAGGGCAGGTGCGCGTTCGCAACGTACTGGCCCGCCTGCACCACCGCCATGGCGCACGGGCACCCACGCGCGTCCCTTTATCTAGTCCCCATTGGCCCCGCTGTTATGGTGAGGCGGCGCGCTAGCGAGGGCGGCGCCGCTTTTGTGGCGCTGAGCGATGCGGGACGACGCCACGTTCGAGATGCCCAGCCCCGACTTTCACGCTGCACAAGACGGCGAGACCGTCGTCTCGGTCTCGCGCGTCATCGGCATGTTTGCGCTCACGGTGCCGCCGCTCGTCTTGGTCATGGCCGTCTACGCGAGCCTGACGGAGCACGTCTTCGGCCTGAGCCACTTCATGAGCTCGCAGATGGGCGCGCGCACGCGGCGCGTGCTGCGCGCCGCGCACTACCTCGTCTCCGCCGCCGTCTCGGCCGCGGCGCACGCGGCGCTGGTCACGCAGTGCGGCGTGCCGGCGCTCGCCGTGGCGGCCGAGCTGCCCGACGCACAGCTCGCGTGCCCGCGCATCGACTTCCACGAGGTGGGCTGCCTCGCGTCGGGCGCGAGCGCGTCGCTGCTGCTCGTGCTCGCGCTCTTCGTGGAGCGCGTCTCGGTGCCGCTGCTCAACCTGTCGCACCACCCCGTCTACAAGCGCGGCGTGCTGTTGCGGCTGCGCAACGCGGCCGCGGTTGTGGTCGTGTGGCTGTGCATGGCCGAGCAGCAGGTGGGCGCGCTGCTCCTGCTGGGGCTGCTCTCGGCGCGGCGCGTGCTCGTGCACGTTCCGAAACTGGACCGGGGGTACGGCATTCTCATCAAACTCTACACGATACTCAACATGTCACGCGTCGTCAGCTACAAGTGTCCCGGCTCGCGACGGCTGGCCGTCGCCGCGGTGATCGCAATACTGCCGCTTTGATGCGCTCACGCGCTCAGCGACTCCTCGATCAGCCGCAGGAAGGCGGGGCGGCGCTTGTACCACGGCGGCGAGCGTCCCTTGTCCGGCGGCGGCGGCGCGCGCATCACCGGTCGCTCGGTGGGCTCGGGCGACAGCTCCAGCTCCAGCTCCACCTCGATCTCGTTCCCGTCCTCGACAACGGGCGAGAGGCGCGCGCTCGGGCCGGCGCGGCCGTCAGAGGTCCTCTTCGTCGACGTCGCGCGGCGCGGCACAAGAGGTGTTTTCTGGGTCTGTGAACGTGGCGGATTTGTTGTTGGTACACTTCTTGGTTTTTGATTGGAATTTGGAGCTGGAGCTGGAGCTGCGCTCTGAAGCTAGGAGGTTGGTGCGCACCTCGGCGCCGGGGACGCCCGCCTCCTTGCTGAGCGCGCGCACGAGCCGGGCCGCCTTCCTGACCTGTCCCAAGAGCACGAAGAGCATGAGGCTCTGTGTGCACAGAAAGGCCGCCAGCGCGAGCGCCGCACCGTACAGCATCTGCATCTCGCGCTGAAACGACGAGAACTCGCACACGGCGTAGCCGAGCGGCGGGGGGGGCTCCGTCTCCGAACCGTTCGCGCCGTTGATCACGCTCAGCGTGTAGTTTGCAATCGTGTCATTCATGCCTCCCAACACGCACGGTCACATGCACAGTCACAGGCCAATATACACCCGGGGTCCTCATGCGTGGCTAGCGGCTACTCCGCGTCCTCCTCCCGCGGCCGCTTCGCGCCGGCCTGCGGTTCCTGCTGCTGCGCGAGGCGCGAGCGGATCTTTGCGAGCATGCCCTCGTACGCGGGTAGGTGCAGGCGCGCGGTGATGCTCAGCCGCTCGCCCGTGACGCGCTTCTGCTGCGGGACCTCGTGCTTCAGGTCCTTTTGGAACCGCTCGCCCTGCATCTGCAACGCGTAGTAGGCGCGCGTCTCCACACCCTTGAAGACGATGGGGTCCGCCGGCCGCTCGTGGGGCGCGTTCTCCCGCAGGCGAAAGAGGCGCTTGGCGCCCCACGACACGATCACGACGCCCGCGCTCTGGTCGAGCCCCTTCTCGTTGTCGCCGTGCGGCGACACGTAGTTGGTGCCGTCGCGGTACCGGTTGACCAGAAGCCCGTTGAAGGCCACGCCGTACTCCTCTTGCAGCAGGCCCAGCAAGTTCATCATGTAAGCGGTCAGGGGCTGCGCGGGTATGATCTGCCCGCTGTACTCGTAGCCGCTCGACGCGTCGCTGAAGAAGCCCACGTCGCGCTGCTGCCGGCACTCCTTGTTCATGACGCGGATGCGCGGCTTCTCGATCAGCAGCGGCTTCGCCTCGGCCACCACGATGTCGATGGTTTCCTTGTAGAAACGCAGGTCGCGCTCGAGCAGCCGCGCGCTTCGCTGCTCGTACAGCACGCGCTCCGCCTCGGGTGGCGCCACCACCGTCGCCGATGGCGTGCTTGGCGCGGTGACCGTGACGAATCGGTCCATGGTGGGGTGGGCGCGCGCGCCGGCGCGACCCACGGCGTGCCGACGAGTGGCCCGTTTTTGGGAGCAGGGGTGCAGCTTCGCGCACCGTTTGCCAAGAGTTGGCGCCGCACCACCAGCAAACGGAATCGGAAACGAATCGGACACCGACGCCATGCTCGAGGGGGTGGTGGTGCGCGGAGACCACAAGTTGTCCCCAACCGCCAAAATCGCCCCATAAAAGCAATTCGCCAACCTGACCATTCAGGAGGCTTGCAGCAAACCAAACCAATCCAAATATACAAAGTGGAAATGAAGGTCACCCTGGGCTCTGATCACCACAACTTCACCGCCAGGGTGGCCTTCAACAAAAAGGCCTCCTGTCCCCTTTTGCTTCTCTCGTTCTTTACAAACAAGCACACACACACACACACACACGCGCGCGCGCGCGCGCACACGGACACGCGCGCGTCACGTGTTGGCGAGAAGGGCCACGTCCCTCGTGAGGCTGTCCCGGATGGTGATGTAATCGGGACGAGCACCGTGAGTGCTGTCGGCCATGCATCGCAACTTGCAGTTCATGCCCTGGAACATGCGGTCGAGCCGGCCGATGACGGCGGTGCTCTGCACCTCGTCGAGGCGCGCCTCGTGGATGCGCCGCGCGACGATCCCCTGGTGCCGGGCCTGCGTCTCGAGCGCGCTGGCCCCGCGCTGGCCAAACGCCTCGTGGAACTCTCGCGTGCTGGTTTCGATCCTTTCCGCGAGCTTGCGCTTGTCTGCCATGCCCCAGGGTGCCAGGTCCTGGTGCCGCTTCCACTGTGGGATGTGCTTGGAGCACTCGTAGACCTCCTGGTACTCCGTCCTGGGGAACTTGTTGCCGGGCATCTGGCGCTCGCGCTTGATCACGGCGAGCGCGACCCGAACCGCGAAGGCGGGGGTGCGCAGCTCGCCGTCCGCAAAGGCGCGGCAGTCCCACCGCAGCGCGGCCATGTCCCAGTCGATTCGCGCGGCCTGCGCCGCAAAGCCCTTGCTGACGGCCGCGAGGCGCAGCGTCGCGAGGGGCGGCGGGTCGTCGGCGGCGGCCTCCGGCGCGAAGAGGCGCGCGGCGATCACGTCCTGCAGGTCCTCGGGGAGCTTGGCCCAGAGGTCCGCCGCGTCAGCTCCTCCTGCAGCGCCTCGATCGCCGCCGGCCCGAGGATCGGCGGCAGCGGCATCGCTCGCCCCAAATCCGGCAGCGTCGGCGTGTAGCTCGCAAAGTCCGTGTGGGGGCATGTGGGCGAGTAGAGCGGGTAGCTAGGCTGGTATGGCGCCAGAAGTGGCGGCGGCGGTGGCGGCGGTGGCGGCGGTCGGCGGCGTGGGGGCGATTGGGAACGCGGCCTCTTGCGTCGGAACATGCGTTGTAACACACATACACACACACACACACGCACACACGCGCGCGCGCGCGCGCCACACGCACTCGCGCGCGCTGCCGCCTCAGGCGAGCCAGTCGCCACACCCGTCCCACGCACCGTTGAGCCAGCCCTCGACGGACGTGCACCCCTCGGGGACCTCGTCCTCGAGGAGGGCCATCATCGCAAAGCCAACGGCCATCTGCGCGCGCATACCGCCGAGCTTGTGGAGCTCCCACCCGACCTGCGACACGGCCGCCTGCGCTTCGTCGGTCATCTCGTCTCGGACCATCTGCCAGAGCGGCGCGATGAGCTTCTTGCACTGCTCGTGCACCTCCTTGGTGTAGACCAGGCAGTAGCGCTCGCCGCCCTCGATCCGGCGCAGGATGCGGAGGACGTCGTTGCGCTTGGGCTTGTTGAGGATCTTTGCGCAGACCGGGCGCAGCCTCGCGCGCTCCTCGTCGACCCCTCCCTGTGACTTCTGGCTGAGGACGTCCCAGTCGGCGATGTTGAGGATGGAGCGGTCCTCGAGCGCCGCGAGCTGCTCCTTGGTCATGAGCGCCGTGAAGCTCTCCCAGCGCCGGTTGAGCGCCTCGGCGTCACTCGGGAAGGCATCGATGAAGGGTTGGTAGCTGCGCAGGTTCCAGTCGAAGCCCTCGAGCGGGTGCAGGGTCTGGGACATGTGGTCCAGGCAGCCCCAGCGACACGACTGGTACATCTTGAGCGCGCCCTCCAGGTTGGGATCGTCGTCGGCCAGTTCGAATGCAGCGTGGTTCAAGGGGGGAGGGTTGGCGTTGTCGGGCTGGCGTTGGCTGGCACCGCTGGCGGCGGCGAACATGCGCGGCCGGAGGACGCGACGCGCGTGTCGCCGCAGGTGGGGCGGGTCGCTAGGCTGGTCGCGGGTGAAGGGGGGCCCTTTGCTGCCAAGAGCGCCATCGGGACCACCGGCGCCAATGGGCGGCAACAGCAAGAAGAAGGCGGCTAAGAAGGCCACGGCGGAAGTGAAGGCGTCCTACCGAGCCCCGATCGCCGCCGCGGCGGCGCGCGGCAACGTGTCGCACAAGGGCGCGGCTCCGCCGCTCAGCGAGCCGGACGCGCTCGTCGAGCTCGTCCGGCTGATGCAGTTCCACGCCGACGACGCCGACAACCAGTCCCTGGTGGACGATGCGCACGCGCACATGATGCGCTCGCTCGGGTCCGTGCCGGCTGGCCAACGCCTCCCCGACTCCTACGGCGAGATGGGCTTCTACGCGATCACGATGCTCGGCGCCGCCCAGCGCGGCCTCTTCGGCGACGAGGCGCACGCCTTCCTCGACGAGGAGGTCAAGAAGGGCCGCTGCGATCACGGCGCGGCGACCGACCACGCCCTCCGCGCCTTCCTTGCAAACAGCAACACGACGCTCGCGTACAGGAACAAGCTGTGCCGCATGCTCAGCCACTCCGTGGACGTCCGCAGCGACGTGGTGCAGGACATCGTGACGCAGGAGGCAAAGGTGCACGTGGGCCCGGCCGGGAGCAAGGGCAACGGCGTCTTCGCCTTGCACGACATCCCCGCGGGCGTGCCGTTTACGACCTACCCGTGTCACGGGCTCTGGGTGGGGGGACACCAGGGGCGCGACCACGTCGGGCGCTTCTTTGCCTCGCCGCTGATCTTTCCCTGCTGGGAGGGCGAGCTCAACATCGGGTACGCCATTGACATGCCGCCACTGGAGGGCGGCCCGCGCGTCATGGCCATCGGCCACCATCACCACAGCACGTGGTTTGCGTGCGGCCACATCATCAACGACAGCCACACGGTCGAGGACGCCGGTGGCCCCGACGCCTACCTTGCGCTCGCCAACGGCAACTGCGAGCCCCGGTACGCGGACAGTGGCACGGGCTCGGTCGTCATGTTCACCACGCGGGCGGTCACCAAGGGCGACGAGCTGCTCTACAACTACGGCGTCGCCCGCTGGACCGCCCCCCCCAGACGCTTTGACAAGGACAGCGACGAGGACCTCGCCTCGCGCATGCGCGACTCGTGCGGTGTGTCCGAGTAGCGCGCGTGTGCGTGCGTGTGTGTGTGTGTGCGTGGCGCATGACGCCTATGAATGGTAACGTACATACACACACACACCAAACGCGCCACTCGTGTGCAGCAAGGCGGCGCATGGAGAGCGCGACCCCTCTGCAGCCCAGGGCGGTGGGGTTGGCCGTGCTGCTGCCAATGCCGCCAAAGGCCACGCCGGCGCCAAAGGTCGCCACCACCTCGGTGACGGGGAAGAAGCGGCAGCTCGAGCCAAAGGCGCCCAGCGCCCCAGTCCCCGACCCCGCCCTGCTCGCGGAGCTCAAGTGCCCCATCAGCCTCGAGCTGCCGGTCGACCCGGTCACGGCCGAGGACGGCCGCGTGTACGAGCGGCTGAAGCTGCTCGAATACTTTTCGCTCACGGACGCCCCCAAGGCGAGGTCGCCCGTGACGGGCGTAATCATGGGCAAGACGGTCGTCGCGGCCTTCCAGATGCGCAACACGATCGAGCGGCTCGTCGAGAGCAAGGTGATCGCTGGGCCGGAGGCGGACCGGTGGAAGCGCGTCAACGAGGACTTCAAGACCCTCAGCCCCGAGTTCAGGGAGACCGTGGTGAAGGCCCACCAGGGCGACGTCAAGGCGATGCGGGACGTGGGCGTCGCCTACAGGGAGGGCGACCACGGTGCCAATGCGGACTACAAGGAGGCGCACAAGTGGTTCTTCAAGGCGGCCATGCAAGACGAGGTTGCGTCGACGACGCACCGCGCGGTCATGCTGAGCGGCGAGGGCAAGGACAAGCACGTGGTCGCCGCGATCGAGATGACGCGCGCGGCCATGCTCGGATCGGAGCACGCGTGCGGCTGCCTCGCGCTCTGGTTCAGCAACAATCAAAGACAGGGCGATTTGACGGGGCGCGTCGCCCCGTGCCCTGGAAGCGCCCACTACTGGTACAAGCGCATGCGGCGGGCGACCTGCCTGAACTCCTGCAACACCTACAAGGCCGCGTGCAACAAGCACTTTGGGGACCACGAGGCGCGCGCGAATGGGATGGATGCGTCGGACAGCGAGGAGGATTGATATGCGCTTGTTCCCACTCGTGTACGAACACAAACACGCACACGCATACACACACACACACGCGCACACACGCCACCCCCTTCCCCCCGAAAAAACCGCAATGGGCTTCCTGCGCCGCGCCGCGCACTTTCGCCCGCTCCGGGCCGCCGCCTTTGCGCCTCCCACCGCCGCCACCGCCCTGCCGCCCGCGTGCTCACCGTTCGGAGACCACCGTGCCCTCCACCGGCGTGAGCGCCTCGTCGACCGTGCCGTCGGTCATGATCACCTGTTATCCACGGGCAATGGTGAACGGCTGAACGCGTGGTGCGCTGCAAGGAAAGGTGCGTTGTCTAGGGGCATACGTTGAGCAAGAGGAACCACCCCAGGTAGAGCTTGGCCGTGAGCGAGAGTGCACAGTACGTAAGCTCGGTTCCTGTGGTGTGAAAAACGTGTAACTTGTGAAGCACCGTTTTGGAGGAACGCAAGCCAAGAGGGCCACCCACTCGCCAGCCATACAGAAGGCCATACGCAAGCAGACAAGAGCAGGTGGCCAAACGTGGACACGTCTTGGCTAGCTGGTTTGCCGAAGTAAAACCCGGGAGGTAGACCTGGTTGGTTGGTTTGGTGGCTCAGTCGTGTGAAGAGTGTGCGTGTGCGGGGTTTGGTTCAAAAGAGACGCACGTTGGAAGAGCATTTGGACCTGCCACAACCGAGGATACGCGTGAGTGAGAACAAATG
>Ga0115572_10003120_pt1 | contig 13116 bp, 8 predicted proteins | sample COGITO_mtgs_1206_FD_88681 | JGI IMG/M metagenome (GOLD analysis project Ga0115572, IMG submission 88681) | Pelagic marine microbial communities from North Sea - COGITO_mtgs_120607 | ecosystem: Environmental > Aquatic > Marine > Epipelagic | place: Germany:Helgoland, sampling site Kabeltonne... | reverse complement strand
TGAAACAACAGCGCTTCAAAAACTTCGATAAAAAAGCATTTAGATTTGGATTCATGTTAGGTTTTAACACAACGGACCTAACTGTTTACGAAACCACAAACGCGTATGAATCGTACGGATTGGTTTCTGTTAAAAATGAGTCTCAACCTGGAGGACAGCTTGGTATCTTGACCACACTTAAACTTGGCACACCCGTACTTAGACTCCGGTTTATGCCGAGTCTTTCTTTCCAAGAACGTGTACTTTCATACCGCAGTTTAGACAGCTCTAATTTTCCAAAAGGAGTTAGTGAAGAAAGAATTAATTCAACTTGCGTAGACCTTCCACTATCTTTAATCTTTCGAACTAAAAGATTCAATAATTTTGCTGCTTATGCTCTTTTCGGAGGACAGTACTCAATAGACCTGCAATCTCAACAAGATGCCTCTCAGAATTATATTGATCCTTTTATAAAGCTCAATAGATTTGATATACATGGTCAAATCGGTGGTGGAATTGATTTTTACGCCCCATTCTTTAAATTTTCAATTGAACTTAAATATTCTCACGGTTTAAGAAACAGTTTTATTCAAGACCTCTCCCCTGTTGCCAAACCTATAGACCAACTTTACAATAAAGGTTGGTGGTTCTCAATAATTTTTCAATCCTAATGGAAGAGATTTCTTTTTATTGTACACCTGAACAAGCGCATGATCAAGAATATTTAAAAAGTGTCATCGCTAAACAACGTAAAAAAAATGATGCTTTTAAATTTAAATGGCACAAACGTAGTATAGACGCTAGAAAGAAAAATATTAAAGTTAGATGTTCTTTTCATGTTTATAAATCCTCTGAATCGATACCCGAAACCTATAAACCCACGTTTAAAAAATTGAATCCTAATAAAACGATTCATATAATCGGTTTAGGACCTGCAGGATTATTTGCTGCTTTGACGGCATTGGAAGAAGGCTACAAACCGATTGTATATGAAAGAGGAAAAGCTGTAAAGGATAGAATTAAAGACATCGGCAAACTAAACCGCAAGGGAATTGTAAATGAAAATAGCAATTATTGCTTTGGAGAAGGTGGAGCAGGAACTTATTCAGACGGCAAACTTTATACAAGGTCAAAAAAACGTGGAGCCGTTCAACAGGTTTTAGAAACGTTTGTGCACTTTGGTGCAAATGAAGATATACTTGTTGAGGCCCATCCTCACATTGGAACAAATAAACTTCCAAGAATTGTTGCTGCTATTAGTGATAAAATAGTAGAAATGGGTGGGGAAATTAATTTTGACCATAAGCTCACAGGTATAAATACCAATGCTGATAAAATAACATCTATAGAGCTCAACCATGAGCTTACCGTATCCGTTGATAAAATCTTACTTGCTACTGGCCATTCGGCACGTGATGTATTCGAACTTCTTCATGAAAATAAAATTAAAATTCAGGCCAAACCTTTTGCTTTAGGCGTAAGGGTTGAGCACAGCCAAGAGTTCATTGATAAAGCGCAATATCATGGAAGAAAAAGTGACGCTTTCATACCTCCTGCTTCATACAGACTTGTTACTCAAGCTAGAGACAAGGGTGTTTATTCATTCTGTATGTGTCCCGGTGGAATTATTGCGCCATGTGCGACAAAAAATGAAGAAGTAGTTACCAATGGATGGTCTCCATCTAAGAGAAACAATCCTTACGCCAACTCAGGAATAGTAGTTTCGGTGTCACCTGAAGATTTAAAAAATCCCGAAAATCCTTTTTGCGGTGTTGAATTCCAGCAATACATTGAACACAAAGCTTGGTTAAGTGCTGGAAAGAATCAAAAAGTTCCTGCCCAAAAGCTTGAAGACTTTATGAATGACACATTATCAATTGATTTCCCTCGTTCGTCCTATCAACCAGGAATTGAAAGTGTAAAAATGGATGAAATATTCCCAGACTTCATTATTGATAGACTTAGGGCTGCCTTTATAGATTTCAATAAGAAAATACCTGGTTTCATAACAAATGATGCAGTGCTTCATGCACCAGAGTCAAGAACCTCCTCGCCCATTCTGATTCCAAGAGATAAACATTCATTTCATCATGTAGAAATTACAAATCTATATCCGTGTGCGGAAGGTGCAGGATATGCAGGAGGAATTGTTTCTGCAGCAATAGACGGAATTAATTGTGTCCAAGCTATTGAAAGGTTAAAATAATTGCTTTTCTAAAACGTCGCATGTTAAAATGCTTTGTATTAATTCAGTACAAACTAAATCGAGAATAAATATTTATCTAAATCCCTACAAATTAATATAGCAATGGTGAATTATGCAGAGTCAATAAGCTGTATATCAATATGTAATACATTTTTTAATTTAAACTGTAAAATTCTCTTTTAACATAAAAAATATAGTACTTTTGCACTTTCAAAATAATAGAAGTAATCAATACTCCAAAAATATACTCCTATGAATCACCTTATTTCAAGCACTACTTTCTTATTTTTATCATTCTTCTCCTTTGGTCAACAAATCAGCCAAATAGGTTCTGATTTTGACAATTGCGGAGGCACTCCAGCATATGGTCTTTACGACTATTCTCAATCATCAATGCTCTATTTGGCTTCAGAAATGGAAGCTGTTGGGATTTCTGCAGGCAATTCAATAACTGCTATTGAGTTTCAATTTAACAGTTGGGATAGCGGTTATGAATTAGACAATCAAACCATAAAAATGGCGCATGTTACCGAATCTAGTCTTCCCGACCCAGGCTCACCCGATTACAGTTCTCTAAATATTTCGAATACTACAACGGTAAAAAATGAATTCGACTTTAGAGGTTTTTCAGGGATTACATGGGGCCAATTCGATTTTGATACTCCTTTTGTTTGGGATGGCATAAGTAATATTCTTGTTACATGGGAGAATAGAGATGGTTCATGGAGTAGCGGATATGGCTGGCTAGAAGGACGAAATATCAGTAATAGATGTCATATATGGTTTAAGGATGATAATTATCCTACCGCAAGCTCAAGCGAGGATAGAGATTTACCGAATATCAAGCTTCACACGTCCTTCAATCCACTCCCAATAACCTTATCGGATTTTACAGGTGAATTATTGAACAATGAAAGCCATGTTTCTGTAAAATTAAACTGGACAACAGCTTCAGAAAAAGACAATGATTATTTTACAATTTGGCGCTCATTTGATGGTGAAAATTGGGAAGGGATCTCCAATTTATTTGGTGCTGGAAATTCGAATCACGAAATCAAATATGAGTATACAGACCGAAACATTCGTCTTCAACAAACCTCACATAAAACCATATACTATAGACTTTCACAAACAGACTATGACGGTACTAAAGAGTATTTTCAAATTATTCCGATTGAATTGAAATCGAAAAAAACACATATTGTCAAAAGAACGAATGCTATTGGTCAAGAAATCATGAGAGGTTATAGCGGGCTCGTTATCGAAACTTGGAATAATGGCAACACTACAAAAACCATTTGGCAATAAGTAAGCTGTTAAATTCAATTCGAATATTTAAAATATCTTCTTGACATTCTAAAATGACTTTTGTCATATTTTATGGGATATTGGTAATGTAATTTTGAGCAAAATTTATTTGAAAAGATAAATTCTAAACAAAATTATAACCATGAAACTAATCATAGCACTAGGGCTTTTTTTTAGCACTCCTTTCTTTACATTGACACAAGATTTTAGCTACATAAATTCTGGTACGGATGGGGAGAACCACCATCCCTTTTACGGTCTTTATGATTTTTCCCACAATATGTATATTTTCGATCAAAGCGATTTGGGGGACCAGGGAAAAGAGATATTTGAACTAACATTTGAGTTATCCTCATATGCACAAGACTATGTCTACCATGATTTAACAATAAAAATGGCGCATACTAATGACATTGAATTTAAAAGTAATTCTCGAGTTGATCTTACGAATATCAACTATTCGGAACTTACGACATGTGTGAGTAATTATGACCTTGAAATTGATTCTGACGGATACATAACTATTCCATTTACCACATCTTTCAATTATAATGGCTCGAGCAATTTATTAATAATAGTCGAAAATCATGATGGTGATTGGACGATGGGTTTTGGTGCTGCAAAAGGAGAATATACCTCGGATTATAAATCCTGGTATAAATACACAGATTATAACTATCCAACTGGTATTGGAACAAGACAAAGATATTCTCCAAATATTGGATTGGGTTATTTTAGTTTCAATCCATTACCTATTGAACTCTTTTCATTCTCTGGATTTTATACTAGCACGAACAATATAGAACTGACATGGACTACTGCGTCAGAACAAAATAATTCATATTTCACAATATGGAGATCAATCAATGGTATAGGATGGGAAGCAATCCATCAAGAGACCGGAGCGGGAAATTCATTTAATAACCGAAATTATAAATTTACGGATACACAAATAAGTAGTATTAACAATGCTGAAACTATTTACTATAAATTATCTCAGACGGATTATGACGGTAATACAGAAGCTTTCGAACCTATTGCAATTGAATTGAGAAACGGATTAAGAAGCTATATAAAAACTGTTAATTTTCAAGGTGAAACTGTAGGTGACGAAGCAAAAGGTTTTTTAATTGAAATATGGAGTGACGGTCAAAACATTAAAAGGTATAGAGAAAAATAAACCTCTCGATAGCAATGTTGGGCTATTTAACAAATGGTGTTTAAATCATAAACCTTTATTACTTGATGCAGGAAATTGTTTTAAAGGTCTTCTTTTTTTATCTTTAAGGGCTATACCACTCTTTAAACTATGTTTTTTTACCGTGCTTTACTTCTACTAACCGTTACGCTTTTTACGAGTAGTATTTGTGCACAATTAGATACGGCCTTTTGGTTTGTTGCGCCGGAAGTTACTCAAATTCATGGAGATCGACCCATTGTATTTAGATTTTCAAGTTTGGAGAATGCATCCATAATAACAATTGACCAACCTTCAAATCCTACTTTCCCTATTCAGACCATTAACCTTGGTCCAAATGAGTCACAAACAATAGATCTAACCGCTTGGATTGATATGATCGAAAACAAACCTGCAGACCAAGTATTGAATTATGGATTCAAAATAAGCGCATCTGAGCAAATAACAGCCTATTACGAAGTAACCCCTACTTGTAACTGTAACCCCGATATTTTTGCATTAAAGGGAAGGAATGCACTTGGATTGGCATTTCTCACCCCCTTTCAAAGTTTATTAAATAACGCTTCATATGCCAGATCTGGTTTTAATATTGTAGCAACTGAAAACAATACGAATATCACGATTACGCCTACTCAAAACATCATTGGACATGTTGCAGGAGTTCCTTTCACTATTTCATTAAATAAGGGTCAAACCTATTATGGAGAGGCTGCAGGTACAAATGCGAGTCAGCATTTAGCAGGAACCTCTATTATTTCTAATAAACCAATTGCCGTTACACTTTCTGATGATACAGCTCAAGGAACTCCATTTGGAGGTTGTGCTGATTTAATGGGAGACCAACTTATTCCAATATCAATACTTGGGACTGAATACATTGCTTTAAAAGGTTATTTAAATGGTCCTGATAGATTATACATATTGGCTACCGCCAACAATACGAGTATAGCTATTGATGGGGTAAACCTTGGTGTAATTAATGCAGGTGAAACTTATACTGAAATTCTAAACAATCCTACTGCTTATGTTCAAACCTCACAACCTACTTACGTTCTTCATATGTCTGGTTTTGGTTGTGAAGTAGGCGAAGCTATCTTACCTCCACTTGTGTGCACAGGTTCTAATGTAGTTCCATTCACTCGTTCAACAAATGAATTTTTCGCGTTAAATATCCTCGTACCTTCAGGTGCAGAATCGGGATTTACTTTAAATGGTGCAACCGGAATTATAAATCAAGCCGATTTTAACCCTGTGCCAGGAACCGCCAACTCTTGGATGTATGCACAGTTAGATATGACAAATGCTATTCTCGTATCTCAGGCGTCAAGAATAGAAAACAATTTAGATAAATTCCACTTGGGACTTGTTCATGGTGGCGCATCTTCAGGTTGCAGATATGGGTACTTTAGTGACTTTGCAGTTTTAAGTTATCAAATCAACTCCTCAGATCAAACTTTATGCTCGGGTGATACACTTGAATTAAGCTCAAATACACTACCAGGCGCAACCTACACATGGAGTGGACCTAATGACTTTTTGAGTCAAGGAGCTTCAATAAGTATCGAGAATTTACAAATCTCCAATGGAGGTCAATACATTATTGATGGGAACTTTCCAAATGCATGCGAGTTGCTTCCTGACACCATTAATATTGAAGTGATTGAAACTCCAGAAGCTCCATTAATATTCAGCAACGGTCCCGTTTGTATTGGAGACAGTGGTTTCTTTTGGAATGAAATAATCGCACCCTACAGCATTCATTGGTTAGATGAGTTCGATAATATAATTAATCAAAACGACACTGTTGGTTTTTTAAGTAATGACAACATATTAATTCAGCTTCAGTCGACGCTCGGTTCATGCGTATCCCCTATGAGCATCGATTCAATAATTGTTTTAGCCCAGCCAATCCTGAATTTTAATGGGGATACTGAAGTGTGTGGTCAAAGTATTGATTTAAGCTGCCAAATCGATCCAAATGATAGCGATCCAATTACTTCTATAATTTGGACAAATGATACTGATCAGACTATTGGATTCGAAGAAAGTATAAATGTCAGCACTTCCCAAAATATTCCTTATTCCCAAGAATATTATTTTGTAAATGTTAATACTGATAACAACTGCAATACTGAAGACTCTATAGAAATAACCTTTCATCCTATACCAATAATATATTCAAGCTATGAAGATTTATGTAATGGTGCTGAAGTTTCAATTTTAAATGACTTAACCTGGAATGGCAACCCTAGTAACAACCCATCAATGAATTACAACTATAACATGGGAGATGGAAACATCATCAATAACACAAATAATTCAATTGATTACTTCTATGAAAATTCCGGAGTATACAATGTTCAAGTAGTGGTTCATTCATCTGCAGGGTGTCAAGATTCAACAATGATAGAAGTCCTTGTTCAAGATGTTCCAGAGGCATTTATTGAAATTGAACCTGAGTGTGTCATGAAGGCAAATTTCAATTCAATATTAGCATTAGGGAATTTTCAAATAAATTCTCAAATTTGGAATACACAGGGTTTAAATCCTGTGGCAGCCTCAAATTTTACTCAAGAATTTGAATCCTCGGGCAACTATAACGGAACGCTCAACATAACAGGAGTTAACAACTGTTCTTTTGATTTTCCATACTCCTTTTTCATAGAAGAGGCCTTTGGAATTGAGGATTTAAATATACCTAATGTGATTACGGCAAATGAGGACGGAATAAATGATTCATTAATAATAGATCCATTATTTGAAGTCTGTCAATCATACGAATTAGAAATCTATAATAGATGGGGATCTTTGGTCTATCAAAAAACTTCAGACAGCGCACCATTTCATGGTCAAAACTTGAATAACGATGATTTGTTACCTGGTATATACTTTTACAAGCTCACATCAGATAATGCTGAAAAGCATGGATTCATTACCCTTATCAAATAATCGATAAAACCTTCTATTTTTGTAGTATGAAAAGAGTAGTTGTAGGCCTTTCTGGTGGTGTGGATTCAAGTGTTGCTGCATATCTATTAAAAAAAGAAGGCTACGAAGTTATCGGAATGTTCATGAAAAATTGGCATGATGAATCTGTAACCATTTCAGATGATTGCCCTTGGATTGATGATTCAAATGATGCACTGATGGTTGCTGATGCATTAGGGATTCCTTTTCAGGTTATCGACTTAAGTAAGGAATACAAAGAGCGTATTGTTAATTATATGTTCTCAGAATACGAGCAAGGAAGAACTCCAAATCCCGATGTTTTATGTAATAGAGAAATTAAATTCGATGTTTTTTTAAAGGCAGCTCTTGAATTAGGTGCAGATTATGTTGCAACGGGCCATTACTGTCAGAAAAAAATTAATTCTAATGACGAATTTGATCTTATTTCAGGAAAAGATACCTCAAAAGACCAATCCTACTTTCTTTGCCAAATTTCGCAGAAGCAATTATCAAAAGCATTATTTCCAATTGGTCATCTACTCAAAAGCGAAGTGAGAGCCATCGCAAGTGAGATGAATTTAGTCACTGCAGATAAAAAAGATTCTCAAGGACTCTGTTTTGTGGGTAAAATCAAGTTACCCGATTTCCTTCAACAGCAATTAAAATCAAAAGAGGGATCTGTTATTGAAATACCAAAAGATCTGCATCAATTTAAAGAATATCATGCTTTGTCTAAAGAAGTAAAGAATATAGAAAAATTATGCACTCCTTTTGAATACAAAAAAACTGATGGTATTGAAGTTAGTAAACATTTAGGAGCACATTTTTATACAATTGGACAAAGAAAAGGGCTGCATATTGGAGGACGACCAGAGGCGAGCTTTGTTATTGCTACTGACACTATAGAAAACACGGTTTACTCGGGACAAACTGATGCCCATCCGGGACTTAACAGAATTGCATTAAAAATCAAACCAAATAGTATCAATTGGATCAGCCAAAAAGCAAAGGTATCTCAACTTGATTATGGCTTTAAAATTCGATATAGACAACCACTTCAGAATGGAAGGCTTATTCAAAAAAATGGGAGTTTTTATGTTCTTTTTGAGGAGAAACAAAAAGGAATTAGTCCTGGACAGTTTGTAGCTTGGTACAAAGAAGGAGCTCTAATTGGCTCAGGTGTTATTGAAAATTAATTCATATTAATTGAAAAAAGCAAGTTGTCATTTTTGACACTTGATCGACCTTTAAGTGTATCCATTAAGGAAGCCACCTCATGAATATCAATCGTACTGTTAATACCTAGCTCCTTATGTTTAGATAATTTTAACTGTGCTTTCTTTACTCTATTTGTTCTTAAAGTTTGTACGTTTCTTTTCATAACAGTTGATTTTCTGATTAGTCTAACGCAAATACTGTTCCAAGGTTTCAATTTTCTAAAGTGAACAAGAAAATAATAGTCTTTACCATTAAATTAAGAGGTCGTAATTGTATATTTGATTATGATTAGACTTATCTTATTTGGCTTTTTAATATTGCTATTCAGTTGTGACGATACACCATCAAATCAGGAAGATGATACCCCTGGTGGAATTGACATTGAAGCAAGACGTAAATTAAATCAAAGAGATTATGTCCTTTTGGACAGCTCGGCATATTTTGTGGATTCTGTAATTAGAACATTTATAGATCAAACATTACAAACAGTACAGAATGAAGAATACACATTCGAAATCCATAGAGCAAGATTAAATCCTGACCAAGTTACAGATGCCATTATAAGCATAAACAGATTAAGCTATGCACAAAACAAAGCTTCTCTCTCAGGATATCAAGCGCAAGCAGAAAACTTGGGATATATGGGACCTTTTAACCTCTTCATTTATTATGATGGCGCAAATAATTCCTTCTCAATGCCAGTTCCCGTGCCGTCATCCCCTCTGCTTCCTTTGGAGGTAAGCTTCGAAAATATATCCTCAAACATACATAAAGACCTTGTTGTCGATTTTAGAATTCGAAATTCAAGTTACAAGGAAATCTATTTTTTATTTAACAATAAACCCAGCAAGGTATTCCAGTGGAAAAACTTTGACGGGCTTGGAACAAAAGAATCAGAAGCTTACAGTTTTGAGTTTAATCACGGTAATGGTCCTGTGCGAGATATTTTAGTTTTCAATGCAAAAATAGAGCAGCCAATCAAAGTAATAGACCCATTTATCTATAAACCAACCATTTCAACTTCACAAGACCTTGTGAAACAATTCTTTTATATACCAGCACAGGGTAAATATTTCTCTACTAAAGATGGCCCCGAAGGGTAATTATGAAATTACGACCTGGCGCAGATATATTAGAAGCAAAGCTTCTATAATTTCGATCTAAAATATTTTCACATGCCAGCTGTAAGGAAAGATTCTTTGAGAATGCGTAACTGATTCTTGCATTTAAAGTATACCAGCTTGGCATGCCTAAGCCTTCAAGGGCAAAAGCATAATTGTCTTCCCCAAGAAGATTATAATCCGCATATCGCTTCCACGCTGAATAATTGGTAAAAGCCTCAGCAATCCATCCTTTTATTTGATATTTAATACTCATCTTACCAAATAAAGGCGGAATGTGGTCTAAAGGATATGGGACCGTGTCTGTTAAGATTCGTCCATAGGTATAATTCAAGGTTGAATAAAGCGTAAGGTGACGTCCAATTGTTCCACTAATCATACCTTCAATCCCACAAACAAAAGCTCTATTTGAATTGGTTGTTGTTATCACCTGACTGTAGGAATCATCATAAAAAACGGAATCCGAACCATCAATTGTGCCGCCTTGAATCGTTAGGGCATTTGTTAAATAAGTTCCATAAAGATTGGTGGAAAAATTGATGTTTTTAAAAACAAGAAGCTCTGCTCCTAGTTCTAGATTATATGAATATTCAGGTTTCAAATCTGGATTTGGTACGATTACTTTACCCGGTACAGACTCAAAAACTTTCGAAACATCATCCACATTGGGCGCCCTAAAACCTGTTGCAGAAGACAGCGTGAATCTCATGCCCTTTTTTGGCATATAAATCACTCCTAAATTACCGTTGATAGAAGAATTTTGTTGATTGATCGAATTGAAAGGGAAAGGAAAGAAAGTTTGATCAATAAACAGTGCATTGAGTCTGACATGTGAAGCACGTACACCGCTATTTACAATCATATTTTTATTGAGCTCCCAGGTATCCGTGCAGTATATGGCAAAAGAAGACATGTCAGAACCACCATCTGGATAGCGCGTATCAAGTGCCGTATTAAGAAGTGTAAAGATTTCAGTCGAATAAGCAGTTGACCCTACTATATTGTGAGATACATCCAAGCCATAATTCAGCTCATGTTTACTCTTTAAATCGCCTTCCTCATCAATTTGAATTAAATCCTTAGAGAAGTCTATATTTAGCGTAAAAATATCTAAATCCTCTATTCTACTTTTTAACTGATCATCTTGGAACCTTCTGACCATCCTACTCTCTGTAATCGCTTGATAAGCTGCGATAAGCTTTGCATTGTCGTACCATTTGTTAGACTTTGAGTCCTCGAAAGTATAAGACGATAGAAACCTAATTTGAGGTCCATAATACCATTCAGCATATTTAGGAACCCCATTTTCCATTTGTGTAAGACGGTCATATCTATCAATATCACTAGAATTAGAAAGCTGGAAATTAAGCTTGTGCGTGAAATACTCATTCTGCTTGTATATAAACTTTTGTAATAAGTCAAGCTGCTGATAAGCGGAACCTACCTGCAGATTTGGATCGGCATTACTCACTATTGTATCCAAATTATTCACTTGGTCAACGAACCAATTTCGGGCTCCAAATCCATCACTCAAAGCGGACCGCTTCGAGCCTTGTCGTAAATCACCAAAATCAGAAAAGGTTGCCGAGCTTAAAGAACCAAATTTCTTGTTGGCAACAGAGACATTTACATTGGTGGCAAATCCATTGGCCGCGGAGAAATATCTAGTATAAGCATCTCCTATTATGAGCGTATTTCCTTTATGACTCAGTTTAGGGTCCTTCGTTGTAAAGCTCATCACCCCTCCTATCGCATCTGAACCGTAAACGACTGACCCAGGACCGAATAAGACCTCTACCCGCTCCATTATTGAATTATCAAGGGTAATAATATTCTGTAAATGACCGCCTCTATATATCGCATTATTCATACGAACACCATCCACAACCATCAAAACCTTATTCGTTTCAAATCCTCTGATAATAGGGCTCCCTCCTCCTAATTGACTCTTTTGAACAAATACATTTCCAGAGGCGCCAACTAAATCAGCCATTGAAGATTGGTTTTGATTTTGAATCTCCTCACTCTTTATGACTCTTATTTTTTGAATAACATCTCTTTTTTTCTCAGGTATTCGATTTGCTGAAACCACCATTTCGTCAAGCGTATTTGCATTAGTCTTGAGATATATTTTAAAATCAGCTTTTTCTAATAAAGAAAAGTCATATCGCGATTGAATATAGTTTTCATGAAGAACATTAATGACGAAGTCTGTGTATCTCTTGTTCGCAAATAAACCTGTTGAAAATTTACCCTTCTTATTGGTAAAGTATTGCTCAAATCCATTATTCGAATTGAAATCACCTGCACTATTCTTGCTCTTTAATAAACTAGAATCAATGTATGAAATAGTAACTTGAGCATCAAGAATAGGAAATCCCGAGGTCTCATCTAAAACAGTGATTTTTTGTTGTGCAAAAACCGTAAAGGAAAAACAAAGTAAAACACCAACTAGAAAAGCGTTAAAAGAATCCTGATTCACGCTGCAAATTTATTAATTTTAAAAGGTATACAGCAAAATATGAGCCACAGATTTAAATCCTTAAAAACTTATCGATATTTCTCTATTTCAACAGAAAAAAAACCCAAGAAATTGCTCATTGCAATGCATGGTTATGGACAACTTGCGGAATACTTTATTCGAAAATTTAAGAGCTGTTCTGACAACTACACAATTCTAGCCCCAGAAGGACCACATAGATTTTATAAAAATGGTTATTCTGGTCGCGTTGGAGCCTCTTGGATGACTAAAGAGGCACGTGAGGATGATATTAAGGACAATATAGATTGGCTCACTGAGTGGTTTACAGCACATTTAAAAGAAAATACTTATGAAAAAATTGTACTACTTGGCTTCTCACAAGGCGGTGCAACTGCAGCAAGATGGTACTACAGTCAACCCAAATTATTTAGTCATTTTATACTTTGGGCATCAGTATTTCCTCCTGATATTGAAAAACCAATTAACGCCGTTAAGCACAGCTATTTCATCGTTGGTAATAAAGATGAATTCCTGAGCTCCGAGCTTTTAGAAAAGGAGCTTCTTGTTTATCAAAATTTGGGGTTCAAGACAATACAATTTGAGGGAAATCACGACATAGAACCTAAAACACTAAATAATCTTTTGAATAGCTTTT
>Ga0115572_10003119_pt1 | contig 13116 bp, 14 predicted proteins | sample COGITO_mtgs_1206_FD_88681 | JGI IMG/M metagenome (GOLD analysis project Ga0115572, IMG submission 88681) | Pelagic marine microbial communities from North Sea - COGITO_mtgs_120607 | ecosystem: Environmental > Aquatic > Marine > Epipelagic | place: Germany:Helgoland, sampling site Kabeltonne... | reverse complement strand
CTATTAATAACCAATATTTTTGCAAACAGTGCTCAATTAACATTTCTAAATAGACTTCATCTCGTTAGACAAATAGAGCGTACTTTGCAAAAGGACCTAGAATCTTTGCTATCGAACTATGTAGAAGGTTCGAATACAAAAGCCTCTAAAGAAGCATTAATATTTCTTAGTAAACTCCAAACATTACTTTTAGCTCCAGATGGTTTAGTAAACACTCGTATAAAGCAATTGCGTATTGAAGGTCGTGCAATTGGTAGAGGCAACTTCATGAGAAACTTGATCATGGACTATGCAAACCAGGCAGAATACTCCTCATTCAACATTAATAATAAAGTTCTGGATGAAACAAAAAGTGCTACTGAAGCTATTTCAACTCAACTAACAATCGTAGTTGTTGCCTTTATTCTATCTCTTAGTTTATTTGTACTCATCGCTGTGTATTTAAGAAATAAAGTTGTGGGCCGCTTAATAAACCTTAACAAAGGCGTTAATAGGCGCTTAAATGGCAGTTTAGATGACGTTATTGATAAAGGTTCAGATGAAATATCAGACATTGCAGACACTTTTAATATCTTTGCCAATACTGTAGAGCTACAAAAACAAACCTTGGAAGAACTATCGTCACTTGATGGCTTAACTGGCATTGCAAATCGAAGAGCATTTGATGATCGGTTATCAAATGCGATCGCGTCGTCACAGAGAAGCAAAAGTCCATTGTCACTTTTAATTATCGATGTGGATTATTTTAAACCATATAACGACAATTATGGGCATGCAAAGGGAGATGACTGTCTAAAGAAAGTAGCCCGTATAATTGCACAAGAACTTCCTCGAGAAACCGATTTTATAGCTCGTTATGGAGGTGAAGAGTTTGCCTGCATACTACCAGTGACGGATGAAGCTGGAGCTAAAATCACAGCTCAAAGACTTATAACTGCAGTATATAACGCAATGATACCTCATTCATTTAGCGAAATTGACGATCGGCTTACCATAAGTGTGGGTATATCTGTAGATTACTTTGATTCTAACAAAGTAGTAACAGAGCTAGACCTAATAACACAGGCCGACACAGCGTTATATCAATCGAAGTTAAAAGGACGAAACAGATTCACAGTGAGCCAAGGCAGCACGCTAAAGAAGTAATTTTATAGTAGTAAGAGCCATACAAACCAAAACCTAGCGTTTTAACTATAAATAACACAGTTGTTGACTTGAAAATAACTCAGGATTTCGGGGAAAATTAAGATATTGTTTTTAAAGGAAATCCCAAAATTTCTGAATTGTTAGTTTCTCATTGTATCAGGGGTTTTTCATTAATTATTTCAATATCTTGAGGGAATTTCAGACATCAAAATACTGTTTTCGCTTTCAGTGATCGAACAATAGATTAATTATTCTGCTTTATCAACTATAAATAGGTAACGGTGAGGAGAATTATTGATATACCGCACTAGGCTAGTGCGGTTTGAAGTAAGAGGTGAAAAGGTTAAATCAGCTGGCAACAATCATAATATTCAAATATACCTTTATATATTTAGCTCCTTTAACACACATTCCCAAGTTGGAAATCTTTGGCTTCCATAATGAATTAAGCGGCCACCAAATTGGTCTTGTCCATTGCCAGTGGTGTGATCGTCTATTAGTACATCGCCAATCAACAATCCTTTGTTCGGACTGATGATTAGTCTCTCGACATATTTGTAACCCAGCCACTGTTCAACCCAGAGTCGTTTCTCTGTGTAACATAAAGGATTTAGCGGAGAAGGTGCTGTCAGGATATATGGATCGTAGATTCTAGATTCATACAATTGCTCCATAGCTGATAATGCCCCTATCATTGGCTCTAAGTTAGCAAAAAAACCACGTTTCGATTGCGGGTAAGGGCTTTCTGGTGATTGTTTTAAAGCTTCTTTGTGAGCAGCTTTGTAGTTGCATAACACGTCATCCATATCAATATAAACAATCATTTTATCTCTCCACCGTTATCATATTAGTTAAAAAAAGAAAGTTGAGGCGTTGGCGTTATCTGTTGCTTTATAGCAGCTACATCTTCAAATCTATGGATATAGCCCGATTCAGTTTTTACGGCTCGCAACGTACCGTTTTCTATTAGAGATAGATATTTTCGCTTACTCATTCTCAACACATTTAAAGCTTCTTTACTGTTTAATTTATGTTTAGTCACTTTGGAAGAATGCTTTAAAAGCCAGTTTCGGATGCACTCTGAATCAACAATGATCGAATCAAATAACGTCTTATTTCTTGCAAAACTGAGCTTAATATCACCTCGAAGCCACGCAGCTAAAAGCTCATCCAAGCCAATGTGAAAACCTACGTTTGCTTTCAAAAACATGTTAAAAGATTGCCCATTTGATATTTGCGGTAGAGACGTCAAATGACGAATAAAGGGCAATATGTTGATGATGGATTTATTATTTAAGCGACATCCGTTCTCGACGATTACTAAATTCTCATCGGACAGTAAATCGAGGGTTACAGGGGAGATACCTAGAGCAAGGCAAAATAGTTTAGAACCAACAAAGAGCGAACCATCTAATGATCTTAGGTCGTCATCAATTACATTATTATTAAAGCCTTGAGCACACCAGGGCCATTGTGAAGTCAGGCTTCCCAACATGGTTTTTTGCAGGTATTCAATAAAACCTGGGATTACGCTCGCCGCCGAATAATGATCTCGGACAGATTGTAAAAGCTCTGTATTGTCAGCTTTAAGTGTTAATAACTCATAGCCTCTCAATGTTAGTTGTGACACCTCTATAAAGTATGATTTTTTAGCAGGTAATTTTCCATGCTCGAAATGCTTTTCGAACAACCCTGCGTGGAGGCAGTCATTGATTTGCTGTTTTGATAATCCATAAAAACAATTTGGCGGATAAACAGCTTCTAACTTTTTATGACAGCGATAATTAGTGCAGATGCCACGGAATAAATTTAAATCAAAAACTAATGACTCAGAGCAGTGTGGGCACAAATCAACCAGTAAACATTGATGAACAGGGCACACGATTACTTCTTTAGATTGAAACTCTTGGTAATGAACCTGATTTTCTTCAATGCATAGTGGGCATACTCGTGCATGATATATTTCTGATTTTTCTTTGCTAAAGCGCTTGATGCTAAGGTTATTTAATAGTTCGTCATCCAGTCCAGTTAATTTATTAGTAGAGATCATTTTTAGCTGCTTGGGAGTAACTATATCTTCAAAATAGGATGAACCAATGCCACAAGCATATTTCGCTAGTTGAGTTATTAAACTTTCATTAAGTAATTGCGATGTTGCCACTTTAAGCCACCCAGTCTATGCCTTGTGCATTAACTTCAATAAATGGATTACTCGTAACTTCCTTCGAGTTTTCATGGTTGTAGGCTAAAGCAAGCGTTTTTACTGAAAGTGATTCAACTTTGCGTAAGTCATACAAGGTGTGACAAGCACCAATTAAGTTATTTAGATCTCGAAAGTTTCCTTTAGTTGCTTCATAAATTAGATCAGCGATTTTGGGATCTGACAAAGATATCTCTGTCGGTAAACAAGTATGTTTTTCCATGTAATTAAGAACTTTTATCCATACGTCATCATTTTTAAACGTTTTAAGTCGAACAGTTGCGTTAGATCGGGACACAAGTTGGCCTATGGTAAACTTATTATATTTTGCAGCATCATAGAGGCGAGATGCATCTTCTACACCGAACATGAAAACGCTAAGTTTTAATTCTTCCATCAAATGTTTGATCGCATCCGCCATGTCTCTCGCTAACGCACTTTCTTTTGCAGCGGGAAGTAAGGTTTGAATTTCGTCTAAGACGAGCACTTCAATACATTGATTAATGAACGCTTTACGTAATAGTTCTTTTAGCTCAGTCTTACTCACTTTGCGTCGAAGAGTGATTAGTCCGTTGCTCATCTGCTCTGTAAATTCTCTTATTGTTTTTGGGCTATCCAACTTTACATAGATAGAACGCGGATGTTTTGGGTCGTAACCTTTGTTTAGATAATAGTTGACTGTTTTAGCAATGGTTGATTTACCAACACCAGGTTCACCCGTAATTAAGCAAGCACGCTCATTCATTGCGCTCATTCCATACGTAACTTCTAGCGTTTTTACCGCTTCATTAAAATCGGGGTATCGTAAAAGCGGTTTTTCGGCGAACTGATTTAGTGCTTCGCCTTCATTACGTTTTTGTTCAAACATTAATCAGGTCGCTCCATTTCATCAAAATCGTTAGTTGTATCTAGCCAATCAGCTAGCAGTGCCTCAGTTTCCGAATGATTTTCTATTGCAGGGTTAACCCCAGACTTTCTGGATATATTTTTACCTGATTGTTCCATCAGTGCTTCAATATCAATAGGAGCACCCTCTAAATCTGTGGCTATAGAGCGCGTTGTTGATTCTTTCTTTTGTTTCTCCTCAACTACGACAATACCTTCCGTTTTAACACGGTGCGGTTTCAGTTTTCTGTATGCTTTTTTGTAAGGCTCAGCCTCAGAAAATGGTAATGGCTCAGGGTAGTGATTGTATTTTCTGTTATGAGTAACCACTTTAAACTCTTCACCAGTTACCGTATTTATTGCAGTAACGGTGACAGTCCTGCAATCTAAAGGGTCATAAAAGACTGAGACAGGGACTGACCCTTCAATTGATTTATTAAGGGAGTTGAATATTTCGGGAACAGCTGCAAAAATTTGTCCGTCAATCATGAATCCATTTTTAATACTCATTGTGCATTGCTCTTCAATACAGTGAAGTAATTCTGGTGCGATAAACTCATCTGTACAATACGCTGCCGAACCATCATTGATAGCCGCAAACCAAGCTTCCTTTGGGGATTTAGGGCGGGATGTAATTATCTTATTCATTATGCTAACTCTCTATGATCACGATTGTTGTAAATGGTTATATAGCGGCCAAGTTCATATTCAAACTCAGACTGTGTTTTTAGGGGACCTTTCTTTATTTTTTCCAAATCAATGTTTTTATGCTCAGGGTCTTTTGGAATAAACCCTGGATAGCTGTCCAAAAATAATTTTGTTAATACTCTAAAGAAGCTTTCAACATGAGGTTTGTCTTGTCCGTATCCACATTTTGCAAAATCCCAATCAATATGAACCTGGTTTAGAAAATGATGTAAGTTATCAGCGATAAAGCCTGGGCCGTTATCAAATCTAAGTTCAGAAGGGATGCCACCTAGCTTACCGTTACGTACACTCATTACATTACGGACGAGGTTAATAACACCCTTGCCACATTCATACCCTTTGTGAACGTGCAAACCGACAACTGCACTGGTATGTGAATCAATTGCTGCGTAAACACAAAGTCGTATTTTAGATACCTTATATGTACCAGTATTTGCATCCGGCTCGTCAGAGCGTACAAACAAAAATACGGTTTTTGTATCACATTGAACTAACTCTAATGGACTATCCGTCTGCCATACGCCGATGTTCGAATAGGATTTATCCTGAAAGTGTTTTTGTCCATGCCTGGTGAGTTTTCTTTCTCTGTCTACATGGTTTTTAAAATAATCCCTCATTGTGTTTTCACAACGAGGCTTTACTTCAGATCCCATTTTGCTTTGAACAAGCTCAACGTATTCACGGTAAGCCATAGAAAATGTCGTACTTTGTTTACTAAAATATTCCTTTTCTAATGCTAGTTCTAATAGTTGAAAGTGCGCTATTTGGTCTTGCGTCCAGTTGTATTCTTGGCGTTTTCCTACCACATATGCTCTATAGTCATAACCCAAACGCTTCAAAGGGGTAATATGGTTCTGTATCCATTTGCCACTTCGAAAGGGCATTTTTTTGTGGTGTTTTTTAACATGCTCTAACGCATGTTCAATGGCAGTTTTACCACTAGGTTTGCCACTTTCATGGTGTCTTGCAGGCTCTATGTAAGCACGCAATAGCTCAATCTCTTCTTTTTCCGCTGGGGTTAACGCAATTTGAAACGTTTGTGCATCAACTAAACGAAGCGCGCGTTGGCGTTTTAATTCAGTAAACTCAATAGGGGTTAAATCGAGTAAGTCGCCATTAGAAGCACGCAACAGTACGTAGTTAACGTTATAAGATTCAATATTATACACTTTTTCTTCAGTTTCTTTTTGGTACAGGTATTCTTGACCTGCGTGTATGAACTCTTTTATAGCCATTACACAACACTCCAGTTAATAGGCGTACGAGCAGTAATAGGGGAGTTAAAGTCAATCAGCCCAAATCGATAGGCAACACCCGCCCAAAGGTAAAACTTTTCCTGTTGAGTAATAGGTGCCTGTTGGATTGCACCGACGTTGGTAACTAAATCAAGCAGCTTTCCATTTTGCACTAGGAATTGAAGCACTTCGTTTTTATCCCAACGAAAGTGAACTTTGAGTTTCATAAAGTTTTTAATCTGAGTGTTGTTAAACGCATCCTCTGTAACGACTTCGAAAGACCAGCCCGTATTATCCTCAATGTACTGCCCAATCGCTCTGTACTTGTAATCTAACTTCTGAGTTAACTTTGCTTTGGGCTTAAATTCTTTTAACAGAACACGATTGCCCGAATAAATACAGACTGCATCTGGTGTATAACGCTCAGTTATGCCTGGCACTGGAAAAGAAATCACTTGTGTCGCGTAGGAGATACATTCTGGATCGAAATCCATCACCAAAAGGTGCTTTTTCTCGAAGTGAGAATCCCACGATTGTGGTTTGCAGCTACTAGGTGAGAGGTGGAAACCTTTTAGGTTCTTATAGCTACTCTGTTCAAACGCTTTAAATGGACTTAATTTAAACGGCATTACAAATTCCTCCGATATTAGTCGAGTTGTTTGTAATGCAAAAACGTATCAAGCGACTTTTATTTATAATTGTATCGCTACAACGTTGATATTTTTTTGCACATTTCTTAGCGCATTCACTGGAAATATAGTCGATATATTCTAAACTTAAAGGTTTGCTTATCAAAAAATTAACTCGTGCAATTGAGTTGAATTTATACTTTGATATCAAAGCCTGTTTTTTGGGGCTTTTAGATTGATAATTAAACAAACTGACCTCTCTGTGGATGTTTTATGTTGGTTTAAAGTGTGTTTTTTCGTATTAAACATGCAGAAACAAGGCTTAGCAACCAAGCAGGGCGGAACTCGAAAAACGTTTAAAATATGCGCAGACCAAAGTAATTATCATGTTGATTTTATGGTAAATACCATTATGAGTTAGGTTTTGTTATATTTTAAAAAGGGTGTTTTTAAAAAGCGTTTTCTGTATAAAAATTCAAGTTGAATTGCTATTGTGGGCGATGGCTTTAAAAGTTTGCTTTTAGCTGTCGTAAACTCAATTTAAAACGCCTGAAAAAGTTCAAAAAATACACATTAAGTTTAAAAAATCGAAAATAAATACAAATTAATTTAACTGGGAAATTTTTCACAAAAAATATGGAAATGGTAAAAGTTTCGCTAACAGTGAGTAAAAAAACACTCGATGAATTTGATGATTTACTCATTGAATTAGGATTAACCAAACAGTGGTGGGCGAGCACGCTTCTACTTAACGAAGCGTATTTCTTGTTGTGGCCTTTTAAAGGATTGAACACTTTTGAGCAGATTGAGCCAAACTCTAAGTTAGGGCTGCTATTTCTAGAGAAACGTCAATATGGCAAAGAGCCATTAGATTTTGGCGTGGATAGAGTGTTCAAAGATACCCGCAGAACACAATTTCTAATGGCAAAATACGACCGTGAGCTATTGGCCCAAATATGCGAATCATTCAACGTCTCTGAATCTTCAATGTTTGAATTTGCAATGAATGAAACCTTATTGAAAGCAGGCGGTGGTATTCTGAAGTACCGTAATCAAGAGAAGTATAGGCCGTTGTTTACAGGTTCATTAAGTGGCTCTGGCTTAGCAGAGTTCGAGGAGCTTAGACAAAATCTCTCCGACAAAATGATAAAAATTCAAAGCATTACGCTTGAACCATTGGCACAAGAAGACAAACTTAATCGTTTGAAAGACGCGCTGTTTATTCCAGATGGGTTAGTGCCCAAATCCTTTAAGAAAAAACACGCTAAAAGGTTCAAGAAACCTAATATGTAGTGGCTAATACCTGATCGTACAGTTTAGCCGCAAACCGCCAGCCAGTTATGAGCGAAAAACGGACGTTGAAATATTTTCTTTTGATACAGTTTTTATATCCAGATCCAACGATCTTCCCTTATATTTGGGTAAGTGAGCAGTTTGCGCATTTTCCCCTTAGAAACCTTTGCTCATTTTAAAATATTTTTATAGCTAGCAAAAGGTTAGCTAATTTGATAAAAATGTAGAAATCAGAGGGTGAACAATTACGTAGTAGGAATATACGCAGATTGCCTCATATTAAATTGTTATATTTACAAGGAAGTTTCGTGTCAAAATTCAAAGAAAAATACAATAAAGCCAAGCAGTGGGTTGCCAACACTAAAGAAAAATATTTAAAGTTTTTTTATGCATTAATTATTTCTTACATCTTATTGTTTTTAACTATCTATTTTCAACTTCCTAAACTTGTAGTGCTCATTGCTCTTATATCAACTTTGGTAATACCTTTTGCAATGGTAATTATGATTCTTACTGAAAATGTTATCTACCAAACATTAAAGAAAAGCATTTGGGGAAAAGGTGTTATATCTATAATCGTAACTTTATATAGTGCATTGGCATATATTTGGGCGTCAGGTGAGGTGAATAGTATATTCCTAGAAGCACCAGGAAATTTCCCGTGGGCCATATCAGTCCTAACAGTTGTCCACTTTTTTAAAAATATAGTTTTAGGTGTAATGGGAAGCTTTTTAATATTCCTTATTGTATATGCAAATATTTGGGTGCTAGATGCTCTGTTTTTCAGTTACAAAAATTTTCTAGGTTTTGTCAAAAGAGCATTGTCGGGAATACTTCTTATTATTGGCGTTGGCTTATGCATAGGCTCTGCGAGTTTTGTTACACAACAAAGTAATATGCTAGCAAGTAACATAGCTGTATATGGAGATTTTAATCAACATCACACATGTCAGGGAAATGATTTTACAAACATCGGCGGCGTGGTTTTCTTACCTCAAGGAAAGGTGATTATTGCAAAACCCTTAAAAGTGAGAGGTTGGTCTTTTGAAAAAGTACAGTGTGTAATGTAAATATAACAAGTCATTCAATCGGACAATGCTCCTCCCCCGTTTTAGTGGACACCTCCTCATTACTTTGAGGAGGCTAAAATGCCCAGATACACCAACCCCAGAAAAACATGGTTTTACCCTGTTAATTTCAAAATCAAAGCAGTCGAACTAAGCTTAAGAGACAATGTCATGTCAAAGGATGTTGCTTCAGCACTTGATATTCACCCTTTAATGCTCAGTCGCTGGCGTAAAGAATATCGAGAAGGTAAGTTTAAAAAGGCACCGCGCTATCAAAGCAATAACGAATTAATGGATAAACTCCCAACCAAAAAAGAGTTGGATAACATTCAAAAGCTTAAGAAAGAAAACGAACGTCTTAAGCAGGAGAATGACCTTCTAAAAAAGTGGCAACGGTATCTGGCGGAAGTACATCAGAGCGATTTGGATTCATCCAAACGTTCGGGGAAGCCCTAGGCGTCAAATACCTTTGTGATTGGCTTAATGTATCTCCAAGTGGTTTTTACGCGTGGCGTAATCGACCAACCTCAGCAAGAGCTTTAAGAGATGCTGAGTTGTTGCAGCAGATAAAAGCGGTGTTTAATGCGAACCATCAAACGTACGGAAGTCCGCGTGTCTTTCATGCGTTAAAACGACTAGGCATAGTTACGAGTGAAAAAAGGGTAGCAAGGTTAATGCGTGAACATGGCTTGAGAGCTAGGGCGCTAAAGACTTATAGCAAGCCAGCTAAAGTGAAATTCTTTTATAAAGAGATACAAAATAAACGTAAAAAAATGGATAAACCGACATCGATTAACCAACAATGGTCTGGCGATATTACGTACCTAAAAGTCGGCTCTAAGTGGCATTATTTAGCGGTTGTCATTGATTTGTTCTCGCGCAGAGTGATTGGTTGGGCCTTTGGTAAAAACAAATCCACTGAGCTTACACTCAAGGCTTTGCGCTTAGCCATTAAAAAGCGTCAGCCTAAAGGCAACGTCTTGTTTCATACCGACAGAGGTGCCGAATATCGCGCTCATACTGTCCAGCAGTATTTAAAGCGACATAACATTAACGCCAGTATGAATAGGCCTGGTTGCTGTACAGACAACGCAGAAGTTGAGTCCTTTTTTCACTCTCTGAAGGCCGACTTAATTCGAGGAAACCGTTTTGAAACAATGAGTAACCTTTTAAATAAACTTAAAAGCTACTTAAACTATTTCTACAATAGACAGCGGTTACATTCGAGTTTAGGATATAAAACACCCGCTGAATTTGAATTGGCGGTAAATTGAAAATGGATGGTGTCCATTTTATCGGGGGAAGATCACAAAAAAACAGTTGGCTGTTTTCGTTCGTCAACATTTTAGCCAACAAATTTTTTGCTCATTATTAGGGCGTTAGGTTTTCAGGAGAGTTCAGTGGCACATGAAAGGACTGCAAAAAATTTAGATATCGATTTAATACATTTACCTTTAGCCATTGGAAACAGTAAAAAGGAATGGAAAAGTCCAATAACAGGTAAGTTTGAGTTAGTGGAAACAGCCGTTTTAGATTATTACCGCAATGATGGTTGGCGTGGATACTCCGGAGAGGGAGGTTTAATCCTAAACCTTATTAAGGCCATGTCATTTCCAAAAGTTGATATAGGTAATCGTTCGACTTTCATTGAAGCATTATATGCTCAAAATGTAGCATTTGACGAAGACAGATTTGAAGTTGATTGGCTTCTAAAAAATGTTAAATCCGCAACAGCAAAACAAATAAAAAATAATTTTGGGATTATGGCTTCCAGAAAACCATATACGATTGATTATGGTTCGTTCTCAACCACAAATAGTACATCTATGTTGGATTATTTTCCACACCTAGAATCGTATATGTTTTTAGAGCTTTTTGAGGCTCTGGGGAACGATAAAATGTTAGATATAGCTAAGATATTTTCTAACGATCCTTACAAGTATAGGAAAGGCTGGCCTGATCTAACTATATGGAAAAATGGAGAAGTTAAATTTCTTGAAGTGAAATCGCCAGGGGATAGGTTGCACAGTAGCCAGAAAGTTATAATCAATTCATTCTTAAAACCACTGAATCTTGATTTTTCTTTGGTCGATGTAACTATAAAGGTAGGTTAAATAAAAACCTAAAAAGAAATTAAACAAGGACAAAAAACTGTTGGTTTTTGCTCTTGCGTCGCTTATTTTAACTAACTATTTTTTGCTTATTAATTAGGCATTTTGTGTTAATCAGATTTTATTGAAGAATGGAAGTTGGGAGTCCTTTCCCACGAATAACTAATCGAGGTTATTGTTAACGTTTTTATCAGGATTAGAGACTGGTGTTTTAACTCCATTAATATTACGAACATGGTAGTTATCATAATTACCTGATTCAATTTGCTTAACAAATTGAGCTCTGGTCATGTCGTTGTTTGTGTAGTTATCGTGGAAAGCTGTATTACGACCAGTGGAGTTTTCATTTGTTGTTGTCACGCGTTTTCTGCCCATATGTCACCTCTGGGTTGTTTGCATTATTGCTCAGATATTATACCACGCAAGTTACTGTATGTATAAGTAGTGCTGTTTTGCTATACAGCATTTAGATTTGTTATCTTGTTTGGTAGTATTTAACACCTAACAATATAATTAGTAAGGACAAAAAACAGTTGACCGTTTTCGTTCCTCAACATTTTAGCCAACAATTTTTCCCATTATTAGGGCGTTAGGCATTAAAAGGAGTTTGGAGTATGCCGCTAGGTGAAATAACAATTCTATATGCCGTGATAGCATTTTTGTTTGGTTTTCTAATCAAATCCTTTCTGCCAAATTACGTGAAGAAAAAAGCGGAGAATTTAGCGACAAAAGAGGATATTAAAAATATCACAGAAAAAATTGAATCAGTACGTTCTAAAGTTGAAATTAATACTGATGCACATAAATCCTACGTAAGTGAAAGAAAAGAGGCATTGTTGAAATTTCATGATGAAATAACATCATTTCATTACGAATTAATGGCTGTAAATTTTGGTGACTTTCCAATGGATGGAGGTAAATCTCTTTATGAATATCAAACAAACTACTACAAAGCTGTCGCTGAAATACTAAAATCTTACCAGCGTTTGGTTATTTACCTTTCGAACGATTCTGTTTTACTTAAAAAAGCGAATACAATTACAAATAACGTAATTGATTCTAGAAAAATACTAAAGAGTCATTTTGGCTCAATAAAAATGACGAGTATAAAAGAGCACCAAGCATATGAAAATATTTCAGCTGATGGCAGAGAGCCTTATGATCTTGCAGTGAATGAAGCTAATGTTGCAAATAATAATTATTGGGAATTAATGAAACCTTTAGCTAAGTCGTATCGAGAGGTATATCAACACTATTTGTCTAACTTAAATATTTATCTAAAAGAGTCGGAGATTAATACCTTATAAGTTACTCAAACGGACGCTAAGCAATGTACCAAAGCTAGAGTGAAAAACATGATTGAGGAAATATTAGATAACTTGCCTGAATCATATGACGACGACTTATGGCCGAAAACTTGTAGTGAAGTATTTATGCATATATATGAGAAATACCCAGGCCAAGGAAAAAGTGTTTACGTCCAATAACGATAAACTCGATTTTTATGATGCAGCTACGTGAATGAAACAAATGTAGTACCCAAGAAAAATTATATCGCGCACGTAGCGCACGTTTTTCGAAACACACTTTATCTGTACGTAACGTACATATGTATAGAAGTAACTGAGCTTCACTAAAAGTCCCAGATCACTGAGGTAATCCCGAAATCGACTGATTTCGACAACAGTTCAAACCGCCCTACACCAATAACGTATCAATATGCGCATAATGTATATTATGTTAAATAGATAATGTGTAAGTATCAAAGTTAAAACTTAGCTTTCCCCTAATACTCTCATAGCTTTATATACAAACTGTAGAACGCTCACAATACTGTAAGCG
>Ga0115572_10003118_pt1 | contig 13118 bp, 13 predicted proteins | sample COGITO_mtgs_1206_FD_88681 | JGI IMG/M metagenome (GOLD analysis project Ga0115572, IMG submission 88681) | Pelagic marine microbial communities from North Sea - COGITO_mtgs_120607 | ecosystem: Environmental > Aquatic > Marine > Epipelagic | place: Germany:Helgoland, sampling site Kabeltonne... | reverse complement strand
TTTAGCCTCGACGCCTGTGAACAAAACACGACGTCAGTCCAATTCCCCATATGGAAATTAAAATGGAACTTACCGTGCGCGTGAGCGACGAAGAGCTTTTCCAAATCCCTCGCCTCCCTCGCCTCCTCGGTGTTACTACCCGCCTTGAGCGCGGCCGCGTCGACGATGACGTTGACTCCCCCACTGACACCTCCCCCTTGGCCCTGGTTACCACCACCGAACGCCGGGTTCACGCGGTGCGCGCCGTCCAGGTAGAGCCCGCACACGCCGTTGACTCCCCCGCCAGGCGCCGCGAACGGCGTCAACGCGACCGCGATTTGCGAACAAATCGCCGGCAATTGTTGCGCCATGAACGGCGCGAGCTGCTCCTTGAACGACGCCATGAGCTGGTTGATCAGCACGAGGCACTCGCGGAGTTCCACCGCGGACGCACCGTGTCGCATGTGTTCCACGAGCGGCGAGACGTAAGGGAAAACTCGAGCGCCCGTCGTGGTGACCAGCCGCTGAAAATACGCAACCACGCGCTGACGCGTCAACCCGTCGCGCGGCCACAGCTGTACGCACCTCAACGCGGGGTCAAGCCCGGAGCCCAAGATCTCACCCACGCGCGGTGACGTCGTCGTGGCGATCCGGGAGGTGAATCCCTTGGCGACGTTACCCATGGCGACGACGGCGTGTTGCGCGGCTGTCGGGTCCTGATTTTGTACCTGTTAAACAAACACGCCGTCAATCGAATTGCCCATACACGCATTGAAAGAAACTCACCTGGCACGCCGTCTCCACCGCGGCTCTCAATTGGTTAAACACAGCCTCGAGGTACCGCACACGCACGTCGTCCGGCACGTCCTCGATGCCTAATAAGAGCCCGAACGCTTCGAATACGTAGAGCCGGTCGTCGTTGCCCGCGGTGGCCATCGCGCCGCCGGTGCCGCCTCCGGTGCCGCCTCCGGATGAGTTTCCAGACGCTCCGCTCGCGTCCGGACGCGCCGCGTCCATCAACACCGGTTCCAGCGCCGCCATGACGCTGGGCAGGACGCCGTGCGACAGTATCTGCCCCCGTAACGGTTTCACGAACCTGCAGAAGAGGTAACACACGCGTCGGCTAACCTCCGGGTTGGGGTGCCGCAAGCCCTGTTACCAAAACACGACGTCATTCTAATTGCCCATACGTACGAGGATAAAAATGAACTCACCCGGGTGTCCATGAAAGCCGATAGCGCCGGCTGGAGCAACGCGGGCCGGCGCTCGATCGCGAGGTGGTACCGCACGCAAATCTCGAGCAACGCGGGCGCGACGAGCCTGTGCGTTGCGACCCGCGGCGAGTTCGAACCCACGACGTCCCAACGCGACAGAAGCATCTCTACCAACTCGCCCAGCGGCGATTCCTCGACCCCGGGCTTCACCGCGCCGTCGTGCGCGCCTTCTCCCACGAGGTGAAGCGCCGCCAACGCAGCCTCCACCGTCTGCCACCGCGCCATGCCGGTGGGCGCGAGCGCGGCGGCGAGCGCGTTGCGAACCGCGCCGAGCGCGAGCGCCGGCGCGAGCCTCGCGACGCCCCTAAACAAAACCGCCAGTTCCTGCCTGGACGCGATGGATTCACCCTCCAACTCCTTCGTGTACTTGTCATCCCCGTCGCTGAAATCAACACCAGAGACGGCTTCATCCGGGAAGGACGACCGCGCGATGACCGCGTCGAGTATCGCGCGAAGCGTACCTTCCGCGTTGGAAGCAGACGCGGGCGGCATGAGACGCGCGGCGTGAGAGTCTTTCAGCCGGTTCACGTACGCGGTTGCCAGCTGTACACAAAACACGTCATCATACTAATCGCACATACGTGAATTAAAAGAAAGAAACTTACCGGCATGGCCGCCATCACAGTTGATTCGCGCGGCGACCCGAGGAAGGCCACCGCGGCCGGCATGAGCTCATCGACCATCCGCGCGGATGCATCGCACGTGTCCTTGGGGGGCGGGGGGGCGTGCGGCTCGTTCGCCTCGGCGCCCGCCGCGGACGCAGCCTCCGCTCGAAGACACGAGAGCAGCTGTGAGAGTTGAACAAAACACGACGTCAGTATCAATCCAATTGCCCATACAGAATCACACAAATAGACGCACCTCGTTGCCGACTGCGGATACCAACGCCGCCGCCCTCATCTCGCCCTCCTCCAGCTCCGGGTCTTCCGGGTCTTCCGCGGATGCGATGGTGCTCGCGCACGCCGCCTGCAGCGCCCTGCACGTGTTCACGAGGTCCAACCTGGCGATCAGCGCCACCTTGGCGCCGTGGTCCATGCCCTTGTGGCACACCGCCGTTAAGAATTCACTCGCTTTCAGCCGGGTCCCCGCTTGTGAAAAGTCGCAGCTCATCATCGAATGCACGGTTCGCATGAACGCGCCGTCGGTGAAGAGCGACACGTCGACCCACTCGGCGTACCGCCGCGCGGTGTCCGCGCCGGCGGCGACGATTTGGAAGCTCCGTCGTTCGATTCCGGTGGCCACGATGACCCTCAGCGCTTCCACGATCTTCGGCAATAAACCGGCGTCGGCTCGCATCGCATCCTTGACCCTGACGCTCGGCGGGACCTCGTTCGGTCCGTACGTGCCGTGCGTGTCCCCCGAGCTGATCACCTCGTCGTCGATGGCGTCCAGGACGCGAGTCAGCGCGTTCAGGCCGCCGTCGCCGGCGGACGACGCGAGCTCGAGTAAGTCGTGGAAAAATGAGGGCCATCGATGTGGGTACTCTCGCCCCACGAGCCGTGCGCACACCTGCGCGAGTTTGTTCTGGATGAAGAAAGGCACGGGCGGTGTGGTGGCCGGGCTGGTGGACTCGTGGACCCACGACGCGACGTGCGATCGGAGCGCGGCGGCGTCCTGTTCGGACAGCGACGCGTGATGGAGTTTAATCGCGTCGGCGAGTGTCTGGAGGCACCAGAAGCGAACTTCGGGGTAGGTCGTGGATTGGTACCGCGGCACGCACTGCTTCCATCCGTCGGGTGACGCCTGTGTGGATTGGGGTTGAATCAGGGGTTGGGTGGTGAGGAGGAGACGACGGTATGATCCGACGCGACGCGGCGACGACAAAAAGCGAGTGCCCTAACAAACAACAACGCGACGGCGGAGTGGAGTGAGGCGCCCGGGTCGCACCTGCAGGTCCCGGAGGTAGCCCAGCGCCCGCTCGCGCAGGTCAGTCGGCACGTCGCCGGATTGGTCGAAGGCGTAGATGATCGCCTTCTCGGTGTCGTCGGCCATGGTGGCGCCCCGAACGTGGCCAAGCGCCCCCACCGACTGAGAATCCCATCAGGAAAGGGGTTTCGGCAGACTGCCCCGACGGCGGTTCCGAGGCAAGTCTCGCCACCGCTCCTCCTTCCCGCCATAACTGTTCTCGCAGACAACGCGTGACGGGTATCGTGCAGCCGCGATGTCCGCCGTCGCGAGCGTGCTTCCAGTCGCGGCACAGCTGTGTCGGCACCCTCGGCACCCCGCGCCCCGCACGCGCGCGTTCCCCGCGGCGCCGTCGCGTCAAATCGTGCCATCACGCGACAAATATCTAACGCCGAAACGACGCCCGTCGGGGGCGCCGAGGGGCGCCGTCCCTACGGCGACGTCTGGACCCGGCGACGGCGCGGACCGCCCCGCGCGGTCCTCCACGCGGCACTCGCCCTCCTCCCCTCTCGGCGCGCCGCTGACGCCGTCACCGACGACCGACGCGACGCTCGCGACGCGCGTCCTCACCGTCGCGAGACGCGCGCTCACATCCCTCGCGATGCTCGTCGCGTTCACCCTCGGTTCGTTCGTATCCCCGGGGATGGCGCGAGACGGCACCCCGCACCACACAAGTCGGCACCCCATCTACTACCCCACCGGTATCCCCACCGCATCCGCCACCACCGCGGCCATCATCGGCCGAACCCAGATGGTGGACTACACCGCCGGTCTCGCAAACATGAATGTACCAACGGGCGACGTCGGCAGCATGGGAGGCTTGACGCCGGATAACTGGGGTCTGCCGTACAAGGGTAGCAACCCGGCGATGGCGCTGTTCATGGCGTCCGCGGGTGTGACGTTGCGCATGGTGGTCAACGTGGCGGTCATATACTGCATTTACACCTATTGGTTCAACGACGGCGAAGATGATTGATGAGATTCCCATCGCCAAATCCAAATCCAAATGCAAACGGCGTCTCAGAAAGGGCGTCTCACCACTCACGTGTACATGTACGTTTTTATCGGTTTGTATCAGTTTAATTTGTCTTCGTCGATGTCGGAGGGGATGTCGACGGGGGCGGTGCCGCGTCTGGGGAGACGATGGGACGCGCGCATTGACCACCGCGAGGTGGTGGTTGTGTAACAATACGCATTCATTCATTTAGCAGCATAGCGTTTTCAGTGTAAGTCCAAATTGAAATAAGAATTTGTTTTTATTTGGCAATTGGAATTTCTCCTACAGCGCATTCGGTCAGGCTCGATCGGATTTAATCGGCCCTCCTCACGGCCGCTCACCGCCCCTCATTTCGTGAATCCATCGGCGCCGCGCTGAACGCCAACCTGACGCCGGTTCGAGGCGCGTGAGATCATCGCGACTCGAGCGGCGTCCGTCCGCACGGCAGCCCAAAGGTGCGTGTGACATCCCGATACTCCCCGCTGATACCCCCCGTGCGATCACGCGCACGAGCGCGCGTCGTATTGGGCGCCGCGGCGCGGTGATCCCGACGGCGCGTGCGTCTCCGGCACGGTCGGTTCGTGGCTCGTGTCGAGTCCGGCCGTTCCCCCGCGCGGAAACCTCCGCCAATGCGCGCCGTGACGCGTCGATTCGCGCGATCGTCGCGACCCCGCGGGCGTGCTCAGCCACGCGCGGGGGCGTTCAGCGCGTCTCGGGCGCGGTGCCGTGACCCACCGCGCCCCGGTCGCGCGTCGGCCCGCGGCTGGGATCGCCGAATCTTCGCATTTTTCTCGCCAAGCTGGCCGTCTGCGAGAGTCATCCCCGCCATCTCTGACCCGTCCCAACGCCCCCCTCCCAACCCGCAGGTCGCAGCCATGACCGAGGTGAACACCACCAGCAGCTCGCCCCTCGTGGGCGCCATGGGCAAGATCAAGGAGTCCGCCATGCACATCTTCGGGCAGGTGCGATACGACCCACCACCTCGAACAATCGAAGCGCTCCCCGCGGCGTCGTATCCGTTGGCCAAATCATTCCCATGAATTTCTTCATCCCACCACCCGACTAACCCCGGCTTCCATCACCCCATCCCCCACCACTCACTACTATCCCCCAGAGGAAACCAATGACCGAGATCCTCGACAGGACCGCGTACCAACGCCCCGGCTCCTTCTCCGAAGCCACCGGACGCATGTCCAAGAACATGAACTACTTCAAGATCAACTACGTCCTCTTCACCGCCGCCGTGCTCGCCGCGTTTATCCTCTACAACCCCACATCGCTGATCATCCTCTCAATCGTGGGCGCCGCGTGGACGTACGTGTACCTGGTGCGTACCGAGCCGTTGAAGATCGGCGAACGGCCGGTCTCCGAGCGTGAGAAGCTCCTCGGGATGAGCGGCGCCAGCTTACTCGCGGTTTTTTTCATGTCTTCGGCGGGGAGCGTGATCTTCCAGGCGTTTGGCGTCGCGCTGCTGTGCATCGGCGCGCACTCCGCCGCGAGGGTGCCGGACGACCTGTTCATCGATGACGCCGGAAGCGAGGGCGGGTTCTTCTCGTTCATGCAGCCCCCGCGGCCGGGCATCACCGGCTCGGTCGCTTGATTTGATGAATTGATTCGGAGCGGCGGAGGGTGAATACGCGTACGGAGGATCGAACGGAGGGTCCGATTCGGGGCGGAATAATATATGAGACGCGCGCGCTGTATGAGAGGGCGGCGGTCTTGGAGGAGGTGAAAACGTTGGATGCTAGGGGCGCGCGACGGGCGTCGTCGCGCCGGACACACACCACACAGTAGGATGCACGTCGTCGGCGTCGTCGCAATGTGTAAAAAACAAAGACTCGACGATGTATGTGAAAAGGGACCTCTTTCCCTCCCGTTACAACGCTACGATATATATGTATCGGTCTCATCCCCCCGAATCGCTTCCTTCCCCCGCGTGCGTGCTAACGCATCGATGTAGTGACGCGTCTCACGCGCCTCGCATGAAGTCCAGCGCCTGCGTCCCCGAGAGCAGAAACTGCGCGGAGAGAAACACGAGGGATATGATGTTCATCCAGTAGTCCACCCGGAGCACGAAGGTCTGCGCGACGATGTAGTAGACGTGCATGAAGAGTATGAACCCGGCGAGTAGCATGGACGCCCACAGCGGCCCCGCCCGCACGCTCTTGTTACCTTGCGACCCTAAGAACAGCCTCGGGGGCTCTATCAGCAGGTACATGAACAAATACGTAAACTCCATCTCGTAGGCGTTCGAAGGGTAAGGGAGGTTGTACCCTTTGTAGCAGAACACCATGAAGGAGATGAGCCAGAAGACCACATCCCAGAGCTTTCCAAAGTAGAGGAACACCTCGAGCGCCAGCGATGGGGCTGCGACGGGAAGGACGGGACGGATGGGGCGGGTCAGCCGCGGGAATCATTCATTCATTCTTCTCGAGTAAGCATCGACCCGACCGTCAACAAACGAACGCGCGTGGGTACGGGACGATGACGGACGGAGGGCGACGAGGGGTGCGCGTGGATGGTTCACTGGGGAAGTCAACGCACCGGCCATGGTTCCTGAATCACCCGGCGTTGGCGGCCTCGCTTCGGACGCGCGTCGCCGTGACTGACGACGGGCTCGAAACATTTCAAGTCGACGACGACTATTTCAAACGGCTCCGGGAAAAAACTTCCATCGGTCATGACTGCGATGCATACGTTTCAAACCACAATTACGTATTTCGGAATATTTTATAACCAATTACCCCCATGCTATGCGAAACTCGAAATAGTGCCGAGGTCTTCAAGTCTCCCGAGACTTCCGTCAATCGGCGGCGGCGGTGCCGTTCAAAGACCACCCGCGCGCTGAGGTCTCACGCCCCACCGAGACACCCGCGACCACACATCGCGTTCCTTCGTACCTCACGGACACACCGCTAACGCCTCTCCACGATGGCGCGCGCGGAGAAGGGCGCCGGCAAGGGCTCCGCGACCAAGCGCAAGGAGCGGCGGCAGGCAAAGTTCAACCCCGGGCCCGGACCTCAGTCCGTCAAGCCCATCGGCGGCGCGGACGCCGCAGGGTTCGACGACGCCAACGTCGAGGCCAAGAAGAAGGCGAAATCTCCCGGGAAGCTGAGCAAGAAGCGCAAGGCGGAAGGGGCATCCAACGACGTGGGCGACGCGCCCGCCGCCGCCGCCATCAAATCTAAGAAATCTAAAAAGCTCATCGGCTCCGACGCCAAGAAGCCGGTGTCCAAGAAGCACGACACCGCCCCAGCGTGGACCAACCAGACCCGCAGGGAACAAAAAGACTGGGCCAACGAACAAAAGGCGCTGCAAAAGCCAAACTTCACCCTCATCCAGGACATCACCGCGCTGTGGGAACGGCTTCGCGTGAAGAAGATCTCAGCCGAAGACAAGCGCAAGCTCGTCGCCGCCATCTTCAAGGCGAGCAAAGGCAAGTGCGCCATCCTCGCCAACAACCACAAGGCGTCGCGCGTCGTGCAGGCGCTGCTCAAGTACGGCACCGAGGACGAGAAGGCGTCGGTGTACGCGGAGTGCGCCCCGCATCTCGCCGCGCTCGCCAAGTCTCTATACGGACATTTCATAGTTCAGAAATTGGTGGACGCGACGCCGAAAGAGAAGCTTCCGGAACTGTTAGCCAACGTCAAAGGACGCGTCCGGGTGCTGGCGAAGCACCCGGTGGGCTCGCAGGTGCTGGAGGCGCTGTACTGGCCGGCGCCCAACGCGTGCAAGCGTGACATGGAGTGTGAATTCTACGGGTCTGAATTCGCGATGTTCGGCGCTGCCGGTCTCGCGCAGGGCAAGGCAGCGAGCTCCTTACGCGAGGCGATGCTCGCCAAGCCCATCGCCCAGCGCCAGGGTATGCTCCGCGAGATGAACAAGACGCTCTTGCCCATCCTCGAGAAGGGTCTCGTCTCCCCGTCGCTGATACATAAAGTGCTCTGCGAGTATCTTCAAGCGGGTGGGCCCGGTACCAGGTACGAAGCCGCTCATTCCATCGCGGGCCCCGCGTTGCTCCGCATGATCCACACCAGGGAAGGTGCACACGCGGTGAACATGATGATGTCGCACGCGGGCGCCAAGCAGCGCAAGATGGTGCTCAAGGCGCTCAAAGGCAACGTCGCTCGCATCGTCCGCGACGAGCACGGGAGCGCGGCGGTGATGTGCATGCTCGACTGCGTCGACGACACCACGCAGCTGGGCAAGGTGATCGTCAACGAGCTCAAGGCTGAAGGTCTGGCGGACCTGGCGGAGGATGGCGCCGCGCGCAGGGTGCTACTCCACCTTCTCCGCCCACGGAGCAGGCGGTACACCCACCCGCACGTGCTGGCGACTATACCGGACCAAGACGAGGTTGTCAAGTCGGTGGCGGACGCGAAGGCGTCGCTGACCGCGCAGGGACACGCCGTCGGCGGCGAGGACGACGAGGAGGGTGCCGAGGGTGCCGACGTGGACATGGAGGATGAGATGGACGACGACGACATCATGGACGACGAATTCGACGTCGAAGACGAAGACGAGATCGACGATGCAAAGGAGAACAAAAAGAAGGCCAACGGCATGACCAAGTTCAAGTCGAAAGCCGCCGAGGCTGCCGCCGCGGTGGACGACTCCGACGACGAAGACGGCGCCGGGGGAACGAACGCCGGTACATCCGATTCGATCGACTTTGGCATTGCCAAAAAGCCAAACGACGCGAGAAGAACGGAGATTTTCGGTCAGCAAGGGAAGCTCGGCGCCGCGCTCGTGAACGCGTGCGAGCCCAACGCGGCGGCGATGCTTCGAAGCGTCGCGGGGTGCGACGTCCTCGTGGAGACGTGCGCGGGCGGCGCCGGGAACGTGCTCACCAAGGCGGTGGGCGTTGAGAGGCTTGGTGAACTCCACGCCGCGGTTGCTGAAGCTGTCCGCAAATCCGTCGCGGGGGAAGAGGACGACGAGGCTGATGAAAACGAAACGGACGGCGGTAAGCCACGCGAGCCGCTCCACACCGGCTTCTTCTCCTCCCGCGCGCTCCGTCGCATGGTCCTCGACATCCCGGGCGATGAACCGCACGGATCCGAGACGGCGCCGTCGTTTGCGGCGGCGCTGTGGACGGGTGCCATCGCCGATCACCTCGAGGAGTGGGTCGGGGGGCACGGCGCCAAGGTGGTCGCGGCGGTGGTCAAGGCTGGCGACGCCGCCACCGTGCGGGCCGCCACCGCCGCGCTGACGAAGGTGATCGAGGGTAAGTCGGTGGAGGAGTGGACCGCGGGGTTCTTCCGCGCGAGGGATGGGGACGCGGGTGCGAAGAAGGGCGGGGTGAACGGCAAGTCGAAGAAAAAAACTGAGCCAGTCGCCGCGCCGAAGACGCCGGCCAAGACGCCCGCCAAGACCCCGGGCAAGAAGACGGGGTCCAAGAAGGAGACGAAGGAGGAGGCGCCGCCATCTTCGGAGGGGTCCATGAAGAAGAAGAAGTTCTCGCCCAGGCAGACGCGTGGGCAGAGGGCGGCAAAGGCGGGCAAGTGAAGTACAAAGTTTTTAATACACGCTACTACGCTACTACGAGTACTTGGCTAGAACGTGCCCGTGAACATCACGCACTGCGCGAGCGACCACAGGCCGTAGTTGCCCACCGCGAAGCAGCTCGTGGGCCACAGCGGCGCCGGACGGTATATCGTGTTCGGGAAGCCCCCGATCCCGGCGTTCAGCACGTTGCCGACGTTGTTGAACTGAACCAAGCGGCGGCGACGTTCCCCAGGCGAGACGTGGTCGCCCCTCCGCGCATCATCGCGCTCGCCGCGGCGCCTGAGCGACAGCTCGAGGAGCGCGATGATGACGACGAGGAGGACGAGCGTGCAGACGCGCGCCGCGCGAACGCGCGCGCGCATCCCGCCGGCGATCGCGCGCATCGCAGCGAGCGTTACCGAGGCTCCCACGGACGGGTCAAATCACTTTAGCAGTTTAGGAGCGTTTGTCAGTCCGAGGATAGACGTCACTTCACGACACGACACGACACGGCACCACGCGCTATGATACAGGTGGACAACAACGAGCCGCTGATCAGCCGCAGCGCCGCCGCGCGCCTGCGCACCAACGCCGTCAGACCCAAGCTCCGGCTCTTCTGCCTCGCGCAGGCTGGATGCGACGCGGGGTGCTTCCACCCGTGGCAGGACCGCCTCCTCCCGCACGACGTAGAGGTCCTGCCCATCGAGCTCCCGGGCCGGGGCCAGAGATTCAAGGAAGACGCCGGCGACCTCAGCTCCATCCGCGCCCTCGTGCAGCGCGAGATCCTCCCGAAGATATCAAAGCTCCTCCCGCGTGAAGACCACCACGAGCTCCCGAGCAGGCGCGGCACGCAAACGTTCGAAGAACACCACGAGTGGGCAAGTTTATTTTTTTATATTCGTATGGGCAATCAAACTGACGTCGTGTTTTGTTTACAGACTAACCCGCCTTACGCGATATTCGGCCACAGCATGGGCGCGCTCGTCGCGTACGAGATGTGCGTCCAGATCGAAGCTCGAAGCAGGTCCGACGACTGGGCCTGGGCCAAGCCGCAGGCGCTGTACGTGTCGGGGATGCGCGCGCCGTCGCTCTGCGGCCCGGCTCACGACCCAGACCAAAAGAATCCGACGCTGTCCGAACTCGACGGCTCCGACTTCTGGGCCGCGTTTGAACGTAGGTACGGCGCGAACCCAGACCTCAACAAGAACACCGAGATCAAGGATAGGATCCTTCCCAAACTCAAAAGAGACTTTGCCATGATGGAGACCTACGACGCGTCAGGGTTCGCCGAGTACAAGCTGAACACGCGGTGGGTTGTTTTTTTTTCCGTATTGGCAATTGGACTGACGTGTTTTTTAACTCAAGGACTTGCGTTATTCGCGCCGCCGGCGACGATCGGACGCCCAAGGCGCTCACCGACGCGTGGCACGAGCACGTGGCGCCCGGCCACGTCGTGCAGACCCCGGTGTTCAAAGGCGTGTCCCCTACGAACGAGGCGAGCGGTACGTACTGGGGCACGCCGCATCGTATCGTGTTGGACTACCCCGACGAGATTTTGGCTTTTCTGAAGAAAGATCTGCCGTCGCTGTTCAAGATCGCGCTGCTCCCGTCCGAGAGCGACGACCCGCGGGTGAACGATAAGGAGATGATGAAGGAACTCGAGATGATGTACGGCGACTTCACGGCGTGGGACCTGGATTACCCGCCGCCCGACGTCGGAGTTCCCTAGCTAGCTAGCTAGTACCCGGAGCTCGATGAATAATTGAATAACTCTTAAATATAACGACAAATGAACGGATCGGTCACTCTATTCCGGCTACTAGCTAGCGAACACCACTTGGCTAGCGCGTGACTTCGTATATGTAGCACGGGTACCCCTCCGGCGCCCACGTCTGTCCCACCCGCGTCGCATGTTTAAGCGTGAGCCACTTCGGACGGAGACCGAACTTTCGGTCCAGCGGCTCGATGGTCACGATTTGTTTCAAGTTCACCGCCCTCTCCTCGAGCACCGCGAGCGCCTGGGAGACAAAGTCGGTGTCCCAGCAGCAGCAGCACAGGTACACCGCGGTGGCCTCCTGATACCCGCCCTCCAGCAGGTTACCGCACACGAGGTCCAACGGCCGTGAATCGTCCAGCTGTCCATTCTGTTCCAGCCTGTCCTTCGCCATTTGCGCCAGGCCGCTTCGCTCGGCGCTGAGCTCGACGCCGACGGCGCGCCGCACTCCCCACTGCAGGTGCGCCTGGATCGTGGCGCGGCCGAGCCCGCTGCCGAGGTCGTAGAACACGTCCGTCGGGCCGAGTCCGAGTAACTCGCCGAGCCGCGTGCACCCCTCGTACGTGAGTTCACCGTACGTCAGGGCGAAGTCGGATTGCGTCGGAGACATGGCTTTCGCCTGCGCGATGTCCTCGGGGGAGAGCGCGGGGGTGAAGTCGCCGGACATGCATCGCTGGCGGCTGTCTGCGTCGAACGCGGGCTCGATGATGGCGCGCGCGGTGTCCGCGTCCATGGCGAGCCTCACGGGCGGGTCCGCCAGCTGGACCGCCGATGCTCGGCACCGCATTGTCATCGCGCGCGAGGAGACCCCGAGGTCGCGTCGGGGCGCGTGGGCGCGTGAGACGCGGGGCGCGGCCGCGATGACGGAGACCGCGAGAGCTGACATGACGGGTGAGGTCACGTTCGGCGGGGCGGAGCCGCGCCGGAGGGATTCGCGCCCCCGAGGAGTGGAGCGCAGCGCGCCACCTTATCGGTTCCGGGAAAGTCACGGAGATTCTTGGCGCCAGCTCAGCTCGAGGGCAATCCCATTGTTTCCTCGGGGGCTGCGCACAGTCCGAGGCGGCTCCCGGGTGTCGACAAACATATGGCGTCGGGCGCGGGCGAGGACCACGTATCGTGGCCCGGCGTCGCGTGCATCGCCACCGGCGCCGTCTTCGGCTACAGCTCTCGAGCGTTCAAACGGTGCGCGCCCCCAACCCACGCGACGGCAACGACGACCCTCGGTTCTGCCCGAATGGAAGGAACGCGGTCGGCGGTTCCGTCACTGACCCGCCCATCCCCCCGTACCTTCCGTCGATTCACAGCGAGGGCGAGCGGCTCAGGAATATCCCCCAGTACACCGACTTCCGCGCGCTCGACCGCGACCTCCGCGACGCCGCATCCAAGGCGACCACGCGCATCACCCAATCCCACCAGTCGTCAAAAAACGAGCAGCGCGAGACTTCAGGCTCGGGCGACGCCGCCGTCCCAGTAAAGGACGACGTTCCGTTCGGCATGCTCGTCGCCATCACCGGCGCCGCGCGCTCCGACACCCTCGTCGACTGCGTCCACACCAAAAGACCGGGCGGGACCACACCGGAGCGCGCCATCTACGTCGACGCCGTCACCGACCAATACCTCGCGAGACAAGCCATCCGAACCGGCGAATGGATCCGCGACTGCGTCACCGTCGCGTCCGTCGCGGGTGAGGCGCCCACGTGGC
>Ga0115572_10003116_pt1 | contig 13120 bp, 11 predicted proteins | sample COGITO_mtgs_1206_FD_88681 | JGI IMG/M metagenome (GOLD analysis project Ga0115572, IMG submission 88681) | Pelagic marine microbial communities from North Sea - COGITO_mtgs_120607 | ecosystem: Environmental > Aquatic > Marine > Epipelagic | place: Germany:Helgoland, sampling site Kabeltonne... | reverse complement strand
CTCAGGCTGTTCTTAAAACACTCCTCGACAATGGCTAAAATTAGTGTTATTAAAGTAGGCGGAAATGTCATTGAAAATCCGAAAGCCTTAGATGAGTTTCTCAAGGATTTTGCTACCCTTGCTGGTCCTAAAATACTGATTCATGGAGGCGGAAAAAAAGCAAGTCAATGGTCAGAACGACTGGGTATTCCTGTAGAAATGAAAGAAGGAAGAAGGATTACCAATAACGAAACCCTTGAGTTGATTACAGGGATTTATGGTGGGCAAGTAAATAAAAATATTGTTGCTTCTTTACAAGGATATGATTGCGATGCAATTGGATTATCTGGAGCAGACGGAAACGCGATTCAAGCAGTAAAACGAGCTGTTGAAGAGACTGATTTTGGTTGGGTGGGTGACATTACCCATGTTAACACAGCTTTTTTTAAACTCCTCTTAGAAAATGGAATGAGTCCAATATGCTGTGCCTTGACTCATGATGGGCATGGACAAATTCTGAATACCAATGCAGATACAATTGCTTCGGGCATAGCGGTTGCTTTGGGAAAAGATTATGAAGTAACTTTGTATTATTGTTTTGAACAGTTGGGAGTAATGAAATCATTAGAAGATTCAAATTCATTGATTGAACAAATTGACACTGAGATTTACAAAGAACTGAAAGCGCAAAATATCATCACGGATGGAATGCTCCCCAAGTTAAAAAATGCATTTGATGCGCTTGAAAAAGGAGTTTCTAAAGTTGCCATAGGAAAACCTGAAATGATCAAAGGAAGCATAAAACACACCTCTATTACCTTGTAATATGAAGAAAGAATTAACCCAAGAAGCAATACAGTTGTTGAAAGATTTGATTTCGATCCAATCTTTTTCGAGTGAAGAAAATGAGACAGCTGCTCGTTTGGAACAGTGGTTTACGGATCATGAAATTCCTTTTTTTCGGGCAAACAACAATGTGTATGCATTCAATCGTTTTTATGATGAAAAGAAGCCTAACTTGCTTTTAAATTCTCATCATGATACGGTAAAACCCAATAGTGCATACACCAAAAATCCTTATGATCCGCATATCGAAGACGGAAAACTTTATGGGCTGGGAAGTAACGATGCTGGTGGAGCATTGGTTTCTTTATTGGTCTTGTTTACTTATTATTACGATCATCCCAATCCAAAATACAATCTGATCATTGCCGCAACTGCTGAGGAAGAAAGTTCGGGTCCTTTGGGTCTAAATTCTCTTTTAAAAATACTCCCTGAAATTGATGTTGCTATTGTTGGAGAACCTACTCTGATGCAATTGGCAATTGCAGAAAAAGGATTGGTGGTTTTTGATGGAACAATTGAAGGAACTGCAAGCCATGCTGCTCATCCCAATGAGGATAATCCGATTATGAAACTTCCAAAGGTTTTGAATTGGTTCAATGAATTTTCTTTTGAAAAAGTATCTGAAGTATTGGGCCCTGTTAAAATGACCGTAACTCAAGTAAATGCTGGGAAGCAACACAATGTAGTTCCTGCAGAGGTAAACTTGGTAATCGATGTTCGAGTAAATGACCGCTATTCTAATACAGAAATTATTGAGCTACTCCAAAAGGAAGCTCCTTGTAGGCTGATTCCACGCTCTACAGATCTTAACTCTTCATCCATAACGCTTAGCCACGAATTGGTTACTGCTGGTATTGAGCTAGGAAGAGAACCTTATGGGTCTCCTACCCTTTCCGATCAAGCAAAACTCAGCTGTCCTTCATTAAAATTAGGACCAGGAGATTCTACTCGATCGCACACAGCAAATGAATTTATCTATGTAAACGAAATAGAAGAAGGAATAGCATTGTACATTAAAATTTTAAACAAAATCTTATGAAGCTCTGGCAAAAAGGAAAAGCAGCACATCAAAAAGTGGATCATTTTACCGTAGGTAACGACCGTACCTATGATTTGGCTTTGGCTGCATACGATTGTATCGCATCTAGTGCTCACGCTCAAATGTTAGCTAAAATTGGAATTTTGAATCAAAACGAGGCGGATCAACTTTCGGCAGTACTCGATAAACTAAAAGAAAAAGCAGAAGCTGGTACGTTTACGATTGAAGATGAGTTTGAAGATATGCACTCCAAAATTGAGCATGTTTTGACTGAGGAATTGGGAGATTTAGGTAAAAAAATCCATACGGCTCGTTCTCGAAACGATCAAGTTCTAGTTGCTACACATCTTTATCTCAAAGAGGAAATTAGTGCCATTAAAAAAACAGTCATCGAACTTTTTGATCTTTTAATACAATTGGCTCAACAACATCGAAAAGTATTGTTGCCAGGATACACACATCTTCAAGTTGCAATGCCTTCATCTTTTGGAATGTGGTTTTCGGCCTATGCCGAAAGTTTGATTGATGATGTTCAATTTCTGAATACTTCCTATTCTTTAGCAGATCAAAATCCGTTGGGTAGTGCTGCAGGTTATGGAAGTTCTTTTCCTATTGACCGAGAATTTACCACTGAATTACTTGATTTTGGTACCCTAAAATACAACGCTGTTGCTGCTCAGATGAGTCGTGGGAAAGTTGAAAAAACAGCTGCAATAGCTTTGAGTATGGTCGGAAGTACTTTAGCAAAATTCTCTATGGATATCTGTTTGTACATGAGTCAGGACTTAAACTTTGTTTCATTTCCGGACAAGCTAACTACAGGGTCGAGTATTATGCCCCATAAAAAAAACCCCGATATTTTTGAGTTAATCCGAGGAAAATGCAATGCGTTGCAGGGGTTACCAAATCAATTGTCTTTGCTAACAACCAATTTACCTAGTGGATATCACAGAGAATTGCAGTTGACTAAAGCCCCAATTATTGATGGAGTTCAAGAAATCAAGGCGTGTTTAGAAATGCTTCTTTTTAGTCTTCCCAACATTGAAATAAGTGCTGATATTACCGATCAAAAAAAATACGATTACCTCTTTAGCGTTGACACATTGAATGCTGAAGTTCAATCTGGGAAACCCTTTAGAGATGCTTATCGTGAACTCGGAGAAGCTATTGAACAGGGAAGCTACCAACCCAATCGGTCTGCAAAGCACACTCACTTGGGTAGTATTGGTAACTTGGGATTGGAGGAAATTCAGAAGAAAATGGAGCAACTCAAATAGATGGAGAAGCACCATCAATAGTGTGCGTATTCTTTCCCAATCTGGCTTTAATTTATTTTAAATCTGAAGGATTTCACGATTTATGTTAAATTCGAGTGAATAACCCAAAATTCAATTGCATTTCATATCTTTTGCTTGAAAGATCTACGCTATGAGTTCAAAAAAACGTTTGTATTTTTTAGATGCACTCCGAGCCTTTGCAATTTTGATGATGCTTCAAGGGCATTTTATTAGTGGTGTTTTAGATCCTGTTTTTAGAGCTCCAGACAATTCATTTTACAATTTTTGGCTTTATTGCAGAGGATTTACTGCACCTGTTTTTTTTCTTGTTACTGGATGGGTAGTCATTTTTTTATTGCTTAGAAATGAAATCAAAGGGTATCGAAATCCAAGAATTAAAAAAAGTATTCGCCGAGGTTTAGAATTAATTGTTTGGGGTTATGTATTGCGTTTGAACCTACCCATGTTGCTTAATGGAGAGATCAATACTTCTTTTTTTAATCCTGATGTTCTTCAAATCATAGGTCTTGGATTGATCTTTATTGTTGTAATCTATGCGATCTTTGGCTTTTTAAATAAAGGGATTTTCTTTGTTTTTCTTGGAATTGGTTTGGTTGTTTTTATGTGCGAACCTCTTTATTCCCATAAAACCTTCTCTACACTACCTCATTTTTTGGGTGCTTACTTAACAAAAGCTAATGGCGGTGTTTTCTGCCTTTTCCCTTGGATTGGTTATGTTAGTATGGGTGCTAGTATTGCAATAATGTTTGGTTCCAAACCAAAAGAGTTCCTTTTAAAGAGCATAGGATTTACTGTTTTGGGGTGCTTTTTTATTTTCAAATCTTCATCATTTTTTATTTGGATTTACGATCAAACCGACTGGCAACTTTTTAGACAAGTTGCTTTCAACAACTTTCTGTTTATTCGACTTGGAGATGTTTTTGTTTTGTTGGGAATATTCATTGCTATGAACCGCTTTTTCACAAAGAGCTTTTGGCTTTGGGTGGGGCAAAAAACTTTGAGTATCTACATCATTCATTACTTTATTTTTTATGGGAGTTTGAGTGGGATTGGAATTTACAAATACTTCAAGTATACAGGTTCATTGGTTCAAAGTAGCTTTGGAGCATTGTTCTTTGTATTTGGCTGTTTGTCGATTACCTTTTTACTTCATCGCTACAGAAATAGAATATTTTTAATAACTTGGAGAAAATTAAAATCCCAAAAATCACCCACCTATAATTAATCCTAATGAAAAAAATAATTATATCTGTTGTTGGGATCCTTTTTGTCGTTTTTCTTTTTAAGGCTGGACAGATTGGTTTGATGATCTACAAAGCTAAGATCGGGTGGAAAACTTTTGAAACTGTTCCGCCAGAGTTAAATCTTGATAAAAAAGATTTCAATGTTTTATTGTATTCTAAAGCAAATGCATGGGTTCATGAAGAGGCTATTCCTGCTGCAAAAAATACGTTCATGAAATTAGCTGAAAAAAACAATTGGGTTCTAACCGTTTCTGATAATGGTGCTATTCACAACCAAGAACAACTGTCTTTGTTTGATGTAGTTGTTTGGAATAATGTTACGGGTCAAACTTTGAATAAAAAACAACGAGCTGCTTTCAAAAACTATGTAGAAGGTGGTGGAGGTTTTGTCGGTTTCCATGGAACTGGAGATGATTCTCACCAATGGGATTGGTATTACGATGAATTGATTCGTGCTGTATTTTCTCATCATCCTATGGCACCACAATTCCAAACAGGAACTATGAATCGAGAGTCTCCAGAGAGTTTTCCAGCGAGTGATAAGCTTCCTTTGAGTTGGGATCGCGAAGATGAGTGGTATGTGTTTTTTGAAAGTCCGAGAGATAAAGGAGCTCATATTTTGTACACCCTAGATGAAACCGATATGATTATGAGTGGGACTCTCGAAAATGGCTTGTTGAAAAACAAGGATTTTGGTATGGGTGATGATCATCCTGTTGTTTGGTACAATTGTGTGGGAAAAGGAAAATCTTTTTACAGTTCTTTGGGGCACAAAGCTAGCTATTATGACGAACCCTATTACCAACTTCTATTGACAGAAGCTGTAAACTGGGCTGGAAATCCTGAAATAAATTGTGATTTATGAAAATACTTAGAACCCCAAATTCGGCATTTGAAAACCTAGAAGATTATCCTTTCGAAGAAAAATATTGTACCGTTGGGGACGATTTGCGCTTGCACTATCTCGATGAGGGAAACCCAGGACATCCTGTTGTATTGCTCCTTCATGGTGAGCCAAGCTGGTCCTACCTTTATCGTAAGATGATTCCTATTCTTATCAATAGTAGTTTGCGCGTTATTGCTCCTGATCTCGTTGGATTTGGTAAATCAGATAAACCAGCGGAACAGACTGATTACACTTATGCCAAACACATTAACTGGATTCAAGATTTGTTGGATCATTTGGATTTAAAAGACATCAATATGTTCATTCAAGATTGGGGTGGACTAATTGGATTACGATTATTAACCGCTAATCCTGATCATTTCAAATCTGTTGTTGCTGGAAATACTATGCTGCCTACTGGAAGTGTATCTCCTCCTCAAGCTTTTTTGGACTGGCAAAACTTTGCTGCAACAAGTCCCAAATTTGACGTTGCTACTATTCTGCAAAAAGCTACTACCACAGTCTTATCCGATGAAGTTATGAAAGCTTACAATGCTCCATTTCCCACGGATGAGTACAAAGCTGGAGCTAGGGTTTTTCCTGCTTTAGTTCCTACTTCAGAAAAAGATCCAGAATGCAATAACAATAAAGATGCTTGGAAAATTTTAATTCAGTGGAACAAGCCTTTTTTAAATGTATTTAGTGATCAGGACCCTATTACAAAGGGCGGGGATCAAGTTTTTCAAAAATTAATTCCTGGAACAAAAGGGATGGATCATAAAACCATTTCTGGAGGTCATTTTTTACAAGAAGATTCTGGACCAGAGATTGCCAAATTTATGGTTGCTTTTTACAAAAAAATTAATACTATTTGATCGTTAAAAATATTTTTGATTGTTGCTAAAATAGTTCTTGTTTATGCACTTTGGTAGGTTTCCTTTATTTTTTCTTCTTTTTGTACTGGTTTCTTGTGAAAAATCGAGTTCATCAGCAGAAGAGACAATCAAAAAAATGAGAATAAATTATTACACAAGTCCCTGCTCTGGAGCATTTTTTAAACTTGATTGTTTTAATTTTCAGCTTGAAAACGAAATAGGCAGTGATCAATGGAGGACAAAGTCCTTCACTATAGAGGGATTCGATTTTATTTATGGGTATGTGTACGATTTAATTTTAGAAATAACTCCTATTGACACCAGTAATTGCATGGATGATTGTCCTGAGAATCGATACAAATTGATTCGGATTAGTTCCAAAACCGAAGTGCAAAATCCATGCGTAACCGAGACAAGTCCCGAACAAGCTTGTACCTTGGAGTATGCTCCCGTATGTGGGTGTAATAATCGAACCTACGGTAATTCTTGTGCTGCAGCGGTAAGCGGAGTAACCACCTGGACACTTGGCGAATGTGATTAGATGTGCAGGGGACGATTTTCGGTCGCAGCTAGTGCAGCTTCTTTTACCGCTTCTGCATAGGTAGGATGAGAATGACTCATTCTTGAGATGTCCTCTGCTGAAGCTCTAAATTCCATTGCTGTTACTGCTTCGGCAATTAGGTCTGCTACTCTAGCTCCAACCATATGAACACCCAGTACTTCATCTGTATTTGCATCGGCTAATATTTTGACAAAACCATCGGTATCCATACTTGCACGAGCACGACCTAATGCCCGCATAGGGAATTGACCTGCTTTGTATTGAACTCCAGCTTCTTTGAGTTGCTCTTCTGTTTTACCTACCGATGCAACTTCTGGCCAAGTGTAAATTACATTGGGTATCAGATTGTAGTCAATATGCGGTTTTTGACCGGCTAAAAACTCTGCAACCATTACTCCTTCTTCTTCAGCCTTGTGCGCCAACATAGTTCCACGGACTACATCACCGATTGCATAAATATTTGGGGTTGTTGTTTGTAAGTGATCGTTTACTTCAACCTGCCCCCGTTCGTTCAGTTGTATTCCTGCTGCATCGGCATTTAAGCCGACTGTGTAGGGTTTTCGACCCACAGAAACTAAACAAAAATCCCCGTCAAAAGTAACTTCAGATCCTTTTTTATCGGTTGCGGTTACTTGTACCGACGAACCTTTTCGTTCTACTTTGTTTACGCCATGTGACAAATAAAATTTCACTCCTTGTTTCTTCAAAACTTTTGTTAACTCTCGAGAACAAGCACTGTCCATTGCTGGAGTTATTCGATTAGCATATTCTATGACCGAAACCTCTGCTCCAAGTCTTCGGTAGACTTGTCCAAGTTCTAAACCTATTACCCCTCCTCCTATTACGATAAGATGTTTGGGTATTTCTTTTAATTCGAGTGCCTCTGTAGAGGTTATGATGCGTTCTTTATCTAAAGAAATAAAAGGCAAAGTTGCTGGTTTGGATCCTGTAGCAATGATGCTGTTCTTGGCTTCAATGGTTTCTTTTTTTTCACCATCTATTTGAATGTGGGTAGCGTCAACAAAACTTCCTAAACCTTGATAAACGGTAATGTTGTTTTTGTCCATCAAAAACTCAATACCCTTGGTGGTTTGTTCTACTACGGCACGCTTGCGCCCAATCATTTTTTCGAAGTTTATTTTTATTTCTCCCGGAATTTCAATCCCATGCGTGTCAAAGTGTTTGACTGCATCCTCGTAATGATGTGAAGAATCAAGTAGTGTTTTAGATGGAATACACCCAACATTCAAGCAGGTTCCACCCAGGGTGCTGTACTTTTCTATCAAGGCTGTCTTCATGCCCAATTGTGCACAACGAATTGCGGCTACGTATCCTCCGGGACCTGATCCAATTACAGCAACATCATATTTACTCATCAATTTAAATTTTAAAGATTGTAGAACAAAAATACAAATGTTTCTAACTAGAGTGAAGAAAATATTTGATTTTCAGTTTTTTTATACCTTGAAAAACCAAATTGAAGCTATGACCTCTTAAAAATTATCATCTCGCTTTTACGTAACAAAGAATACCGTAACCTTTTGGGTATTACCGTTGTAATAATCAGTATCGGTACTGTATTTTATCATTACATTGAAGATTGGTCATGGATTGATGCAGCCTATTTTTCAGTAATAACCTTAACCAGCATAGGCTTTGGGGATTATTCTCCAGCTACAGACCTTGGGAAACTTTTTACCATAGGTTATGTAGTCTCGTGCGTGGGAGTTATTTTAGGTTTTATTAATGCGGTTTATCACCATTACAAATTCCAAAACAAGAAATAAAATAACAATTAAAAATCGTATCATTACAGGAAAGTTATTGATATGTCACAAAAGACTGAATCCCTATCCATTTTACAGGCACTACTGCCAGTAGTAATACTTGTTTTTTTACTATCCTTCAACGTTACTGTTTACGGTGATGATGCATTGGGAGGATCCAATCAATTTATTCTTTTGATTGGAGCTGCAGTTGCCGCATTTGTAGGTTTTAGAAATAAGGTTTCTTACAGTCAAATGATCGAAACAGTAGGCTTAAATTTGAAATCTACAACGGGTGCATTATTAATTTTATTATTTGTAGGGGCATTGGCAGGAACTTGGCTCTTGAGTGGAATTATCCCCGCAATGATCTACTATGGTCTCAAGATTTTACACCCCAGTATATTTTTGCCCGCTTGTATTATCATTTGTGCTATTATTTCGATAGCTACTGGGAGTAGTTGGACAACTTCTGCTACAGTAGGAATTGCTCTTATTGGTATCGGTAGGGTTTTGGATATTCCTGCAGGAATGGTTGCTGGAGCAGTAATTTCTGGGGCTTACTTTGGTGATAAACTTTCGCCTTTGAGCGATACTACTAACCTTGCCCCTGCCATGGCAGGCACCGATTTATTTACCCATATTCGGTACATGACTCTTACTACTCTTCCGAGTATCAGCATAACTCTAATCGTATTTTTATTCTTGGGCTTTTTTCAAAATACTTCAGGAACTGCTGATACAGCTGTTTTGTTGAATAGTATTAAAGATAGTTTTACAATCAATTTAGGATTATTTATTGTTCCCATTTTGGTGGTTGTTTTGATCATTCGAAAAACACCTCCATTAGCCGCATTGTTAGCGGGAACACTTTTCGGAGGAATTTTTGCATTGATTTTTCAACCGCATATTGTTGCCCAAGTTGCCGGAGTAACTTCTTTGACATTCATCAGCGCCTACAAAGGAGTTATGAATTCAATCATCAGTGACATCTCGGTAACAACCTCCAATGATTTACTGAATGATTTGTTTAGTTCTGGTGGAATGAAAGGTATGCTCGGTACCATTTGGTTGATTATTTGTGCGATGGTTTTTGGTGGAATTATGGATGCTATCGGTGCTCTAAAGAAAATAAGTAATGCCTTGCTCAGCATGGCAAAATCTACTTTTCAATTATTCGCTAGTACAGCTGCTTCTTGTGTTGTAATAAATTTAACAGCTTCCGATCAATACCTTTCGATTGTTTTGCCTGGAAAAATGTTTGACAAAGCTTTTGAAGATAAAAATTTAGCTCCAGAAAATTTAAGTCGAACTCTTGAAGACTCTGGAACTGTTACTTCTGTTCTTATTCCCTGGAATACCTGTGGCGCATATCAATCTGGAGTTTTAGGGGTTGGGGTTGGAGAATATTTTGTTTATGCAATCTTCAATTGGCTCAGTCCTTTTATGACCTTAATTTATGCTTATTTTGGTATTAAAATAAGAAAGATCAAGCCTTAGAACTTTCGACTAATCGAGTGTTTTTAAAATCTCTGATTAATCTCCCTCTGCTCGAAAGTACAATCATCAAAAAAACTTATTTTAAAGTAAATTTATCCAATTTGTTTTCTGTTATGAACATAGAATATAAAATTAATTTTGCTGCTCATTAAAACATAATTAATATGTCAACAGTAGGAAAACAATTCCCAGATTTAAGTGTAAATGCAATGAACGAAATGGGCGATACCATTAGCATCAATGTATTGGAAGAAGCAAAGAACAACAAGAAAAAAGTTTTACTGTTTTGGTACCCAAAAGATTTTACTTTTGTGTGTCCAACAGAGTTACATGCATTCCAGGAGGCACTTCCTGAATTTGAAAAAAGAAACACCATTGTTATTGGAGCTTCTTGTGATACTCCAGAAGTACATTTTGCATGGCTCAACACCGCTAAAGACAATGGTGGTATTGAAGGTGTTACTTACAATCTTTTAGCAGACAGTAACCGAAACTTAGCAAATACTTTAGATATTCTTGACAGTACCAACGAACGTTATGATGAAAATACCGGTTTTCTTTTGATGGATGGAGATAATGTAACTTTTAGAGCTACATACCTTATTGACGAGGATGGAATGGTTTTCCACGAGGGAATCAACCACATGCCTCTTGGAAGAAACGTTGACGAGTTTATTCGTTTAATTGATGCGTTCACTCACGTACAAGAAAAAGGTGAAGTTTGTCCAGCAAACTGGGAAGAAGGAAAAGATGCGATGAATGCAAATCGTGATGGTGTTCAAGATTATCTAAGTAAACACTAAATTATTTCGCATGTTTCAAGAAATAACAGACGATTCGCTTCAACAATTAATTGATTCTAATGACCAAGTATTGGTGCAATATTCTGCTGGATGGTGCGGTAATTGTAGGATTATGAAACCAAAATTCAAAAAAATGGCCTCAGAAAACGACAGCATACCGTTTGTACTAATTGATGCTGAAAAAAATCCAAACTCAAGAAAACTTGCTGACGTTAGTAACTTACCGACGTTTGCATCTTTCAGAGATGGAAAACTGACTGATCAAATTCAGACCAATAAAACTGAGTTATTAAAAACATTCGTACATGAGGTTACCGCTAATTAAACATTTATCGAATTTTGTTATTGATAATGATGAAGACTATTTAATCGAAACGCTTGAAGTTTTGGAACACATCTCAGAACATTCGGGAGTAAAAGATGAAGAGATCGATGTGTTGGGTGAATTGATATCGAACCTCTATGGAGCATTGGAAGTACACAAAGACATCAAGGCTGGTAAGAGTCAAAAAGAAGCGCTAAATGCTTTTATGGAGCGAGTCCAAGGAAGTATTGAAAACTAATTTAAGCCTCCTTTAATGGGGGCTTTTTTAGTTTTAATTCAATCATTATTTGTATTTTTGTTAGGAATCCATTACCGGAATGACTGCAAAAAAATCATCATCATCTAAAGTGCCAAAATTTACCGCATACTCTGCAAAGAATAAGCGTACCCGAGAGATTTTAATTGGGGGGTTTTTAATTCTTGTTGCTTTACTTTTTTTTATTGCTTTTACATCTTATTTTTTTAGTTGGGAAGTAGATCAGAGTAGTTTGAATGCTTTGGGTAATCGTTCTGTAGTTAGTACAAATTTACTTTCAAAATTAGGAGCAAGCATAAGTCATTTCTTTATCCATAAACTCTTTGGATTTGCTGCCTTTATTACCGTATATCTGATTGGTTTTACTGGCTTTACTTATTTTTTCAACATCCATAAAGAAAGACTTTTACATCAATGGACTTGGGGATTGTATTACACACTTTGGTTTTCTCTTGTGTTTGGTTTTTACTCAGACTCTTTTCAATTATTGAGTGGAGTAATGGGCTTTGAAATGACTGATTTTTTGTATGATTACATTGGGAGTATTGGAGTTGGAACCCTTTTGGTTTTTGGAAGTTTAATTTTTATTGTTTTACACTGGAACATAACTCCAGAAGCCATAATAAATAAGTTAAAATCGCTTTTTGAAAAAGAGAGCAACGTTGATAAACGAGAACCTCAATCGTTTGAAGAAGTTACTCTTGAAAACAGCGAAGTTGCTTCCCCTGAAATTACAACTGAAAAAACTACAGACAAAGAAATTCCTTTTGAAATCCCAGTTTTGGAGGTTAATAAAACTATTGAATCAGAAGCAGAAGAACTAGAAATAGAAATCAACACCACAAACGAAGAACTTTTAGAAACTAATTTATCACAAGAATTGGTAGAAAAATATGGTTCCTATGATCCTACTTTGGATTTGAGTAAATATGTTTTTCCAACACTAGATTTACTTAAAGACTATGGAGATGGAAGCATAACCATTAACCAAGAGGAATTGGAAGCCAACAAAAGTAAAATTGTTGAAACTCTAAAAAATTACAAAATTGAGATCGCACAAATCAAGGCAAATATTGGTCCTACAGTTACTCTTTACGAAATTGTTCCAGCAGCCGGGATTCGCATTTCAAAAATTAAAAATTTAGAAGATGATATTGCCCTTTCACTGTCAGCGCTAGGAATTCGTATTATTGCCCCCATTCCAGGCAAAGGAACAATTGGAATTGAAGTTCCAAATCAGAAACCCAGTATTGTTTCTATGCGTTCTGTAATTGCTTCTCAGAAATTTCAAAATGCTCAAATGGAACTTCCCATTGCTCTAGGAAAAACCATTAGCAACGAAACTTTTGTAGTAGATTTAGCGAAAATGCCCCATCTACTTATGGCTGGAGCTACTGGACAAGGAAAATCTGTTGGACTGAATGCTGTATTGACCTCGCTTTTGTACAAAAAACATCCTGCTGAAGTAAAGTTTGTTTTGGTTGACCCAAAGAAAGTTGAACTTAATATTTACAACAAAATAGAACGTCATTATTTGGCAAAACTCCCTGACTCCGAAGATGCCATAATAACAGACAACACCAAAGTAATTCACACCTTGAATTCATTGTGCATAGAAATGGATAATCGCTACGAATTGCTTAAAAACGGTATGTGTAGAAATCTGAAAGAATACAATACCAAATTTAAGGCACGAAAATTAAATCCAGATGATGGACATTGTTTTTTACCTTACATTGTT
>Ga0115572_10003109_pt1 | contig 13131 bp, 11 predicted proteins | sample COGITO_mtgs_1206_FD_88681 | JGI IMG/M metagenome (GOLD analysis project Ga0115572, IMG submission 88681) | Pelagic marine microbial communities from North Sea - COGITO_mtgs_120607 | ecosystem: Environmental > Aquatic > Marine > Epipelagic | place: Germany:Helgoland, sampling site Kabeltonne... | reverse complement strand
TTAACATCTATCAATTTATAAAATATAGCTAATGTTCACATACAGCAGTGTGGCACTTCATTTGTGTATCACTAAAAGGATGCTATGTGTGCATTTTGAATATCGGTAATTAACATGTGTCCTGGGCTATGTGTAATGCAGAAATCGGGTGCTGCTTGTGCAATAGCGACTTGTGCAGTCACACCACATGCCCAAAAAACAGGTACTTCACCCTCTTTTATGCTAACAGACTCACCATAGTTCGGCCGATTTATATTTTTAATACCAATAGCCGCAGGGTCGCCAAAATGAATAGGGGCGCCATGAACATCACTAAACCGGCTGCAAATTTGAATTGCACGAATAGCATCGGCTGGTTTCATTGGCCGCATACTAACCACCATATTACCATGAAAAATACCGGCACTTTCGCTCGGAATATTGGTGATATACATAGGTACGCTTTTATGTTCAGTAACATTACGTATTTCAATGCCGGCATCTTTTAAAGAGTCTTCAAATGAAAATGAGCTGCCTATTAAAAAGCTGACTAAGTCATCTTGCCAGTACTCTTTGATATTTGTCACCTCATCAACAAGCTGACCTTTTTTATAAATTCGGTAGCGAGGAAGATCAGTTCTGATATCTAAATCATGTGCAACATTAGAGATACTAACGGCGCCAGGTTGCTGGCTACTCGCGATGATAGGGCACGACTTTTTATTGGCTTGGCAGAACTGTAGAAAATCAAATGCATAACGCTTAGGTAAAATCACTAAATTTGCTTGCACAAAGCCGGGCACGAAGCCTGATGTGCTGCCTGTATAATCTTCATTACGGATCATGTTGCGGATAGCGTAAGGGGTGGTTAGTGAAGCGTTATGTTGCATAGAGTCCTCTAATTACGATTAAAGCCATTTACCGTGACAGGCAATATACCTGTTGCAATGTGTTTACCAACTAATACTTTAGCAAGAGCCGTAAAAGCAGGGCCTGCTACTTTAACATTATTATCTACATCTATGTTATACGCATAAGTTGCTAGAATTGCATCAGCATATTGGCTGAATTTTGCAATATCGTAAGGCGCTCTTAGACTGACAAACACCGTTTTTTTATTCGCCAGTTGTGATTGGTGTAACAGCTTTTCGAGCACAGCGCTTTGCTCTGACTTAGCAACCATAAACTCAGGGTCGTCAGCTAAGTCATCCATACCGCCAATTTCAACAGCACTTTGCGCAGGCGATGCATTTGCAGCTATGATGACATCTGCTTGATTGATTGCTTTAAGAGTGGATTTAGGATCGAAGCCCTGTAAGCTTGTGCAAGAGAATTGATAACTGTAATCGGCATGCTCTTTTATAGCCTGTTCAAGGGCCATACACTTTCGCGTGTCAGGCATAATAAGGTGTATTTTGAGGTTGTTAGCTAGTTTTAAAGGTAGTGTTTGGTTATCATTTTTAACCTCAGTGATAGCAGCTAAGGCCAGTTGAGCCTCAACATCACGATGCGTTGGTTTACCTAAAGTATGTTGCGCTGCTTTAATGGCGGCGGGCTCATCTAGCACTGTGGTTAGTTTAAATTTTTCTTTTAGACGTAAAATTCTCTGGGCTGATAGCGCTACTTCCTGCGCATTTAAGTTTCCCTGCTCTACCTCTTTAACAAGGCGTTCTATTAGTTCTTTCAGCTCGATTAAGTCATCAGGTTGGCGGATTTCTATTGGCATTAAAGCGATATCAACACCTGCCGAAAATGTATTCACGACGGCTTCAACGGGTTCAAAAAAGTGGCTGATCCCTGCCATATCAAGCGCATCAGTTATAACGACTCCTTGATAGTTTAATTCCCCCCGTAAAAGGTCAGTTATGATTTTACGCGACATTGTGGCCGGCTTTATCATGGTTTTACCGTCTTTACTTACAAAAGTGCTGTCATCAAGCGCAGGATATTGAATATGTGCTGTCATGATCATGCCAGGATTCTGGCTTTTAATAATATCCTTGAACGGTGGCAGATCTTGCTGCCAAATTGTGTTTTTGTCGTGCTCGACTCTAGGCAGACCTGTATGACTGTCTACATTTGTATCACCATGACCTGGGAAATGTTTTAGCGACGTGATCACTGTGTTATCTTCAAAAGCAGCCACTTGTGCGCCGCCAAGTATGCCAACTAAAGTTGGATTTTCGCTGTATGAACGCACATTGATAACAGGGTTATCAGGATTAATATTTACATCGATTGTAGGCGCGTAATTAACGTTGACACCAATTGCCTTTAGCTCATCAGCAATTACATGTGCTGATTGTGTCGCAAACTTTGTACCGTGCTTAGGGTATGTGGCGCCGATAGACATGTTACCGGTAAATGAAGTGCCTATATGGCGAGGTATCCTTGCAACACGTCCACCTTCTTGATCTATTGATATAAATAATGGGGCACCTAAAGTTGATTTGGCCGCGGCTTGCTGCATTTGATTGTTGAGCTTTACAATCTGCGCAACATTATCAATATTTTCAGCAAAGAGAATAACGCCACCTATATTATGTTGGGCGATCGCTTGCGCTAAATCTTTAGGAAGTTCAGTCATTGGTTTGCGACATTTCTTTTTGCTACTTTTTTCACAGTAATAACGAAAATCAAGCATCAGCTTTTGACCAATTTGTTGTTCAAGCGTTAAGTTTGTTGCTGCGATGGTTGATTTCATTGAAATAATGCACCCTAATCCAAAGGTAATTGATGTAATGGCAAGCTTAGTTAACACTGTTAGCTCCAAAGCTATCTAGTTTAAAGTTGCGTGACTGAAGAACTTTAAAAATTGAATGGTTTACGCTGCTACAACTTTAGCTGCTCTGATAATCAGCCGTAAAAAGTCAGGCAATACCTTATTGATTCTATTCTATACCCTAGCTTACAAACTAACGAATCATAGCGTAAAGTATGATTAAAGTATCAAAAAAGATATGTTAAACAAAGTGGCAATAATAATTTGAGTTTTTGTTCTAAATCAAGAGTTGGTACGCTTGTAATAGCTTTTACTTATACATTTTGCTAAAGTTTGTTTACTTTATAGCCAAGGAGTTTCAAGGCGAATTACTGTAAAAGTTGAGTATTATTTTGCATCGCTTCAAGAAACATTTAACAGTTAAGTTAGACTTAAAAAAGTTAATCCTTTTTTTAGCTATCTCCGCCACTATTGTTACATTTTTGAATAGCTTTTATTCAAGCTATCAAGTGCAAAAGCAACAGTTGCAGTTACAAACCCTAAAGAGCCAAAGTGCTTATGCCGCAAAATTGGGGTTAGCAACGGATCGATTTTTACAGGCTGCACAACAACAACTTGCCTACTCAGCCAAAGTAATTGCTGAGGACTTCGATAATGTTGCTACCTATCAGCATGAAGTCGAGCGTTTAAGGTTACAAACTAACAGTTTTAATTCGACGGTGATTGTTGAAGCAAAAGGCAAAGTGCTTGACGTATCGCCGGCGAGTTTACAGTTAGAGGGTCAGCAACTGCAAAGCCAAGGAGCTAAAGAAGCGCGGTTAGTCAAAAAGCCAATGATCAGCGAACCTTATATTTCCGCAGCTAATAATTTAATTATCTTCATTTCACATCCTCTTTTTAACAAAGATGATAAATACTTGGGGTATGTTGGTGGCAGTATTTATTTAAAAGAAGCCAGCATTTTACATAGTTTGCTGCAAGTTCATTTTCATGAAGATGGTTCATATTTGTATGTGGTTGATAAAAATAGACGGTTGCTCTACCACCCAGATAAGTCGCGTATTGGCGAGCGTGTGTACAATAACAATGTTATTGAAGCAGTGCTAAAAGGTGAAAAGGGCACGCAAGAGTTAACAAATAGCCAAGGCTTAACAGTGTTGGCCGGTTATGCTCCTTTAGCACAAGCTCCTTGGGGGATTATTACTCAGCGCCCGTTAGCAAAAACACTCGAGCCGCTTGATGGGTTAATGGTTAGTGTACTTTACCGCACTATCCCAATAGGATTAGCCACTTTTGTTTTTATTTTACTGCTTGCCCGTTTTATAGCACACCCTTTGCGTGATTTAGCACACACTGCAAATATGCTAGATGATCCCGCTGCATCTTCAGCGCTTAAAAATGTGAAATCATGGTACTTTGAAAGTGCAGAGTTACGCAAAGCAATGCTCAAAGGTGTTGCTGTGCTACACAGTCGAATTGGTGCGTTACATCAAGAGGCCCGTACCGACCCTCTAACTGGGCTCAATAACCGACGCAGTCTAGACACTATTTTGGCGAAATTAATAGACACTGGTACCCCTTTTGCTGTGCTAGCACTCGATATTGATTACTTTAAACGAGTTAATGATCAATATGGTCATGACATTGGGGATATTGTTCTCCAATCGTTGACGGGAATTATTTCTGATGTAACTCGCAGTAGTGACTTTGTTGCGCGCACAGGTGGGGAAGAGTTTATTGTTATTTCACCTAATGCTGATGCAAATACAGCCTATGCGTTAGGTGAGCGCATTCGTTTAAGTGTTGCACAAACTGAGATATCTCCAATAGGGTATATTAATATTTCAATCGGTATCGCGGGCTGGCCCCTTAATGAATTATCAATCGAGTCTATATTGAAATGTGCCGACCAAGCGCTTTATAAAGCTAAAAATACAGGGCGTAACCGATGTATTTTAGACCCACAGTTTGGTGATGCAACTGCGACCACCTATTAGTAAAAGCTATCGCCCTTATAGTGGTACATCGGCTATGCCACATTTACCTTGTTTAGCACGCCTTTTTATTGATTAGAATATGGGGGAGTGTGTCGTTTAAGCCTATTTGCAATTTAGCATTAATTTTATAGATCTCATTCAGCCTAGTTTGACTCAAAACCTCTTCAGGAGTGCCGCTGGCAACTACTTCTCCTTCATCCATCATATAAAGACGATCAGCAAAACTCGCCGCGAGTGATAGGTCGTGTACCACAGCGACCACACCCGCACCTTGCTTAGCAATGTCTCGTGCTTGAGTCATAACTTCATATTGATGATAAAGGTCTAAACTTGATGTTGGTTCATCAATCAGCAAATACGCACTTTGCTTATTGATTAAGCTCGGCTGCAATTGGCAGAGCACACGTGCTAGCTGCGTACGTTGCTTTTCTCCCCCTGACAACCGAGTAAAGCATTGCTGTGCTAAATGATAAACACCTAAAGCTTGCATCGCATTGTTTGAAAATCGTTTTAGCGCTGTATTACTGAACTGCTCTTGATGCGCAACATGCGCCATATCAACCACTTCATTAACGGTAAACGGAAAGTCCAGTTCATAGTTTTGCGTGAGTACCGCTCTTAATTGTGCCAACTCTGCAATACTATAATCATCTAAATTTTGCTGATTAATACTGACTGCACCACCCGTTAAAGCAATATCACCACAAAGAGCCTTTAACAAAGACGATTTACCCGCACCATTTGGCCCAATGATCACGACTACTTCATGGGGCTTCACCATAAAATTAACGTTATCTAAGAGAGTTTTACACCCAATCTTAGCGGTTAAATTAGTTCCTAATAGCATTTTACCCTCGTCGTTGATAAGTTTTTAATAACATGATTAAAAAGAATGGACCACCAATCGCACTGGTGATAAGTCCAATAGGAAGCTCTGCTGGTAGCATCACTGTGCGGGCGAATAAGTCGGCTAAACTTAACAATAGCGCACCGCCAAGTATACTTGTGGGCATTAAATAACGGTGATCAGGGCCCAGTACTAAACGTACGATATGCGGCACGATGAAACCGACAAAACCAATGATCCCAGTGATCGCAACAGCAGCACCGGTACATAAAGCGGTGTATATAAAGACTTGTTTTTTAAGCTTAGTAACATTAATACCCAAGTGTTTTGCTTGTGCTTCACCTAATAAATATAAATTAAGTGGTTTGCCTAAACGAAGTAACGCCATACAGCTAAAAATAATCAGTGCAATTGTTGGAAGCATCATTGCAAAATGATTACCCGCCAGTGAGCCCATGCTCCAAAAGGTTAAATCCCGTAGTTGTTGATCGTTACTGATTAAAGTTAATACCCCAATAAGTGAACCAACAATCGCATTGACTGCAATCCCTGCTAGTAGCAAACTAATAATAGTAAATTGCCCACTATGGGCGCTGAGTCGGTAAATAAATACACATACACCAATGCAACCTAAAAATGCGCCAATAGGCACAGCGTAAATACCTAGACTGTCGCTAAAATTAGCAAATAAGCTAGTGCCTAATACGATAGTTGCAACGGCGCCTAATGCAGCACCGCTTGATACACCAATTAAACCAGGGTCGGCTAATGGATTTCTAAATATAGCCTGCATCGCGGCGCCGCATGCTGCCAGCCCCGCACCGACAATCATAGCCAGTATTAAGCGAGGTAAACGTATTTGCCAAATAATGGCATGCTTGAGCTCATCGTCGGCGGTTTGATTTATAATCGAAATTATTTCACTAATACTGATTACCACACCCCCTTTGCTAAGGGCGATAAAAAACACAATGACACATGCAACAAATAATGCAGGGATCGCCATTCGACGGTGCTGATTTTGTGAAATTACTGTACTACCCAATGCAAGCATGATCAGTGCTCACTTAGTTGAGCAGTCACATTGCTGGCGCTAGATGCATAGCGATATTTGTAACCTGATGGTAATTGAGTGTCTGGGTGGAAAGTATGCGCAAGCTCAACCACGGCCTGTGGAGTACGCGGGCCCATACCAAGTAAATAGCTGCCGTCGAAGCTGTGAACTTGGCCATTTTTGACAGCATTTGAAAACTTAAAGTGGGCTAATTTTTCTAACTTAACCAGTGGATCATCACCATGGCGACCCATTGTAATAATTACATCTGGGTTTATAGCAAGTGCGGCTTCGGTTGATAGTGGTTTCCAATTATTAATGGCACTTGCAGCAACATTAATGCCTCCAGCTGCTGTGATCAGCTCATCAGCTGAGGTGCCCGCACCGGCTACAATAGGCTGACTATTACGAACACTGAGCACAAATAATACCCGAGGTTTAATCGTCGTTTGTTGTAAAATATAGCTCAGTGCATCGCGGTCCACTTGCAGGGACTGGGCTAAAACATCACCCTTATGAGCAACATTTAATAAACTAGCAATTTTTTTAATCTTGTTTTCTATCCCGCCTAAATTATCGTTTTCATCAAGGATGACTAAGTTAATACCGGTTTGCTTGAGTTGCTCGACTACTTTTTTGGGCCCTGTATCTGCTTCACCAATCACTAAATCGGGGTTTAGCGATAAAATACCTTCAGCGCTGATCCTTCTAACATAGCCAATTTGTGGTTTTTCTTTTGCCTGTGTAGGGAAAACACTTGTGCTATCGACTCCAATAATTCGCTGTTGCTCATCAAGCGCGTAAATAACTTCTGTAATTGAGCCGCCTGAGACTACAACCCTTTGAGGATCAGTTGATTGGTTTGCAAAAACAATTTGGCTGGTTACAGCAAGGGTTATAAAAATTAAATACGAGAGTAGGGGTTTCATAACGATTCCATTGTTGATATTATTTAATGCAAATAATAACAGTTTGCATTTGTATTTAAAAGTTATGAAATTTATTATTTTTCTAATTGTTTCTGCAGGGTGCCATTTTAGTTGGCTTTACTTTGAGCCAACAAAGCTAAATACGGTGCAATTTAGTGATGCTCAACCAGCGAGTAAAATTGCGATTAAAATCATTGCATCAGAGCCTGTTAAGTTACAAAAAAAACAAGTACAGAAACCAGCGGTTGTTGCTAAACAATCGCCAAGCACGCAATTTCATTCAAAGGTTAAGCGCTTAGCAAAACAAGCAACCGTAAAAGAAAACACCAAAACTGCGCAGCAGAACAAAATAAAGCCAACTATAAAAAAAACCATCATTGAACCTGACACTGCAATTGCCAAAGCGAAACCCGTTAGTGAACCTGCAAAAAATGAGTCAAAACCCAGTCAGGCAGCCCTCGCTTCAAGTGCGCCTGTAATAGCAAAGCAGCACTCGTTAAAAAATCAAGTTATCGACTTAAACACATTACCTCTTTTTAAATCACCTAGGCCTACTTTAAATTATCCGCTAAAAGCTAAGCGCCGCGGCTATCAAGGGGTTGCAATTGTGCAAATAGAATTAGCCGAAGATGGCAGTATTGCACAGCTTTCAGTATTAAAAAGCAGTGGCTTTAGTGAGCTTGATAAAGCGGCTTTAAATAACGTATCGCAATGGCAGTTTCACCCGGTGATACGTGAACAACATAAAATAAAGGCGCGCTTTAGTGTACCTATTAAATTTTCCTTGCGCTCTTAGCGCATTTAATTAAGAGAAGTAATTATGCACGATGTTTTTTATGCTGTTGGTATTATGGCTTGGCCGTTATTTATGGTTTCAATTATTGCGTTAGCGATAGTATTAGAGCGCAGCTTGGCGTTTGCACAAAGTTGGCTGAAAATGCAAAAACTAAAACAGCCAAATGGTGAGTTTAGCAAGCAGCTAAAACAAAAGTCTCAGCCAGAGCAACGCCAGCAATGGTGCCAATTATACTTACAAGACTGTTTAAGCGGTTGGCGCAAACGATTAAACATATTATCCCTATTAGGCACTTTATCCCCTTTGATGGGGTTATTGGGTACGGTTTGGGGTTTAGTACTAATGTTTAAAAAAATAGCCCAAACACATCAAGCGGTAACGCCGGCATTACTAGCTGATGGCTTATGGGAGGCAATGTATTCAACCATGGCAGGGCTTGTTATTGCCATTCCTTGTTTGTTATTAAGTGGGGTTTTTAACGCGCTTTTAGAGCGATTTCAAACAGATTTGACTCGCATTATTAACCACTTAAATTATCAACTTTGTTTTGATGAGCTTCCCCATGCTTGAGCTGCCAGATAAATCCAACAATAGTTCTTTAATGCCAGATTTAACCGCATTAATTGACGTGCTGTTTATTTTACTCGTGTTTTTATTACTCACAGCTGCGGTAAAACTAGACATGCTTGATGTCACTTTGCCTGAGGTCGGTAGTGATAACCACGCACCGCTTGAGCAACAAAAAGCGATTGTACTAAGTGTTAACTATACCGAAAAACACCTTATTTATGCCTTGGCTAAAACATCTTACGATTCTTTGGATGATGTCATTGCTGCTTTGCGGCATAAAAAGCAATCAGGTGTATACCTTGCAATTGATCAACAGGTACCCAGTGGCGAGTTAGTTAAGCTTTTAGCTGCACTGTCTAAAGAAGATCATAAAATTGCAAATATACTAACCAAAAGCGAATAAAAACGATTATCATTTATAGTTTGTTTTGTTATAGTGATGCCGTTTTACAAAAGGTTCGAATTGGCTAATTAAGGGGCCATGCCAATTCGTAAATTAAAATACATAAACTTTATGGAGCGATAACATGCGCCTTTCAAAACTGGCTCTATGCATTGCCAGTGTTTCACTTCCTGTGATGGCACAAACCCCACCATCAGATCAAACTGAATTAACGACCCACCTTGATGCCGTAACGGTTACTGCAACCCGAACAGAAAAAACGGCATTGAACTCTGCTCAAGCGGTGAATGTTATCAGCGCTGAAGATATTGAAAATGTACTCGCTACAACGGTATTCGATAGTTTAATTTCAGTACCGAATGTAACTGCCACAGGTGGACCAAGAGCAGGGGGGCAAAAGTTTAGTGTTCGCGGCTTTAGTGATGCCGAAGATGTACTTGTTAGTGTTGACGGAGCTATACAAACTTTTGAAAAATACCGAATGGGCAGCTTCTTTGGCGACGCTGATTTATACCGTACTGTAAGTATTAAACGTGGTCCAAGTACCGTATTACATGGTGGTGGTGCGCTTGGTGGTGTCGTTGAGATGGAGCTTAAAGATGCCAGTGACTTTTTAGCGGTTGGTCAAACAGCAGGTGTAAAAATTAAGCTTGGCCATCATGGCAATAATAATGAAAATAATGGCAGCGTTTATGCGTATGCCCGCCCGACAGATTCGCTCGATATTTTAGCGGCTTACATTAAACGACAAAGTGATGATTTTGAATTATCGAATGATGAAACACTCGATAACTCTGCAATTGAAGCCGAGTCATTGTTACTTAAAGGCGAGTATTACATAACGGATGACTCATTAGTTGGGCTTTCATATAGCCAAAGTGAAGATGCCCAAAGAACGGAATTTAATACCACAGATCCGGGTGCTTGGGGCACAGTTTACCGCAGAGTAAAGCAATCCATTACTAACCTTAGTTATGAGCTGAACCCAATTAATAACAAATACCTTGATTTAGCGATACGTTTTGGAAATAGCCAAAGCCATGTTACAGAAAGCGATGGCAAAGGTATGTTAGAAGACTATATCGGCGTTGAATCTCATTATGAATATAATATCAATACACTCGATATTATGAATACCAGTTTATTGGGAATGCATGCACTTACTTACGGTTTACAGTACTCAGACAAAGAGCGTGTAGGTGATAAGCAGAGTTATTCATGCTTAGAGTACAATATGCAAACATACGCCTGCATAAAATATGGTTCAGAAATATTGTTTAGTGAAATGGCATCACAACCTGGAGGGGAGCAAAAACGCTTTGGTGTGTATATTCAAGATGAATTTACATGGCAAGCACTAACATTAACCGCAGGTGTAAGATATGAAGAATATAGCAGCACACCAACAGCCTTATTTGATAGCAAAAATTCACAACTAGATACAACAGTAAAGCATTCAAAAGTAGTGCCTGCTGTTACTGTGAATTATCAATTTACAGAGCAATTCGCATTATTTGCCAGCTACCAAGAAGGGTTTAGAGCACCATTAATCGATGAACTATATGATTCATATGCCAATCGGAACCCTAATTTAGAGCTCGAAACCGAAAATAGCCAAAACCAAGAAATAGGCATGAGCTATCAAACAGATAATGTGTTCTCTGATAGAGACTCATTAACTGGGCGTATTATTTATTTTGAAACCCACATTGATGATGAAATACAGTCAAACACCAGCTCTGTGACCAACCCCGTTCCTGCACCGCGTTATAGTAATCGTGGGGAAAATGATCGAGATGGTTTCGAACTTGAAGTTAATTACGCCCAATCAATAGGCTATGCAAACCTTGCTTACAGCGAAATATCAGGAGAAGACCAAGACGGTGAACCTTTATGGTATTTACCTGCAGATAAATTGGCGCTCACGGCTGGTTTATTTTTCTTCGACTCAAGCCTACGCACAGGAATTAGCGTTCAGGATATTGCTGCTCGAACGGTTCAAGCGTATGACGCTGCAACCCGATCATATAAAGAGACACAGCAAGACAGTTATACCTTAGTAGGGCTCAATGCCAACTGGGTTATTAGTGATGACTGGAATGTACGTGTTGCGGTGGATAACGTGTTTGATAAAAAATACCAAGTGATGGCCGGTACTGGCGGTGCAATTGGTGATTATGGTGTAGGCCGTAATATTAAAACTCAAGTTAGCTTTAAATTTTAATACTCAACTACCTCAAGGTAGAAGTTGCTTGAGGTAGTTGAGTCTAAAGCTCAGCTTGCGATGTCGGCTCGAGCTATAGATAAACATGAAGGTACGAAAAAATGAATATATTACAACGTTATCGACAGTTATGTGAACAGCAACCAAACATAAGAGCCATAGACGCTGCGCAGCAATTAAATATAAAAGAAGCGCAACTTATTGCCGCTCAGGTAGGTGAAGGTGTAACTAAGCTTGATAACACTAATATAGAAGCTATATTGAAAGCCTTTAAAAAGTTGAATCATGTTATGGCATTAACGCGTAACGAGCATGTGGTGAGTGAAATTTCAGGCTGTTATGAAAAAATTTACTGCTCAGAGCGCAATGATACTAAAACGGCTATTGCAATTAACCCTGGAGGTATCGATTTACGCCTATTTATATCAAAATGGCATAGCGTATTTGCGCTACATAACAAAAAAAATCAGGGTAGTATTCAATTTTTTGATAAATACGGAGTTGCTGTACACAAGGTATTTACCACTACCCAAACTGACTTTACTGCATTTGAACAATTAGTTGAAAGATTTAAGGTGCAACAACAAGACGCACAGCTAAGTGTAACCGCACCTGCAATTGTTGTTGATGAAAGAAAAGCACTAGCTGAAATCGATATTCAAGGTTTTAGAGAAGGCTGGAAGAGCTTACAAGATGTTCACCATTTTCCTGGATTATTAACTAAGTTTGCAGTTAGCCGTACTCAAGGGCTTGAAATTGCAGGTGAGCAATGGGCACAAGAAGTCTCGCCTAATTGTTTAACCGATGTTTTTGAAGCTGTGCGCGAACAACAAAGCGAATTAATGATTTTTGTGAACAACCACGCAGCCGTGCAAATTTATTCTGGAACATTAACCAATCTTAAACAGGTTGGACCGTGGTACAACGTCCTAGATAACAATTTTAACTTGCATGTAAAAAGTCAGCAGTTCTCTCGCGCATTTGTCGTTAAAAAGCCAACTGACAATGGTGATACGTTCGTTCATTCGGTCGAATTTTTTGATGCTCATGGCAGCACAGTCATGACTTTGTTTGGACGTAGAAGCGAAGGCAAAGTGCAATCAGCAGATTGGATTGAGCTATGTGACAATATACGAGAGCAAGCCGTAACAGCTTAATAGGGTTGGAAAAGCAATAGCGCTGAAAATAAAATCAGCGCTACTTTTAAAGTAACTTTATTGCGTAGACGTGTTTAATGACTAAAGCAGGTAAAATAGACAAGGCGCTTGCAGTGTTAAATTAAAAATAAAATCACAAAAGGTTTGACATAAACTGCTAACTCTATATAGTGGGCCGCAGCTAGAAAGAAAGCATGTAATTTATAAATCTCCATTTCGTTGTTGTATAAGTAATACTTGTAGTACCGTCCTGAAGTTTTTTTAAGTACCATCTCATTTTTTGCTACACCCGCCCATATGGGCAATTTTTTATTTTTTATATCAGGATATTACTATGTCTAACATCGTATCAGGTACAGTTAAGTGGTTCAACGAGTCTAAAGGTTTTGGTTTCATCGAGCAAGAAAATGGTCCAGACGTTTTCGCACATTTCTCAGCAATCAAAAGCGAAGG
>Ga0115572_10003108_pt1 | contig 13134 bp, 9 predicted proteins | sample COGITO_mtgs_1206_FD_88681 | JGI IMG/M metagenome (GOLD analysis project Ga0115572, IMG submission 88681) | Pelagic marine microbial communities from North Sea - COGITO_mtgs_120607 | ecosystem: Environmental > Aquatic > Marine > Epipelagic | place: Germany:Helgoland, sampling site Kabeltonne... | reverse complement strand
GAGATCGGGCGCGGCTCGCCACTTGCCATTGGTCCTTTTCTAACTGCTCAAGCGACACGCCACCTATCCGAGACGTGACGCCTGTAAAGGCGATATCTACCAATTCACTATCGAGGCCCACAGCCTCAAACAGCTGCGCCCCACGATACGAATTAACGGCTGAAATGCCCATTTTGGACATGATCTTGAGCAGACCTTTGTTAATCCCTTTACGGAAGTTTTTCTGGCAGACCTGAGGGTCACCCAGCAACTCATTGCGTGCTAGGAGATCTTCGATAACGCTATAGGCCACATAGGGATAAATGGCGGTTGCACCGAACCCCAACAAACAGGCCACATGGTGCGAGTCACGCGCGCTGCCTGACTCGATCACCAGGTTGCACTCAGATCGCAAACCCACTCGGATCAAATGATGGTGCACCGCACCCGTCACTAGCAGGCTGTGTATCGGTACTCGCGTTTCAGCAATCTGTCGATCTGATAGCACGAGCACTTGAAACCCTTCGCGAATCGCGGCCTCTGCACTGGAACACAGTGCTTCCACTGTTTCACGCAAATTAGCTTTACCCGGATCATAGGTCGCATCGATCACCGTGCTTCGCAGCCCCGCTTCTGATAGCTCGACAATCGTCTGGAACTTTGCCTGCGACAAAACCGGTGACGTCAGGCTAATGCGCTCGGCATGCTCCGCAGACTCGACGAACACGTTACGCTCCGGCCCCAGATCTACTTCCAGTGACATCACAATGGACTCACGCAACGGATCGATGGGCGGATTGGTCACCTGCGCAAATTTCTGACGGAAAAACTCGTAGAGCGACCGCTCCTGGCGAGACAGCACCGCCATGGGCGTATCGTCGCCCATTGAGCCAACCGCCTCGTTGCCTGACTCCGCTAAAGGCCGCAGTACTTGATCTCGCTCCTCGAAACTGACCTGAAACATTTTTTGATACATATCGAGCTCTGCACCCGAGATGGCGGCTACCGCCTCGCCCGCAAAGCTACCTGATATGAGTCGGGCATGTTGCCGTAACCACTTTTTATAGGGCTGTCTCGTCTTGAGTAACTCGTCCATGTCCTCAGTGTGAAGGACCTGCCCGGTTTCGGTATCCACCACTAAGATCTGTCCCGGACCCACTCGCCCTTTAGCAATGACTTGCTCGGGTCGATAACCATGGGTACCAATTTCTGATGCGACGGTGATGAAGCCATCATCGGTCGTCACCCAGCGCGCCGGGCGTAATCCATTCCGGTCCAGCAAACAGCAGGCGTATCGACCATCCGTCAAGACAATACCCGCCGGGCCATCCCAGGGTTCCATATGCATCGCGTTATATTGGTAAAAGGCTTTGAGGTCAGGGTCGATGCCTTCAATGTTTTGCCAAGCCGGGGGAATCAGCATTCTCAGGGCGCGCGGTAATTCAATACCACCAGTGGTGAGAAGTTCGAGCATATTATCTAAGCTCGAGGAGTCTGAACCCTCGGTGTTGACCAGCGGCACCAGCGATTGCAAGTCGGGGAGGAGTGGCGAGGCCAACTTGGGTGTGCGAGCTCTAGACCAACTGCGATTCCCTTCAATCGTATTAATCTCGCCATTGTGTGCCAGCATGCGAAACGGCTGCGCCAGCGGCCACCGCGGTAGCGTATTGGTCGAAAAGCGCTGGTGGAACACGCACACTGCCGTCTCAAGCGAGGGGTCGTTGAGATCCGGGTAAAAACGCGCGAGATCGGCTGGCATCACCAGGCCTTTGTAAGAAATAACGCGATCAGAGAGGCTGCAAATGTAGAAATCGGGATCGTTGACGACCGCCATTTCTGCGCGTCGGCGCGCCGTGAATAGTTTCCCTAAGCAGTGCTCGTGATCAATTCCCGTTGCATCGACAAAGACCTGCTCGATCTGCGGTAATTGGTCGAGTGCGATTTCACCGCAGACATCCGGCTCGACTGGCACTTCGCGCCACCCCAATACCGAGAGACCCTCAGCCCCCAGGGCGGACGTCATCGCCTCACGCGCCTGCGTCTGCAGCGCGGGATCCTGACTGAGAAACAGCATGCCGACCGCATAATGATCGCCGAGATCAGTACCCAGCGTCTCCTTGGCCTGAGCGCGCATGAACGCATCGGGCATCTGCAGCAATAGTCCGCAGCCATCGCCAGTTCGACCATCTGCCGCAATGCCACCGCGGTGTGTCATACAGGTTAGCGACTCAATCGCCGTTTGCAGCAGGCGATGACTGACCTCGCCCTTAATGTGGGCGATCAACCCGAACCCGCAGTTATCGCGGAATTCTTCGGGGCGGTAGAGGCCTCGCGGCGCTGTCGCAGCGCCGGCGTCAGATGTTAAATCATGAGTCATAACACGTTTCGTCTGTGGACCAGCCAGTCAAGCCGGCGAAACGACCCCACACAGGGCCAGAACAAAAGGGGACGTAGTGTACACGCCCTAAAAGGAGCGCTCAATTGCCGTTATATTCGCCGATCAAGCGTCGATTACGCTGGCAATGTCTTCTAGTGAGACGTCTTCAGTCACACACGCTTTACCCAACTCGGTGAGTAAAATATAGCGGATTTTACCCGCAGTGACTTTTTTATCGCTCGCCATGGCATCTAAGAAGCCACTTGCAGTCAGTCCAGCGGGCGGCTTAACGGGCAAACCGACCTGCTGCTGAAACGATAAGAGCTGATCGACCACGTCTAATTCGAGATCGCCTCGGCGTTGCGAGAGGCGCGCTGCCATAACCATACCCGCCGCGACGGCTTCGCCATGAAGCCACTCTCCGTAACCTTCATTGCGCTCAATCGCATGCCCAAAGGTATGCCCAAAATTCAAATGGGCTCGCACCCCTCGCTCCTGCTCGTCCTCCATCACAACAGCCGCTTTAATCGCACAACTGCGCTCAATGGCCGATGCCAAAGTCGGTATATCACGCGCCTTCAACGCACTGACCTGAGCCACCAACCATTTAAAAAAAGCGGCGTCACGAATCAGACCGTACTTAATGACCTCAGCCAGTCCTGCGGCATATTCTCGATCGGGCAAAGTGCACAAGGTGTCGAGATCGATGATGACGTGTTCGGGTTGATGAAAAGCGCCGATCAGATTTTTGCCCATGGGGTGGTTAACCCCCGTTTTACCGCCTACCGAAGAATCCACCTGGGCCAGCAAGGTCGTCGGTATCTGAATAAAGTCCGCGCCACGTAAAAATATCGATGCGGCGAATCCGGTCATATCGCCGACAACACCCCCACCAAGCGCCACAAAGAGACTTTGGCGTTCGTGCCGATCCGCCAGTGCGGCATCTAAAATCTTTTGCACTGAGGCCATCGATTTATGCTGCTCACCGGCAGGCAGGGTAATGTGTGTTAATCGGTCAAGCGCTGGTAGCGTCGACAGTAAACGTTCTGCGTACAGCGGACCGACCTGGTCGTCGGTAACCAATACCACGCCTCGCGAACCAATCACCTCCGCCCACAGACGCCTGTCAGTCAACAGCCCTTTGCCAATGGCAATAGGATAACTACGATCTTTGCCGCTGTCTTTACCCCCATTTTTGCCGCCATCCATACCCGCATCGGCACCGAGGTTAACGTCTACTGTATGAAACTGTTCCGACATCGATAGATCGCTCTCGAATAATCATCATGAAGTGCTTTAGAGCAACAAGTCGCGCTCGACTAACTGAGCCTGGATTTGTTTAGCGACTTTTCTCGCGTTACCCGACCCTCCCGACACAGTGACGTCCGCTAATGCGCTATACAGCGGCGATCTCTCTGCCATTAATCTGGTAAGCGTCTCCTTTCGGTCGCTACATTGTAGCAAGGGGCGACCTTCGCCTGACCCTGTTCTTTTCATTTGCTGATCGACACTCACATCAAGGTAAACCACAACTCCCGTGCGCGCCATTAGTGTGCGGTTTTCCTCGCTAACGACCGCGCCACCGCCAGTTGCGATCACTGCCTGCGGGTGTTGAGCGAGGTCTTGGAGCACCGCGATTTCGCGGCGCCGAAATCCAGCCTCCCCCTCAACGTCAAAGATCCAAGGAATGTCTGCACCGGTGCGGGCCACGATTTCTGCGTCTGAGTCGATAAAGGGGCAGCGTAATAGTCCGGCTAGGTGTCGACCCACAGTCGACTTTCCCGAGCCCATAGGACCCACCATATAAAGCCGAAAGTCTTGGGCGCTATCGGACACCGTCAGTTGACCAAGGCTTCTGACAAAATTCTGGGCGTAATAAAAATGAGCATTTCCGTTTTTTGTTGTGTATTGGCAGTGCTCTTGAACAAGTTGCCGAGATAGGGAATATCGCCAAGCAGCGGGACTTTTGCAACCTTAACCAGTTCTTCATTTTTAAAGACACCGCCCAACACCACGGTTTCACCGTTCCCGACAAGCACCTGCGTCGTCAGCTCCGTGGTATCAATAGTGGGAATAAATCCACCATTACCACTCGGTACCAACGCACCCACTGAATCCTGATTGACGATCAAATCGAGCAAGATGCGATCATCCGGTGTGATATTCGGTGTCACATCCAGTTTCAAAACCGCCTCCTTAAACGCCGTTGTCGTGGCACCCGACGCGGCTCCCTCTTGATACGGGATTTCAGTCCCCGACTTTATACTGGCCTTTTGTTTATCACCAGTGATCACCTTTGGCTGCGAGACCACCTCACCCTCGCCGGAGGCTTCCAGCGCTGAAAGCTCAGCAGTGAGGAATAGGTCCGTGGAAGTAAACCCGACTGCAAACCCTGATGTCGCCTCAGCAACGCCCAAGTCGACCAGCGGTGCGGCGGGCATGGCAACCGGGTTAGCGCCTCCAATCAACTGATTGTTAAGGCTCGTCACACTGGCGGTATCCCCTGCCACCGAGGTGAACCGGTCGGATCCTGCAGTGAGGTACCCCCCACCCCAGCGGATGCCAAGTTGCTCATTGATATTGGAAGAGGCAATCACAATGCGCGCTTCGATCATGACCTGACGGATAGGAATGTCGACCTGCTCAATCAGCGCTCTGATCTCCGCCAGCTTGGCGCTGGTATCCGTAACAACAATCGAGTTCGTGCGATCATCTACGATCGCCGAACCCCGCTCAGAAATTAAGGCCCCCCCCTCTTCTGAACCCGCTTGAAACAGCCCGACGATATTGCTCGCCTTTGCATAGCGGATACGAATAAATTCTGATTGCAGGGGCGCGAGTTCTGCTATTTGTTTGTTGGCTTCCATTTCTTGGCGCTCCCGCTCAGCCAGCTCCTGAGTTGGCGCCACCATTAACACATTACCTATCTGGCGACTGTCGAGACCCCGAGTTTTGAGCACTAAATCAAGCGCTTGATCCCAGGGGACATCATCTAGACGTAACGTAATACTTCCCTCCACAGAATCTGAGGCCACAAGATTTAGCCCAGTAAAATCAGCAATCAACTGCAGTACCGATCTGACCTCAATACTTTGGAAATTGAGCGAGATACGATCACCCGCATAATCAAACTGATTGACACGATCCCTCTGCTCCCCCTCGTTGAGCCCCGTTACGGCAAGGGTATAGGTATTGCCCGTTTGGTAAGCCAGATAATCGAATGGACCAGTTGCACGCAACGTCAGCCGCGTGCCTTGCTCGGTCGTATTGACTACGATGCCCTGTACTGGCGTTGCGAAATCAGTCACGTCAAAACGCCGAATCAGCGATTTCCGGACACCCGTGTGACGAAATTGCAGCGTAATATCGCCGCCCTCGCTGAACACGCTCGCCGTGACACCTGGATCACTCAAGCTCAGTACCAACAAACCCTCGCCCTTAGCCGATCGCCGAAACGCCAGGTCTGTTATTTCCGAGACCACTCGCTCGACCCGGTCAACATCGGTCTGCAAGATACTACTGGTGTCCTGCGCATCGACGTCGACCGCCTCGACCTGCCCTCCCAACTGCAGCGTCAGCTGGTCACCCGACACCACCGTGTGAAACGGCAGTAGCTCAACGAGATTGATGATCACGCGAGTGCGGTCTTCGGATTCGAGCACTAACACACTGGTGGCGTTGGCTTGCGAAAGCTTGAACCGCTTTTCTCCCAGCATGCTTCGAGTACCCGGCAAATCCAACACCACTCTGGCAGGCTCCTCGATAGCATAACTGTCGACCTCCGCTAGCCAGGGCTGATCGAAGGTTAATGTCACCGCGAGCTGAGACCCAGGCTGAGGTGTGAAGGCAATCTTTTCCAGTATCGCAGACTCTGCTGACATTGCTGCCACATACAACAGCAGGCAGCCAATCACATTACTCAATCCCCTCAGCACCGGTAAAGGTCGCTCTCTTCTGGCTGCGCTTTCCATTGCGTTATCTCCTTCGCTCACATCCCTGTGAGCTCAATTGTTCTGGGTCGCTCCACCCAGCCATTCTCGGTTCCATCCGAGACGATTTCGGTCACCGCAACAAAAGCATCACCCATCTCAACAACACGACCATGGTCACGGCCCAGAAAACTGCCGAGCTGAATCCGGTGGATCCTGCCTTCCGGGTCCTTGATCAAGCTCCAATTAGCGGAGTCTCGTTGCAAAGTGCCCACCATGGCCAAGGTGTCTAACGAAAAGCGCTCCAAATAGTCTTTTGTCCGGTCCTCATCAGGGTGCACCATCGTGGGCGCCGATAAGGCCGCAAGCTGCCGGGCGTTCATGGGCCGATCAAATGGACTGCGTAATGTCGCCGCCGCATAGGCAAACGCCTCGTAGGGCTCAAAGGTCGGAATGGATTGAACAACACCCCCCGGCAGCGCGCGCTTCTCATCCATAAAGTCGTCTAGGTCGTTGAAACTGCGGTCTGCACAAGCCGACAACACCGCCGCCATCAACACCGCTCGGATCGCGAGACGCAGCGGCGCAAGACGATTATCCCGCATCGTCTTCTTCCCGATAACGATAAGTTTTTGCGCGGATTTTCATCTCGAGTAGGGGCTCGCTGGCATCGTCTCCGAGAATCTGAAAATCGTGTAGCGTGACAATACGAGGCAAACTCGCCATACCAGAAATAAACGCGCCTAAGTCGTGATAAGAGCCAGTGGCTTCAATGGCAATGGGCAACTCAATATAAAAATTTTGCGTTTGCTCCTCTAAAAGATCAATACGATTAATACGAAGACCATTCAGCTCACCTTTGCCTGTAATGTCCTCGAGCAGGCCTGGCACCTCGGTCTGAGAAGGCAACTGCGACACTAAAACACCAAAGCGCTTCTCCATCTCTATCAATTGCGCCCTATAAAGATCCAAATTAGCGGCTTCAAATGCTTTGGTTTCAAATGCCTGCTTCAATTCCTGTTCTGATCGCTCGGCATCGGCCAACTGCTGATGAATGTTGTCAACATGAAGATAAAACCCGATGGCGATCGTGACGCTATACAACAATGCCATTGCCAATGCTTTCGCCCAGACGGGCCAATTACCAAAATTGTCAAAATCAAGGACAGTCAGATCCAATTCAGCCAGATCAAACTCTCTCAGTGTGCGGAGCAGGTCCGTTCGATTCATAACGGTTGCTCAACGGCTTCTTCTGGCAGCTCAATGCCCACTGACAGCGTAAAGTGGGTCGCCTGTGTGCCGTAGTCGGGGGTTGCCTGCACCGCATCTAAACTCGGCGCTTGTAGCCAACGCGACGCCTCCAAGCGGCGCATGAGACTAGAGACTCGGTTATTGGATTCAGCAATGCCCTCAATCGAGACGACCTGAGCGTCGGTTTGCAGTGAAGTATAAAAAACCCCCTCAGGCACCGTTCGGACCAGCTGATCCAACAGCCTGACAATGACTGGTCGATTGCCCTGTAACGCTTGTATCACCCTCATACGATCTATCAGTCGATTGCGCTTGAGCTGCAAATCTCTGATCTCAGCGACCTCCTGATCAAGCAGTTTAATTTGGGTAGTCAATTTTCGGTTACGCGTCTCTTGATAAGCGATCTGATCGCTGACGACCGCATCCCAAAGCCAGACTGACAGCACAGCGAGGAATGCGGCTCCACACAGGCCCGTCAAAAACTGCTGGCGACGCGCTTGGCGACGCGTCTCACGCCAGGGCAATAAGTTGATATTAGCCATCGTTGAGTCTCCGCATCGCCAAACCGCAGGCCACCATCATCGCTGGCGCGTCTCTTGCCAGTGCTTGTTCGTTGACACGTGCAGCCACAGACATGCCTGCAAAAGGATTGGCAATGATGGTGGGGGTAGATAGGCGTTTTGAGATTCGTTCTGCAAGGCCCTCCATCACCGCGACGCCGCCACACAAGACGATGTAATCAAGCTCAGCATATTCGCTTGAGGAAAAGAAAAACTGGAGGGAACGGCTGATTTGCGATTCAACCGCCTCCAGGAAAGGCGCTAACACCGCCTCGTCATAATCGTCAGGTTCACAACCATCCGGTAAACCGCCCTGCTTTTTCGCACGACCGGCTTCTTCGAAAGAGAGTCCGTAGCGACTCATAATGTCTTCCGTCAGCTGCATACCACCAAATAAGTGCTCTCGGGTGTAAATCGATTCGTCGCCTGCAAAGACCGACAGCGTCGTCATACTGGCGCCAATATCCACCATGCCAATAGCGTGATGCTGACCCACTGGCAGTTGGCTAGAGAGCAGGGTCATCGCGCGCTCCCGAGCGAACACCTCAATATCCATGATGACCGGCGTCAACCCTGCTATCGCTAGAGCACCAACACGAGATTCAATAGTCTCTTGACGACAGGCAGCCAGCAAAACGTGAAGGTGATTGTCTTGGCCTGATATCGGCCCTAACGTCTCAAAATCGATTGTCACTTCGTCTAACGGATAGGGGATGTACTGATCAGCCTCTAAAATCAGCTGTGCCTCGATATCCTCCTCAGACAGTCCCGCTGGCATCGCAATGGTTTTGGTAATGACCGCTGAGCCCGAGACCGCAGCGACCGCACGCCGAGCCTTGGTGCCAGAACGGCCCACTAAGTCACGAATGACCTCTGCAACAAGGTGAGTATGATTGACATTTTTCTCAACAACGGCTTCAGGGGGAAGCGGCGCGACAGCGTAGCTTTCTACGCAATAATCGACGCCTTTGCGGCTTAGCTCCAACAGTTTTACCGTCGTCGAGCTGATATCGATGCCCACGAGTGGAGGCACCTTGGCAAAGCCTAGTTTTGTCAACACGATTCAATCCTTTGAGTGTGTCGATAGCCCAATCCAGAGCTAAAGTATCCAAGACACCCTAACACGCCGCGGTTTGGAATTTAAGTCCAGCCAGAATCGGGAAAAGGTCACTTAATACCGTGTGCAATGTGAAAACCCTACAGAAGCGCCGGTGGGTTTCCCTTATAGTTTCACGACTTGCCGGCCGCCCCTGTCATGGACAGCCGAACGGCGTATCTCGGCATTAACGGCTCGGAGATCCCAGCGTGGTAAAAGCCAGAAAACTCATGCAATACGCTGCGCTACTCGCCAGTGTAGGAGTTTGGTGGTTAGCAGGCCTCTATCTTTACCTGAGCCCTAATCTGCCCGAAGCCGATACGCTACGCAATATCACCCTGCAAACACCCATGCGGGTCGTCAGCAGAGAGGGGGCGCTGATTGGCCAGTTTGGAGAGCAAAAAAGAAAACCCCTCCAATTTGACCAAATCCCACAAAGCTTTGTCGACGCACTACTCGCCGCAGAAGATGACGGTTTTTTCAGCCATTCCGGTATCGAGCCGCTGAGCCTGGGCAGGGCCATATCAGAACTGGTGCTCACAGGTAAAAAAGGCAGCGGGGGCTCGACGCTCACCATGCAGGTCGCGCGCAACTACTTTCTCTCTCTTGAGCGAACCTTCTTGCGCAAATTCAACGAAATTTTGCTGGCACTAGAAATCGAACAAACGCTGTCTAAAGCGGAGATTTTTGAGCTCTATGTCAATCGCGTGTTCTTAGGGCACCGTGCCTACGGATTCGAGGCGGCAGCCGAAACCTACTACGGCAAATCCCTTGCCGACCTCAGCCTGCCGCAACATGCCATGCTGGCGGGCATACCCAAAGCCCCCTCCCGCAATAACCCCCTGAGCAACCCGGATAAGGGCAAAATTCGGCGGGACTGGATACTGGGCCGGATGGCGAGCCTAGGCAAGATCACAGAAGCGGAAAAGATCGCGGCACGCAACACGCCCGTGAGCGCCGGTTTTTTTGGTCAGGTCGTTGAGGTGGATGCCGATTATGTAGCCGAAATGGTCCGTCAGGAGATGGTTGAGCGTTTCGGCAATGCGGCTTACAACGATGGATATGTGGTCTTCACCACGATCGACGCAGGCATGCAGCAAGCCGCACACGACGCTCTGCTAAAAGGTTTGCGTACCTACGACTGGCGCCACGGATGGCGAGGACCTGAGCGCCGTTTAGCCCCACGTGAAGGGGAGACCGCGGGAGAAACACTGGCCCGCTGGGACGAAGCACTGCGCGCGATGCCCACGATTGCTGAACTACCGCCCGCTATTGTGACCGAGGTCAGCGAGAACGGTGCGACCGTCCTCATCAAGTCTGGCGACGCCATTTTAGTCCCGTGGCAGGATAATCTTGCCAAGGTCCGCCGGTACCGCTCAATCAATCAAACTGCGGCACCTGAAAAGACCGCCGCCGATTTACTGGCCCCGGGAGATTTAATCCGAGTTCGTATGGTCGAGGGGCAATGGCGCCTTACACAAGTGCCGAAAGCGCAATCCGCATTAGTGTCGTTGGACCCAAAGCATGGTGCCATTCGCGCGCTGGTCGGTGGCATGGGATTCGAATTATCTAAATTCAACCGCGCGACCCAAGCGCGACGACAACCAGGCAGTAACTTCAAACCGTTTCTTTATGCCAACGCCCTCACTCGGGGCATCACTCCGTCGACCGTGATCAACGACGCACCAGTCGTTCTGGACAACCTAGCCGCGGCAGAGATTTGGCGTCCTGAGAACGACAGCGGTAAATTTTATGGCCCCACTAGGCTGCGGGAAGCGCTCGCCTTTTCGCGGAATTTGGTCTCTATTCGGGTATTACAGCGCGTGGGAGTGAGGACCTTTATCGACTTTGTGGAGGGGCTTGGCTTCAATACCGAAGGCATGCAGGCAAACCTCACACTGGCTTTAGGAACCCATGCCTTCACGCCTCTTGAGATCGCGACGGGTTATACCATTCTCGCGAACGAGGGCTTCAAAGTAGAACCTTGGCTTATCGACCGTATCGAGAATGCCAAAGGCGACATCCTGTACGCCGCCGATCCCCTCGTGGCCTGTCCCGAGTGCACGAATACTCAGCTAGCAGAGGACGAGATGATCCGCATGGAGGATATTTTAGGCACCGCTGTGCCAGAGGTGCGCGCTGCGACTCGCGTCATGGATCCGAGAGTGGCGTACATCATTGCTTCCTTTTTACGAGAGGCCATTCAGCGCGGCACAGGTCGCCGAGCAAAAGTGCTGGAGCGAACCGATATTGGCCGTAAAACCGGCACCACTAACGGACCGAGAGATGCTTGGTTCTCTGGATTCAACGGTGACTTAGTCACGACTACTTGGCTGGGGTTCGACGACTACAGCCCGCTGGGCCGAAGAGAATTTGGTGGTACCGCCGCCCTGCCCATTTGGATTGATTTCATGCGCGAGGCCTTGCCGGCACCCCAACCTGATGCCCCCATGCCACCGGGTATCGTGCGACTCAGCGTCGATCGGGACTCCGGTTTGAGAGTGCAAGGTAATCCCAGCAATAGCGTGATGGAGTATTTTTTGGAGGAGTCACTGCCGGACTGGGGTAACGCTGCGAGCGAACCGATCGATACTGAAACGCTCGAAGGGATTTTTTAGGCCAAAAAAAAGCCGGCTTTGCCGGCTTTTTAAAACAATCCTGCGCTCACTTCGAGAGGCTACGCCCACCGAATCGCTTGTTAAAACGATCCACTCGACCACCTGTATCAACAATCTTCTGCTTACCGGTATAGAAAGGGTGGCACTGACTACAAACATCCAAAGAGATGTCCTCACCCAAGGTAGACCGGGTCTTAATCTCATTACCACAGCTACACCGAGCCGTTATTTCGCCATATTGTGGATGAATATCAGCTTTCACGCCAACCTCCATTAATCTTGTTGGGTGTAAAAAAGAGGGCGGATAATACCAGAGCCTCCACCGATAGCAACATGGAATACGCCCACTCCCCCGCTTTAGTACACTAGAGACCATTAAGAAGCATATTGAGTCCAGCTTGACCGACACCGCCCAAAACATCCCCCACGATCAAACGATCTGGCGCTGTGCTGTTCCGACACCACTGAGGCGGCTATTTGATTATCTGCCGCCGGAGGGATGGTCGGGCACCATTGAGCCCGGAAGCAGAGTGCGCGTCCCTTTTGGTCATCGCACATTAGTTGCCATCGTGGTGAGTCAAGTCAGAACATCTGACCTACCCTCGGCGCGACTGCGTCATTGCGCCGCTGTCTTAGATACCAAGCCACTTTATTCAGCGACACTGAACCAGTTAGTGCAGTGGGCGGCCGAGTACTATCAGCATCCGGTCGGTGAAGTGTGGCCCTTGGCGCTGTCACCCGGCGAGCGCCGGGGTCATCCGGAGCGTCCCCGGGGGAGTCCCGGTATTAAACTCACCCTCCGGGGCGGCGGTTTGGCACCCAACACGCCCCATGGCGCGCCAAAACAAGCGAGTTTGATCGACTTATTGCGAACAGGCCCCCTAAGACTGGATAAAGCCAGAGCACTGGGTTTTCAGCGCTCGGTAATCAACGCACTGATCGAAAAAGACCTCATCGAAACCTGTGAAATCGTCCGGCCTGAGCCATGGCAGACAAAAACCGCCCCTTTGCCTGCCAATCCGGAGCAGCAGTCGGCGATCGATAGCGTCCGGTCGTCTTTACATCACTTCCAGGTTCACCTGCTTTATGGCATTACTGGTAGCGGTAAAACCGAGGTCTATCTCCAAACGATTGCCACCTGCCTTAATCAAGGTCGGCAGGCCCTCGTGTTACTGCCAGAAATTGCACTCACACCACAAACCCTAGCGCGATTCGAAGCAAGGTTCGAGGCCCCTGTGGTTGCCTTGCACTCTGGGATTGGCGACGCAGCGCGAGATCGCGCATGGGCCGCCGCACGTCACGGCCATGCCGCCATCATTTTAGG
>Ga0115572_10003106_pt1 | contig 13136 bp, 6 predicted proteins | sample COGITO_mtgs_1206_FD_88681 | JGI IMG/M metagenome (GOLD analysis project Ga0115572, IMG submission 88681) | Pelagic marine microbial communities from North Sea - COGITO_mtgs_120607 | ecosystem: Environmental > Aquatic > Marine > Epipelagic | place: Germany:Helgoland, sampling site Kabeltonne... | reverse complement strand
CTTGAAAATTCCACCGCCGCTTTTGCGGGTTTGCATTTCGACGCCGCCCATAGCCACCATGGCTCCGGGCTCGACGTTGACTGACTCACCTGGGGACAGTGCGTAGGTCATTAGCGTGTACGATGGGTTGAATTCAACGTGTTCTTCCATAAGTTCTGCTTATTGTCAGCCATATATGGTTGTTCCCATGGCAAATTGCAATGCCTCAGTTAGCACCTATGAATAATTTTAACTAAAATGGGAGGCGTATGCGGAATCTCCAGATTTTGTTGAAATTTCTACAATTGTGATGTTTTCAGACCAATCGTTCCAATTCAGGAATATGTCCATCAGTTTCATGAATTTCCCAAAATTGGCTCGGTTACCGTCTGATTTTTTCTTCTGCTCTTTATTTTTATTTTCTCTGAACCAAGCTTGGCTCACAGATTGAACGACAAATACAATATTCGGGCATTTGCTATGGTATGCGCTGCATATTCGCTTGAACATTTGGTCATTTGTCCCTAACACAAGATAGTATTCTGTGTTTTGATATTTTGAATATCCGCATGCTGCTGGAACAGCAGGACCATGTGCTTTGACAGCAAAAAATTCCATGTCGTCTCGTAGAGCGTTTCTTAGCAGGCTATCAGATATTTCCTCGCTCATTCTAGGAAGCCTTCTCATATACTCACTACATTCGATTTTCGAGCCCTTCAAACTATTCGATGACCAAACGATCTCCATGGTTTAATATCTTGGCTTTTGGTTCTTTAATTTTCTCAAGGCAATGTATATCAATGGGCTATCCCATCGGAGACTATGCACACATCAGATGCCCGGGACACGCTTATCACGCAATTGCGTAGCGATGTATTAGGGCCAAAAATCGATATTGTATCTGGTGTTGTAGATTTACACGAGGAACTCGCCATCGGAGGGAGTCCTGACCGGTATTATATGGTTGGTAAGTTGATGCCAATCATGCAAGGAGAGGCACAGTTGCCAGAATCAATGGCAAAAAAACCAATTATTGATGAAAATCACGGCGCCAATTTGGAAGATGATACTCTGGTGATGAGTACCGCTTCCGCACCCGATGCAAGTCAATTTATGCAGCCTTCCTCGATGGGAATCACAGTATGCCCCAGGAAAAAGGACTGTTCTGTGACATTAACTATTTCTTGGGGACGTTACGAGAAAACAAATGATATCTGGCGCCGCCAACATCATCAAAAAGTGTTCGATTTCGATACGAATATGTTTCTACACAACACGCGACATGAAGCAATCGAAATCGATAATCAAATGGAATTGCACATCCGACGTGGTAGCGACAAACATGCGACACTTACGTTCCGACTACGTAATATTTTGGTGCACCAACCTCCGAAGAACAGAGGCCATTTCGTGATTTTCCAGCCCCGCATTGAAATCACTTCCTCTTCGGGTTGGATGGATGTGCGACACGCCCAGGATCCCATTAGGGAGGACAAGAAAATGTCAATTCTTTATGCTGATTCGGAAGTTTTTGGTTTGGGTCATAATGTTGGAGTGGATTGGAATGCTGATGGGCTTGTTTGGTCTGATTATCTCCCCACATATGACATGAAAAAGATGCTCGAAGACAAAAAATTGCGTGACCTCGTTCCTCACATGGATCTTTTGTGTAACGAAGCCAAGTTTGGTGAAGGGATTGAAACTTTGGGCAGCTTTTTGAAAGCATATGAAAAGTGGATTGAATCATCTGAGGCGGATTTACTTAATCGATTCAATAGTGGTCTAATCTCAGAACACCTCGAAAATGAATCAGTCTCCATGGTCAACAATGCGCGTGAAAATTTACAGCGTATGATGGATGGTGTGACCTACCTCTCAAAAAACACCTCAGCAAGAAAAGCATTCATCATGGCAAATCAGGCCATACGTATGTCACAAGATGTACCTACACATCCGGATTTGAAGGGTCGGACTCAAAATTTTAAATGGCGACCGTTCCAACTTGCCTTCCAATTGCTCAATATTCGTAGCCTTTGTGCTTTGGAGCAAGCGGATCCTGGGCGAGAGGAGCGTAATATAATGGATCTTGCATGGTTTCCTACCGGTGGTGGAAAAACTGAAGCATACCTTGGAATGATTGCTACCATTGGATTTTATCGAAGGATAATGTTTCCTGAAACAGAGAAGCAACGTCCTTCAGTTCATGCGGTTATGAGGTACACACTCCGATTGTTAACGTCCGATCAAGCAGATCGATTGGTCAGACTTGCAGGTGCAATGAACCAGGTTGCTCGAGAAAACGAACCAGGTCATGATTTTCATGAATTCCGAATTGGCATGTGGATTGGCGGGGCGGCGAGTCCAAACCGATTGCTTGCTGGAGAGAACCAAGAGACTCCGAGTGCCGAAGGTAATTTGAGGCGCTTGAGGAACAACATGCCAGAAAAAGGCTCAGGAACTGTTCTTCAATTCGAATTGTGCCCCTGGTGTGGTGATGAAAGTGACGCAGGGGTTAAAAATCCGATCAATTGGGGCATTACGGAGTTGAATGGGCAAAAAAGTCTGTTGGGGATTTGTCCAATCGAGACTTGTTTGTTCCACAAGGGGATTCCTTTCACATGCGTTGACGATGATTTATATCTTAATCCGCCATCAATCTTGCTTGGAACGGCAGATAAATTCGCACAGCTCTCTCGTAATCCCATTCCGAAGAGCGTCTACGGAAGAAATACTCCACAGGCAAGACAATACAATGCTCGTACGATGCTTGGTTTTGATGATCGTCATTATGCTCCAGATTTGATTATTCAAGATGAGTTGCACCTTTTGACAGGGCCGCTCGGGACTATTGCCGGACTTATTGAAACAGCGATGGATGTGTCATGGGACTCTGTCGGCCACCAACCAAAATACGTGGCTGCCACAGCGACCATTCGCGGTGCGGAACGAGATGCGATGTTGATGTATGGAAAAGAACTGAATGTTTTCCCCCCTCCAGTTGCTACAGCATCGGATAATTTCTTTGCTCAGATGGATAGCAATGAGCAAAATGGTCGAAAGCACGTCGCAATTATGGGCCCACCAGGTGTTTCGAGAACTATGTTTGCCCAACCCACCGGTTCACTCATTCAACGTTTACATGAATTACGGGTGAAGAATCCATCAATTCCGGACAATGTTTTCGACCCATACTTCACTCTCGTCGGGTATTTCAACAGCCTTCGAGAACTCGGGGGGGCCCAGACAATGCTCGCTGACCGTGTTGCACGTGAATTCATCGCCGGCCGATACGCCCAAACAGGAGCCGTCACACCGAGAGAAATATCAAACCTCAAAGAACTGACGAGTAGACGTACAGCAGCGGAATTGAAAAGCGTCAAAGCATCCTTAGCAAGAGAGATAGGTGATGAACCAGTTGATGCGGTTGTTACAACAAACATGTTCCAAGTCGGCATCGACATCTCTCGTCTTGGGTTGATGGTGATTACTGGTCAGCCCAAGAGCAACTCGGAATACATTCAGTCAAGCGGTCGTGTGGGGCGGCGGCATCCTGGTCTAGTTGTTTCACTCCTTAGGGGAACATATCCTCGTGACTTGTCCCATTTTGAAAACTTCCGTGAATTCCATCAAGAGGTATACAGGCACGTCGATGTGACTTCAACGACACCGTTTTCACAACGAGCACTCGATAGGGGGATGGCTACAGCAATTTGTATAATGTTTAGAATGAGTTTCGGGGCATTGTCTTCAGACCGCGGGCTCTCTGGCTTGTTCGTTAGTCAAGTACAACAAGATAATTGCTTAAGCCTACTAGCCGAATTTACAAGGAAGATCGAACAGAGAGAATTAAATGCTAATGTCAACACTCCAGTCGATATTGTGCAGGAGGCCGTCCGAACTGCAGAAAGTAATTTTCAAAATTTGAAACAATTTTGTATGCGATGCCTTGATGAGAATAAAACAGCTGTTTGGAATGAACCATTTTACGCTAGTGAGGACGAAGAGGGTTGGTTGAAGCCATCCTCGGATGGAAGTCTTTCTACCAAGTATGGATTAAATTCATTCCGTGATGTTGCACCAGAAGTTCGAATCATTGAACGAGGGAGAATGGAGCATGGAATGGCTAATCAATACATTCCCGAACCAGAAACATTGCCTGCGAGCCATCTTCTGGCTCAAGCAGCACCGGGTAACCTTTGGGAGAAGGATGGCAAAACAAACCTCACCCTTGGCCTGAACCAATGGTATAACGGAGAAGGTAATATTAGTTTGCAGCCACAAAGAGAAGGCGGACAAGTAATTACGAGGGACGCGCTGAGTCATTTACTACCCGCAAACACCAAATTACGACAATTACCCACTCACTCTATTCACGGTGCAGTGTTGTACGACCGATATCCTTCAAGGAATGCATACCGGTGTAAAATCGGGCATATCTCAACACCCCGGCGGAACGATGATGTTTGGGAGTGTGGGCGGCAAGGGTGTGGTGAAGTTGCAACTCCTACACGTTTCGTTAGCATATGCTCAAGAGGTCATTTAGATGTTTTTGATTACTATTCTTGGCTTCACGATACTGATGAGAAAAGAAGTCAATGCACACGAGCAAATGCCTTGATTAAATTGAACTATGGAAATGACGCCTCACATACGCTCAAGGATTGGGTATTAGAATGTGATAGTTGTAATGTATCCAACAAAAATATGGCGGCAGTTCCCACAATAACTGAAGAAAACGGTCCTCAATGCCAAGGGTCTCAGCATTGGATTGGTTGGGATCAGCGTGAGCCATGCGGCAATAAATTGATTCATCGACAGGTTGGATCTACGAATATAACCTTCAATGATGGTGGATCCATTCTATTGATACCACTCTCAGTAAGTTACCGTTATGCAGACCAGCTTCGTCAATTTGGACTTATGAGGCTTGCAACAGAAGAACACAGAGAGATTTTCTTTAATATTCTTGAAGCTGTCAAGGTAGAGGTCACAGCGATCCTCTCCGAGAGCGACTGTGTTACAGATGGTGAATTAGATTCTGAATTGCTCTTCGAGACCTTGTGCGAATACAATCGTGAACACTCACAAGCAGAAGGGCTCACAATTGGTACCATTCGGAAGAAAGAAAAAATGGGTCTTCTGAATCCAGAAGTCGCATCTCGATTTGATCCAAACGAGTACTTTGGTCGTTCAATTTTGTCGGATACCTCCGGCTACTGGTCTGATGCAACATGCCCTGTGGATTTTGTCACTCGCGCAGATAGATTGACTGAATTGAGATACATCACCGGATTTACACGAGTCGACCCAAACGCTGATCACAAGCAACACGTCGATGCTATCAATCATGGTGAAAGGCACGGGATTGCTCAGACTAACCATGGTGAAGGAATCTTCTTCAAATTAAAACCTGCATGGATTGAAGCAATTGCAAATGAAAGAACTCGCACTTTGTCATTAAATCATTCAAAGATGCTACCCTCCATGGAACGTATTCGTTCGACAACTTCAGCCCAACTTCCATCAATTTCCGAGCCGGAAGTTGATGGTGGAAACCATTTAACGATTGTTCATACCCTTTCACATGCTCTGATCAGAGAGATTTGTAAATCAGCAGGCTATTCGAGTGGTTCTATCAATGAAAGATTGTACCTGCAACACAATGCACAAAACCAAGTTTCTAGCGCTGGTATTCTTTTGTACACAGCCGGGGCAAGTTCAGATGGCACACTAGGGGGGCTTGTTCGGCAAGCAACCTCTGTACAACTCGAACTTATCATTCAAAGGGCTTTGGCCTCTCTTGAAACATGTTCCAACGACCCCGTTTGCTACCATCATGAGCCAAACGGAAACGAACGAAATGGAGCGGCTTGCCATGCATGCCTCTACTTGCCAGAAACAAGTTGTGAACTGGGTAATTTATTCTTAGATCGGAGATGGTCTGGTGACTAGGGTAGACGACGTAAAAGTCTCCTTCACAGATGTTGAAGGCACCTTTGAGCATAAAACTCTCGATTTGGAACAGGCTATTCGACAATTGGTTCTTTCTGCCCGCAATTCGGTGAAGTTGCTCTCTTACAGTCTACCATCATATGATGAAAATTGGTTTCTGCACAATGCCCTGGACACTGCAGCGAAAAATGGAGTTAGGATTCAATTCTATGGCGACCGTGAAACAGAAATCCTAACCGCTGTATCGCGGCTCTCATACATTAACCCAAAAACAGAAGGGTGGTATTGGGTGCAGAATGGAAGGGACTTATTCCACATTAAAGCCATCGTGGTTGACGATACCCGCCTTTATTTGGGGTCTGCCAATTTGTCAAAAAATGCGATCACGTCGTCGGCTGAATGGGGTATTATTTGTGAGAGCCCAGATGTCATTGAACGTCTTCGTGCATACCTCGACCATTTGATTGAACGTGGACGATTGAAAGAGGTTGAAGTTGATGTGCGATGAGGGATGTATTGCCGAATATCCCGGATTGGATTTCGATGTGGAATGCATAAATTGTTCAAGACGAGGTTGGACCTCATCTGACAAAACGGTGCATAAATGGTTTAAAATAGACCAAAATGCTCATTTCACTGAAGCAGATACGAATGTGTACACAATTCAGTTTGTCGAGTCACCACCTCGTACACGGATGAACATTCTTTGTGATGCATGGGGAATCACTGCACATCAATATCAAAATCGTTTGGTAGCGATTAACGAATACCTCCAGGCGTATGGAATTGAGTATTTGCGGTTAACAGGAGTTGTTCCAGGTCAAGCAATTCTTGCAGATGAACCATTGGTTTTGTTGCCAATGGGAGGGAACTTACCAGCAATTCAAATAACACAGTGTGTCGATGGTTTACCGGTCGGTAATCCTAGTCCCGAAGTAAATCTAATACCACTTATGTCTGACGTTGAAGAGTTGCGGAATGTGCTAATGCAACGAGACAAAAACGTACGGAATCGCCAAGATTCGAATGGGCTTAAACCAAAGCAAATTGAAGTTATCGAGAAGGTTCTCAAACAACCTGGCTCACTCACAATTGCAGCCTTACCAACGGGTTTCGGGAAAACACGAATTGCTCAATCCATCGCATGGGCTTTGCGCAACAACAACTTGGGACCTGCTGTAATGATATCACCTCTTATCTCTCTAATGGACGATCAACGCTCACAGTGGACAGTATTTTCTGATGATGTTGCAAATTCAGATTTACACCCTGAAAAAACATATAAATCCAAATTTCTCACACAGGTAGAAGACCAACACCCGTTAGACATGATGGCAGAGTTGGCAGAAGGGGACATCGACCTTTTCTGTTCTTCTCCTGAAACCCTCATGAACGCTCCTTCCGATCGCCCTGCGTGGATTGATACATTGTCAAAACTTGAAAAACCTGTGTCCCTGTTAATTGTTGATGAAGCTCACATCATCGGTGATTGGGGTGCATCCATCCGGCCAGAATTTCAATTGCTTAGTTGGGTGAAAGATCGATTATTACAATCGAATAGGGACCTTCGCGTTCTTCTCATGTCGGCAACAATTTCTGCTGAAGAGGAGAATGAACTCATTCACTTATTTGAAAGCGGATTGACATTGAATGATCCTGTTCGGGAGTCTAGAACGCGTCCTGACCTATACTTTCACATCGATCTCTATGGCAGAGATGATCAAGATGAATCATTTGCTTTGGGGATAGAAAAGGTCTATTCCGGAAGGTCTGAAATCGATGTTTCTTGGTACGAGCATCAAGGGCATGGCCAACATCGTCCCCCGGCTATTGTTTATACTCCTTTGAAGTCTGACGCCGAAGGCGTGATCAAAACAACAGCTCAAAGTCATTTCAATGACGTTCGAACATACACTGGCGACACTTCTGGAGATCGTAGGGAATCAACTCGTTTGGCTTTTATCGCTGATGAATTCGATTGTCTTGTTGCCACTAGTGCTTTTGGAATGGGGATTGACAAACCGGATGTTTGGATCACATCCTATTTTGGGCTACCTCATACATTGAAAGGGCTGTATCAAGGGTTTGGAAGGGCTGCTAGAGAAAGCAAATGGGAATCGGACGTACCTTCAGCGTGGTCAAGTGGAGTTTGTTATGCTGTTATCCCAGATATGCAGCCCAGAAGTTTCCGCGCCCAATTAGGTCTTCCAAAAACACTTGAGCGACTGTGGGATTTATTTTTTGACAAAGATACAATCATCGTTGGTGGATATATTCTGTTGCCAATCCGTTCAAACCTCGAACGGGCGGCATGGTCACCTCATGCGGACATGGTGAGGGAAGCGACTGATGCTCATGAAGATGAGGACACGAGTGATGATTTCATGTGCGCCCAAAATGCCCGCTTGGCTGGGAACGATTTTTTACATGAATTAAGCAAGCAGAAAAGAAAAGAAAAATTATTCAATGCACGAATGTGGACAATAGCGTGTCTTAATCGAACACTTTCTGTGAAATTTCTTGGCGTACATCGAAAGATATTATTCAAAAACCGATATGATCTATCACAAAATGTGAAATTGTCTGATGTAATTTCTGAACCAGGTGGTTATGAGAATGTGATGCAATTACTTGCCAATCCTCCGGCAGAGCATACCCTCGATTCAATTTCAACACAATATGCCGTTTTAAGATTTAATCGCTATGTTGGCGGGTGGAATAATATTGCTGAGTTGGCGATTGAAGGTAGAAACACCCTGCATGGCCGCCACTCTCGTGGGAGAGAGGAATTATCTCAATTCATCAGAGGTGTTCGGAATGGCGAATGCATACGCTCACTCTTTTCTCATGCTATAGGGGGAGTGCCTGAACAAAATACCTGTCAATATTTCTTCGAGGAAGAAAATAGGTCCATGCCTTGTAAAAATTGCAAAGCACAATACTTGCCGGATACAAATTTGGATGGGTTTTTGTGGAGTGATTTGGATACCATTGAAACTTTAGGGTGGGCTCCGCCACGACCTGACCTTCCAGCTGAAATCGATACTAATCAGTTGTTGACTGAGGCCACAGGTCGACCCGAGCGGGCGATTTACGAGAATTCTCTCTCGCCTTACGAAGGTGAATCATTGAGGCCTGGATCTTTTGAGGAGTTGAAGGAAGAGCATAATCGGGAAATCGTCGATAACAATCTAGAAATTGAATCTGGCCATTACACACTCCAAGATAAGGCCTTTCAAGCGCATGGTGAAATTGTAGTCACGGATGACAATCGTCCCTTGATTTATTATGTGGGAAGTTGTGGTCAAACACAGTGGAGCACATTATTGTTCTGTGTTCCCAGTAATACCTGCTATTTTTGGTGATTGAAATGATATACACAAGTGTGGTACCCATCAGCGGAATTTTCACTGACGAACTTATTGAACATGGAGTTGAATGTGGCCTGTTCAACATTCCACCAATTCAGCGCCAATATCAGTGGGGGCCCGGTCATGATGACATGGCCGAACAAAATCGTTCTGCCCGTGAACTGATCGAAGACCTGATCAACTTTTGGCGATTCAATATGGAAAACGAGGATCCTTATTTCACTGGAACAATGATAATTTACAAAGAAGAAGGTGATGATGAAGGTATGTATCACCTGATGGACGGACAGCAACGGTGGACGACGTTTACTGCCTTGATGGGCACCATTCATCACTTACTGGATGGAGACCAAACCGGTGAAGATCATATTGATACGATGGAGGAAATCAACCGCTGCTTCCTTCAATCAATGACAAATGATTACCGATTGACGAGTCATCGTGGATTCGATGATGATTTAATACGACGGTTGTCAAATTATGGTGGTGAGGTAGACCTTCAGGAATATGAATATGAACCGGAGGAAAATGAAGTTGTTCCCGATTCAGTCTACAAAGTAGAGGAGAAGAGTTATCGAGGTACTCACCTTTTTTGCGTCGCATCGTACTTTTTGGATCAACTGCAGAATACTTTTGCGGTTCATGGTCCCTTTTCGAGTCGTAATAGGCTTCTTGAATTTTATCAGACTATCCGGGATCGAGTGTTTGTGAACCTCACGCTTGCTCCAACATCATCAGTTGCATATGAGATGTTCATTACTGCAAATGCCCGCGGCACGCCACTCAATAATTTCGATATTTTTAGGGGACTGGTGATATCTCGTGAACGTGACTTGCCTGGCGACAATGCTGAATTACTGCGATTACTTTTACAAAGGGGACAAACAAGATTGGACCGTTATTGCAGTTTCACTCCTAAATCAGATGCTTCCAAGATTATTGATAGAATAATGAGTGAAGTGACAGGGGTTATTGAAGGGCAACGAATACAGTCAAACAACGTCATGGTTTTCTTGAAAGCTCGTATTAACGGGGTGACAACTCTAGCCGAGTTGGTTAATCTATCGACCCTTATACTGAATTATGTTCGTCTTCATATAAGGATATACAACAGAAAAGACGTGTATGCGCTCCATCCTCACAGGCGATTGCAATACATGGGCTTCACCGGATATTATCCTCTGTTTATCATCGCGCACATGGATGTAGATTCTGTTTGGGAAGACGATGAGATTTGGGAGGCCAGGGAAGATCGAATTGACGCATTAATGAACTCAGTGGAATGTTTTGTAGCCCGTGTTGGACTGACCGCCCCTAACAACCTTCGGCCGGCAACCTTAGCATTCTACACTCTGGCGTACCAGCAAGCGAATTACATCTATGAAGACGGTTTAACAGAAGAAGTATTGGTTCGAATACAGCGAGAATACTCCGAGCATGACGCGAATCCCGATGATTTCAACGCTTTACGACTAAAAACATTCGAGATACCAAGGAATAAAAAACACTATTTTTTGACTTCAGTGTTCTATGCCGTCGAAAATATACCGCAGCATCCAGTCAGGTCAGGAGAAGGGGCGAATGGAGTTCGTAAAATATTACCATTAATGCCGACATACGATATCTCGGCGTGGCGAACGCACTCTTATTGGGCATACGGGGCTGAAGCACAGGGGACGCAACTCTTTTCGAAGCAGATAGGTAATCTATTCCCATTAACTGGTCAAGTTGGCCAATTACAGGAATTGGATGATAACACTATTGCGGTTATAGCGAGGATTACAGCCTTCAGAAGCCATAGTGCAGGAATGGGTATCGTGACCGATCCGTTTATTGTGAATAATCAGTGGAATTTCAACCACATTGTCGCCAGAGGAACTGCATTGATCAAGATTCTGACGGAACGTTTTCCACACAATTGTGTCGTAGAGATTGAAGAATGAAAGTTTCTGTGAAGTTCATGCTTTCATTGCTTGCAGAATATGTTTGGCGATTGCCTCTCCGAGTCGAGGGGGGATTGCATTTCCAACTTGAGTATATTGGGGCACATCGTTTCTTCTACGCAGGCCTCCTGTTGTCCGTTTTCCATAAAATATGAAGTCATCCGGAAAAGTTTGGAGTCTAGCACATTCTCGAACAGAAAGGGTTCGAGGTAATTTTCTATTATAGTGGATGTAATCATCAGGAAGACTCACAATGGTGATATTTGGGGTTTTGTCAGGATGGAGAACTCGCTGACTATGCTTTTTTGTAGCCAAATGTGTGTCTTCGAGATCCGCTCTGGAAGCCCCTTCAAGGAATTTTTTCATCCGCTCACGAACTGGTTTTGTGTGACGTGGTATCAGCGTGTTCCAAGTTTGGCCATGCAAACCTTGACCGCTTTTTTCTCTCATTTTCATTTGAAATATAGAGTTCGCCTTTCTCAAATACTTTTCAGGGCCAATTTTCACTCCAGTTCCATAGCCGCCTCTACGTAGATAAACATCTAGATCATCAAGAACTTTCGAAGCAGTCAATTCTATTCCAATCTCTTCTTCTGTCCATGTGGGAGGCGGTAACGTGAGCTCCTTGCCATCCAAAAGTTCAGTTTTTATGCCTATGCAGATAAAACGACGGCGCAATTGCGGGACCCCATAATCCATCGCTCTCAATACCCCGGAAGCAATCGAGTAACCAAATGAGCGGAGTGTTTCCTCTAAGTGGCTGCGGAGCCCAATGCCATACCTTGTTGCGAAACCTGGTACATTTTCAAACACAACCGATTTCGGTTGAATTTTTTCTACAACTCTTAGAAATTCCCTATACAACTCATTTCTTGGATCATCAGCCAACCCGGAACCAGCCATCGAAAAACCTTGACAAGGAGGTCCTCCAGCCACACAAGTAATGTCGCTCACAGTCAATCCTAACGCCTCTAATTTTATGTCGGAAAGTTCTGTTTTGATTGAACCAATCAGCATTCTTTCTGGGTGAGATTTAAGCAAATTTTCCGTGTATGTTTCCGCAGGGTCAGGGTGCAGTTCATTTGCGAGTATTGTTTCAAATCCTGCTTGATGAAATCCAAGACCAAGACCACCACAGCCAGCAAAAAGGTCGATGAGTGTTGGTTGATGTTCTCTCACAATCAACCGTGTCGGAACCAGGTTATGTATTCTAGGGTTGATTGTTGCGTCCATCTATCTAGTAATGTGGTTTATTCCACACTACTACTCGAATTTCGTTTGGCGTGTTTCTTTTTCCTTAGTTGCGATTCTTTCCTTTAGTTCTTCCAAATAAGGGCCCGCTTCAACCCGTTCCATTGCCGTTCGGACATAGTCAGCACTTATGTCAAAGCCGATGTAATTTCTTTCGAGGGCTTTGGCCACGACTGCAGTTGTGCCTGTACCCATGAACGGGTCGATGACAAGATTGCCTTTCTCAGTGGAGCCTTGAATGAAGTAATTGACCAATCGTTCTGGATATACGGCCACGTGGTTTCCAGCAATTCGTCTTGCTTCTGAACCAATATTGACCACGGTGGTTGGTGTGTCACTCGCCTTTTGGCTCAAATCAATGACCTCCACGCCATCTTCGAACCGTTCGCCAATGAGAACTGTACCTTCGGGCAAATCTTCCACCACGGGACGGACATGAAGCATCGCACCTTCCTCGATCAGACAAGACGGCGCTGCGCCTTGTGGGTTTGGCGCCCATGAGCCTTCTCCTCCTTGTTTATACTCTGCAACTTCTTCTCCACTTTCTCTGACAAAGCGCTTCAATAGTGGCCTTTGCATTCGCTTGATGCTCTTTTGGTCGTATTCAAGCCGCATCGGATCGATGTTGAATTTTCGGTCT
>Ga0115572_10003104_pt1 | contig 13139 bp, 16 predicted proteins | sample COGITO_mtgs_1206_FD_88681 | JGI IMG/M metagenome (GOLD analysis project Ga0115572, IMG submission 88681) | Pelagic marine microbial communities from North Sea - COGITO_mtgs_120607 | ecosystem: Environmental > Aquatic > Marine > Epipelagic | place: Germany:Helgoland, sampling site Kabeltonne... | reverse complement strand
ACTTATACCATTCTTTGTGTGTCAAAGGCAATTATGTGATCTCTACCAGTCATATTATAACCATACTCAGCACACATGTTAAATACTACGGGGTACATCTCAATTAATGTTTCCCTTGTATCACCTCCAGGCATAATATACGTCTTATCTTTGGGGATTCCTAGTTCTACTCGATAGTCTTCGATTTCTTTTAAACCTGGACTTGTACCATCCCAAACTGGCTTATAATGATAGTCTTTATGAAATTCTATCATTTTTCTAATTGCGTCTGTATTTAGTCTTTTTTTATTGTGGATGTCGACGAATTTTTGGTCAACCCTTTTCCCACCAGGAGTAATAACTCCGACAACAGGAACGGAATTAGAAAACTTAGGACTAAGAGAAATGAGATCAATAGGATAATCGGTTTCAACAAAATGAGATCCTTCAGTTTCGATAGTGATGATAATGTCTCTTTCATGTGCAAAATGTGTTAATTCGTTTACTAATGCAGGGTGCATTGTTGGGGAGCCCCCTGTTAACATCATTTCTTTTACATGAGGATTATCATCATATATTTTAATAATGTCGTTAAAGGTAAATGTTCCTTTTTCGGGGTGGATTGATGTGTACCATGAATCACACCAACCACCTTCACCGAAGTAACAACGGTGAGTACACCCCGTTGTTCTTACGGCAATTGTGGGTCTTCCAAAGCGACTTCCTTCTGATTGTACACAACGGTATAATTCGAGTACTGGAAGTACTTTATCGTAATCTTCGATTCTTTTATTCATGTGCTGCTAGTAAAGCTGTTACGTGTTCTTTTGCTGTTTCCCATCCGTCAACATAAGCGACTGGATCTTTTCTTCCTACTTTAAGGAATGCTTCAATTCGTTCTACTGATGATGCTGACTTGTAATCTGACAATCCTTCAGCTGTTGGTTTGTATGATGTGTTTGTGCGTTTGTAAACTTCATCGAAGTCTAAATTTAATTTGTCACAACATACTTCACCGTCTTTTAAAATGTCAAATTTATCACCATTTAGGTAAGGTGTAGTGTAAGTTACCTTTTCAGCTTCCCAATTACCTTGTTTGAAAGCTTCATAATCTGCATCTCTAAATTCTTGACGGCAGTCAGGATAAATTGCATGGTCACCTGCATGGATACCCATTGCTATTTTTACTGGACAATTTTTTTCATTTGCAATAGACAAAGCAATTGCTTGAATAATTGAAGAGAACATTTTGTTACGGTTTGGTACAACTGTGTCTTTCATGTTTTCTTCTTCATAATGTCCTTCAGGAACATCATCTCCACCTTCAACTAAATTAGAATTAAGTAAACTTACTAAACCATCTAATTTAATAACTTGATACTTAATTTTGTTTTTAAAGTTATGGACTTTCATTTTACCACCATTAACAGATGTTTGTTTGTTACTGTTGATGTAATCTACCAATTGTTGAGCTCTTTCTAATTCAACTCGGTGTTTTTGACCATAATCAAAACTAACTGCGGTTACATCATAACCTTTAGCTAATAAGTGTAGTAATACTGTACTACTGTCCATTCCCCCACTTAGGGATAATACTGCTTGTTTATTCATTGTAATTAATTTAAAAAATGAGATGTATTATTGTTTTACGTGATTAATCTCTAATAACCACTATTTGCTTTCTTCTTCTTTATTTAAATGTTGGTCTTTTTCTTCATGTTCCCAAATACCATCTACTGTAAATTCGTGCCAGTGGATGCGACCTTGTAAAATTGCTTCTTTAATGTTCTTTTGGTGGCTGTTTAAATTTGAGCTACCACTTTTTACTTCAATAAAGTGTACGGAACAGTTTTTCTTGCTGCCTCTGTCTGAAAATGCAATGTAATCAATTGGTTTTCCAAAAAATTGTACGTCTTTTGGTTTTACAGGAAAGTCTTCCATAAATGGGACATAATGTTCGATTGTTTTACCAAAACTTACTGCCCTTGACCTTGCATACGCATCTTCGCGAATGCTTTTTTCTTCTTTTATCTTCCATTTTGCAAGGTAAGATTCAGCTTTTCGTTGTGCTATTTTGTCGTGTGATTTATACACATAAGCTGTAAAACCTAAGGCGCATATTGTAAGAGTAATTAAGATTGTTGTTAACATAAGATTAGTTTTTGTAGGCGTCTACTATTAAATTTTTAAATTTGGTTACATTGTAGTTTACATCATATAGGGTTTCAGGATCTAATGGTACTATTCCTATTTGGTCTATTTTTGTTGATTCTTTTTCTAACAAACCAAATGAATTGTATTGTTTACGTCTTAAACCATGAATTATAGGATTTGAAGTGTCTATAGATTCGATAAAAGGAAAATCAGGATAATAACTAAATTCCTGAGGTAAAGCACACCCTAGTAAATGTACTCTGTCTTTAGCGTTTATTAGTAAACTTTTATACATCTTTGATATGACCATTATACGACCCATCATTTTACCAACCAAAGGATTCGGGTGGGGAAATTCTTCAGCATACCATTCGGCTCCATAACTGAATGCTATTTTTTCGTAATTTAAATTATTTTTTAGAATATGATAACATTCAAATGCTTCACCATAGCTGGTTGCTTGTACGACTGCTACCTTAATTGTGTTTTTTGGTAATTTTATGTCTTTCCATTTTTTAGCGTTAACTAAAGTTTGGGTTTTGTTTTGCCAAACATCTGGAACAATAAATTCGTCTGGTTCTAATTCTTTAATCCAGTACATTAGGCGGTCTGTATCGTATGCTACACCTAATTCATGGAGCGAATTGTCCATTATAATGTAGCGGCCTTTTTTCTTTGCTTCACGAAAATGTTCCTCATAAATTGGATTTCGATCCAATAAATGGGGAAGACAATATTCGTAATCATTGATGGCAGAACTTTCCATTAGCATATTTACAGGAAGCTCGTGGGAAATTTTAGGAATTTTTGGCATCTTTGGTTTTTTTAGATTTACCTTTTTTCTGGGTTTTAGATTGTGGGTAATCAATTGCATATTGCAATCGTGCACGCTGCTTAATAGCACCCACACCTTTACCTAGACGTCTGTCTAAATCTTCCAATTGTTGTTTGGGATTTAAATTACCCCATACCTTTTGCCTGTCTAAGGCTTCACTTTGACGGAGCTCTTTGCGCCCCTTTCTAGTCAATCCACTCATAGTTTATTGTTTAAAAATTGCTGTGTTTTTACCATGTTCCATAAATTCTACTTGAATTATTTTTACACGGTCGTTGGTTTCTTCTTGTACGAAGTCATTTAATTTATGAAATATAAATTCTGCGAATTTTTCTGCTCCTGTTGCTTCAACTGTTCTTAGTTGGATGATTTTTTCTTTGTCTAAGTTTTGAAATAAAGGAAGCGCTGGATCATCTTCTGCAACCATTACAGTGTGGTCAAACATGTAATCCATCCATGCTTTTGGCGACATGCCGTCGATTTGTGTTTTAGATCTTTTCATACCACCAAAGTCCCAAACCCAATTACGGTAATCTAAATCACCCTCAAAGGTAACTCTAAATGAAATTCCATATCCGTGGGTGAATCTACAGTGGGTGGTGGATGCTCTCCATTGTCTAAAACAACAACTAAATCCGTCAAATAATTTTGTGCTTTGATACATAACTTTTATTTTTAATAATATACAACCTTATTCTTGGTCGTCCAAATAATCTTTGTATTTTGTTTTGATTAATTTTTCAAAGTTGTCAGCTTCTTCTTGTAGTTTTTCAAGTTGGCTTTCATCTTCAAGATCTAAATTGTCTAAATTTTGTAGAAAAGAAAAGAGCTTACTCATGTCTTTTTCTAAATCTTCAGGGTTAATTTGTGGTTTCTTCATAACTTATGTCTTTTACACTATCACAAAAATAATATAGACTGTTCTTCTTTAATATTGTGTCACATTTCCATAACACCTTTAAAGGAGTTAAGTCTATATTAGTTTTAATGTGTTGTTCTTTGATTTTTCTTTTTACTACAAAAAGTTTATCACTGTAATTTATATATTCCATTTATCCGTCGCAACTTACACAATCAACTGTTCTACTTCCTAAATCGCCTTTGATTACTGAGTCTGTTCGTAGGTAGTATAATGTTTTTACTCCTAATTTCCATGCTTCTAAGTGGACTTGATTAATCCATTTTGGCGAGTCAGTTGGTGCGAATGCTAAGTTGAGTGATTGTGTTTGATCAATGTATTTTTGTCTAACTGCTGCTTGTTGAACTAATGCTAGTTGGTTTGTTTCTGCAAATGTTAAAAATACTTCCTTGTCTTCTTCAGGTAAAATATCATTTGACAATTGTTGAACTGAACCCCCATCTACTAAAATTTGATCCCAAACTTTTTCTGTGTTGTAACCTTTTTCTTCTAATAGTTTTTCAAGTTCTGGGTTTTTAACAATGAATGTTCCTTTAGCTCCATTAAATGTGTAAACATTTGCTGGTTGGGGTTCAATACCTGCTGAACAACCTGAAATTCTAGAATTTGAAACTGTAGGTGCAATTGCCATTACATGAGTGTTTCTCATGCCTGTTCCTTTACACCATGATGGTTCTCCATATTCAGAAGCTAATTTTCTTGATGCTGCTTCGGCTTCTGTTTTGATTTTAGACATTATTGTGTGAGTCCAAGCTGTTGATGCAATTGAATTGAATGGTAAATTTTTCTTTTGTAAGAATGTGTGCCATCCCATTACACCCAAACCTAATGCACGACCTTTTTTAGCGTGGTTGTGAGTGCGTCTCATTGCTTCTTTTCCGTTGGTTTTGTCAATGAATTCTTGCATTACACCATCCAAAAAGTAAGTCGAAATTTCAACTACGTCTGTGTCTTTCCACTCGTCGTATTTGGCCAAATTTAATGAAGACAAACAACATATAAACGAATGTTCTTCGTCTGTGTGTAATGTTATTTCTGTACAAATGTTGGTCATTGAAACGTTGAGGTTATTCATCATGTAAGCAAGAGGGTTGTCTTTGTTTACATTGTCTTCAAACATGATGTATGGTTCTCCTGTTTCCATTCTTGATTTTAGAATTTCTAACCAAATTGCCATTGCGTCTTGATCTCTGTCATTTAATTTTCTCATAAATGCATCGTCTACAACTACACATTGATGTAAATTTAAACATTGACGGTTTGGATCGCCTTTTGGTCTTCGAATTTGAAGAAATTCTTGAATGTCTTTATGATTAACATTTAAGTTAACAGACGCTGCTCCTCTGCGAACATTACCTTGATTAGTAGCAATAATAGAAGAATCATAAATTTTACACCAAGGCACTACACCTTCAGACTTACCATTTCCTGTGATTTCTTCTCCTCTTGGTCTAATTCTAGAAACTGAAACACCAACACCACCTCCTGCGGCTGTTAATTTCATTAATTCAGCGTTTGTTAAACCAATTCCTCTAACTGAATCTGGTGTGTCAACTCCAAAACATGAAATAGGAAGACCTCTGTCTGTTCCCGTATTTGACAATACTGGGGAAGCTAAACCAATCCAACCATTCCAAATGTATTTGAAAAATTTAGATTCTAAATCTGGACGATTTAATCTTGATGCAACTGCGTGTGCTACACGTTTGTATGCCTTTTTCGGTGTTTCTCCTGGGAGTAAATAACCTTTTGAAATTGTAGACAATGCTACTTCATCCATAAAATCTGGGAAATCTTTTCCTCTCTCCCATTGGGAGTAATCTGCTACTAAACTGTTGTTATCCATTGTATTTCTTTAAAATATTGATGCTGCGTCCCATTCCATTGTTCCTTTACTGTAGTTAGTTACTCTACTTGCAAAGAAGTCTGTGTGTTGTTTACCTGCAGACAAATGGTCAAACCATTTCATTCTTCCCACAGCTGCTACATCAACGTTGTCTATTATAGGTGTATAACCTAAATCACCTAATTTTGTGTTTACTCTGTTTTTAATAAAATGAATTAAATCCTCTTTATTACACCCTTCTAAGTCTCCTAATTCGTAAACTTTTTCTATAAAATCAACTTCTAATTTTAAAGACAAAAGAGCAGCTTCATTTATTGATGCTTCTAATTCTGGAGTATTTAATTCTGGATGCTCTAATAAAAGAGTTCTGAACAGCCAACAACCTGCGTCAGAATGCATCGATTCATCTCGAATTGACCATTCTACAATTTGTCCCACTCCTTTTAGTTTATTACGCATTTTAAATGACAGTAAAACGGCAAAAGAACTGAATAAATTAACTCCCTCGGTGAATGCGCTAAATATAGCGAGCGACTTAGCTCTCTCGTGCCAATCAATTTCTCCGTTAAAGCTGTCTCTTACATCCATTAGTGTTTCGATTTTGGCCATTGTAGCTTCATCTTCCATAAATTCACTAAAGTCATCAAGACCTAATTCTTCATTTAATAAAGAATATGCTTCAGCATGAATCGTTTCCATAGCACCAAATGTAGTTGCCATTGCAATAATTTCGGGTTTACGAAACCATTTTGTAACTAATCCTGTCCAATAGTCATTTACTACTGTTTCAGTTTGGGCAAAACCTTTTAAAATAGAACCAATGATGTTTTTTTCTGTTTCTGTTAGGTTTTGTTTCCAATCATTAACGTCTGACATCATAGGCACCTCTGTGTGAATCCAGTGTGCTTGTTGTTGTTTTAACCAATAATCATAAGCCTCTGGATATTCAAAGGGTTTGTAAACGATACGCTCGGTAAGCAGATCTTTCTTTGCCATTATATTTTTTTTAAAATTTAATAAATATGTTAATTTCTAAGAAACCTAAATTTGTCTACCAAATAAAAATGAAGGCCTTTTGAGCCTTCTTTTTACTGGTTTTGTTGTGAATATACATACCAAAAAACAAATTAAAATTGAAAAGCATTGTTAGCACTTTGCAAATTTCTTCTGTCTCTTTGTGAAAAACCTCCGGGTGTAGAGGGAGAATTATCTTGTTCAGAATTTCCTTGTCTTCGATTTGTAACTTCTATTTTACCAATCGCAGCATTCATTGTAGAATTGAAAGTCATACCATCAGCGCCATATCTATTTTTCATTATGTGCCAGCGGCCTGTTCCATTTTCTTTGTCTTCATGGTTTCTTGACAAAGACATTGCAAAGTCTGTAATCATCATTTTAGTATAACTTTCAGCCATTCTGTCACCTTGGATAATGTCTTCTCTCGCACCCGATCTATTAACCTGGGACGCTGTCCAAATTGGTAATTTCATTTGGGTTGCTAAACCTCTTAATCCTGTGTAAATGTCATCGAGTTTGTCTCTTTTTTCTTTACTTGATTTGGATGTAAGAAGGTCAGCGTAATCTACAATTACTAAGTCAGGATTAATGCCTTGTTGAATACAATTTTCTAAGTGTGCGTGAATTGTATTTACGGTTGCTTGTCCTGCTGGATATTCTCTAATGTAAAGACCTCCTCTTAAACCTAATAATCTTTCTTCTACTATGTCTTTATTGTCAGGTAAGTCACCCACAGGTATTTCTGTAAAATTAGCATCGTATCTTCTACCAACGTACTTTTCACTTAATTCTAGTGTGTAATGGATTACTGTGTAGCCTAATTTGACTGCTTGTGCTCCTAAAGCAACTAAAGCCCATGATTTACCACCACCTGGACCACCTGCGATCATTCCTAAATCGCCTCTTCCTAAACCACCTAATAATAGTTGGTTAATTACAGGCCAAGGTGTTTCAATTGTATAGCGACTTTCTTCTTTGTATCGATCTTCTAATTCAGCAATGTATTCGTGTCCTAAATCACGTTCAACACCTGCTTTGAGTGCTTTGTCAATTAAATTTCGAATGTCATCATAATCACCTAATTCTAACAGATCTACGGATCTAATTAGTGCGTTCTTGAGTGTTTGGTTTTTACAAAAGTCAAGAAAAGTGTCTTTAATGTATGCAAGGTCTTTTACTTGTGATGACTTGTATGTTTCTTTTAATTGTTCTTTTACAGCAACTGCTTGAACCTCATTTTCGATTTTTTCTGTTTCAACTTTAAAAACCTCCATTGTGGGTGTTGTTCTGTATTCACTAAAGTAAGTTAGTGTTTTACGGACAATCCACTTGCTTGCGTCAGAATCAAAATATTCAGGAGACACAATGTCTGCTGACTGTTGAAGGAAATCTCTGTCTGTTACTAATGCTGCTAAAGCTTTAGTTTGAAACGGATGTCCATATTGTGTAAGTTTATTCATGTGTTGATTCAGCGTAACTGTTTAATTTTACAAAATGTTGTGTTAACCATGCGTCCGGGATTTGCAAAGCATTCCCCATACAATCATCATGGTACATTGTAGTAAAATCATTTCGGGAGAGCAAATTTATCGGCTGTTCTATTAGATGACGAATTTGTCTTTTTAATTCTCCTGAAATGGGTGGATTTTTTAAATCCATTAACTTTTCGTTGATTTCTAATTGATGCTCCGACTCCACAATTCTATTATGCATAGGTTCTTCCCCTTCTAAGGCTTCTTGAACGATGGAATCTAAATCCAAGACCCTTTGAGTTACTATGTCAGGAACTATTTTGGGTAATTTTTTAGGACCTAATCCTTTAATTCCTAAAATATTATCTGACTTATCCCCCATAAGAACTTTATACATTAAGAAATTGTGAGCCGGTACACCATAATCCTTTAATACTAAATCGGGTGTGTAGAATTTTTTCTTAATTGGACTCCATACTGTAATGCGTTCATTTACTAATTGAAGAAAATCTTGGTCTGCTGACATGATTGTTACTTCTTTTTCCAGTAAATTGTTCGCAATGTAAGCTATGGTGTCGTCAGCTTCAATACGATCTATTGCTATGACATTAATTGGAAGACTGTCCATGTATTCAAGTAAACGTGAAAATTGAACCTTCATTGATTCTTTTTCTTCCTTAGCATCTTTAAAAGCATCCCATCTGGTAATACGTTTACCAGGTTTTCTGTTTGACTTGTATGCTGGTAGAATTTTTCTACGTCTTTGAGAACCACCTTCACCATCATACACTACTATAACTCTTGAAGGATTTACTTCTCTAATTGAGTATGCTAGAGACTTTAAAAATCCCATTATACCCCCGACGGGTATCCCTCTATCGTTGAGCATGCCGTTTACAGCAAATACTCTAAGATAAAGGTTTAACCCATCGATGATTAAAACTCTTGAATTTGGATCAGAGGTGTCTTCTTTTTGAACGCCATCTAATAAATCAAATATTGATTCTGTCATTATGCTCCTGTTTCGTCGATTTGTATGTCTGGATCCATTTCTTGCTCGTCTTCATGTTGATATTTCATAACATACTGATCGCAAGTGTCTTTATACATTTGTTCTTTGATTTCAGGTCTTTCTTCACATAATTGTTGTAGGTCTTTACCATAGAATGTAATTTCTTCTCCTGTGGCAGTGTCTACATACTTACAAATAGGACCTGACTGTTTAACTACTTTGTAGTTTTTCATCAATTTTAACCATCCACCATAATCATCAATACCTTGTCTGTAAAAGATATTATATCGAATTTTACGGTTTGGTGGACCCATTCTGTTTTTAACAACGATTGCTTCAACTTCAGAACCAACAATTTCTTCTACACCGTTGATTTTTTCCTTTAATTTACCTACTTGTTTAAGACGTAATCTTACTGAAGCATGGAATTGAAGGGCTTTACCACCTGATGTTGTGTATTGGTCTGCAAACGGCATTGCTCCTAATTTCTGTCTTAGTTGGTTTGTAAATACTAATAGTATTTTTTCTTTACCAATTAAGTTAGTAATTTTACGCATTGCTTTTGACAGGATGATTGCCTTTTGAGTTGCATAACCATCTTTTTCAAAGTCAGCTGCTGATTCAATTTTTGTTGATGCTGCTGCGACTGAATCTACTACAATTGTAACTAGTTTGTTTGGATTTTTTTCTCTTACTTTAGTAATTACATTTTCAATTGCATCAAAAATGTCTTCTACTGTTTCAAGAGGCAAATAAACCATCTTTTCAACGTCAACCCCAATTGCTTGTAGAAATTGAGCATTTAGAGAAGATTCAGTGTCAATGTAAATTGCAATACCATCCTTCTTTTGGGTGTTTGCAATAATATGAGAAGCTAACAAGGACTTACCACTTTGTTCTAATCCGGTTATCTCAACGATCTTGGAAACCGGAAAACCACCATTAGGGCGATTGGAAATGGCCAAATCTAATACTGTGGATCCTGTGGACACCCAATCGTTTACATCTGTGGGTGAATCTTCACTACCATCTAGAAAATAAGCGACTTTGTGGTGGGTCTTGCTGAATTTTTTATTGAGGGATTCTGCAAGAAGTCCTGTTAGTTCATCTCTATTCGAGTCTTCTTTTTTTTTCTTAGCCATTAATCAAAAAGATTATCTAGTTTGCTGTTGATGTCTACTTTACCTTTAGATTCTACTTTTATGGTTTCTTTACCACCATCCTCATCTGCGGGTTTTAACCATCCTTGTAAAATGTCTTTCATTTCTTCAAATTCGTATTTTTTATACAATGAAATGATTTCTTTTTGGTTTTCTAAAAGTGATTCAACTGAAGTTGCTTCTGCTTCTAAAGGTGTTTGGTTTGGTTTTACACGAACGGTTGTTGTGTTAAACATTTTACCAGTTTCTTTAGCTGGAATTACTTCAACTGTAATGTCTCTACCACTAGCTACATCTGTAATGTCACCATAATCTTCATCAGCCATTACACCAAGTAATTCTTGATAAACCATTTTACCAAATTCCCAAAAACGGATTCCTTTGTCTTCTTCACCACGAACATAAACAGGTGCAAATACACGTAGTTTAGGAAATAATTTTTTCGCTAAATCCATGTTTGTTTGATCACCCGACTTGCGTAATTTTGTAGCAAATTCCAAAATTGGGTCAGTTGTGTCAAAATTTGACAATGCCAACATACGAGGTTTTCCAATACCAAAGTAAAAATACAATTCGGTAAATGGGAAATCTTTATTAAATTTGGATGGTACGATTCGAATTTGTGATTTTGTACCTTCTTTCGGTTTCCAGAAGTTTGCAGCGTAATCTGACTTTTTGCCTCCGCCACCTTTGTTGTTTAGGCTTGCTAAACGATTTTTGATCTCATCTAAATTCATACTGTGAATTTTTATTATTAAAAAGGGTTAATTATTTTTACCTTTGTAAATATACAAAGGGGATTTTGCTAAACCAAATATGTTTTAAGAAATGTTAAGAGATTTTGATAATTTCTCTTACTTTAGTGTCTACACGTTTGAAACCGTCTGTTTGTATTAGTAGAATAGAATTTCTGTAATCGTTCCAATTTACTGTGTATGACTTGTCTAAATAACCATTATTTAAACTCTTTATAAGCTCATTGAGAGCATTGATTGTGTAAAGAGTATTTGTTTGTTTTTTTCTGTGTACCAATATTGTGTTATTAATTAAAAAATTACCACTTGAGTTACCCATGTCTACATTGTATGTAAGCATAATTTTTTCCCCATCCAAGCTTTCTAGGACAAAAATTTTATTAAATAGTATAGTGTAAGATCCTTTTATCTTATCAACTGTACTTTCAATATTTTCTTCGGGAACAAATGTGCAGTAAAGGCGATTATTCATTAAAAACCATATATTAGTCCCCGATAAATATAAACCTATTTACAAAGCCTTCAACACATCGTAATTTTTGCCTGTCTTAATTTTTACGGGGTATTTCGCCGACACTATTTCCTTAAGTTCCATAAGAGTTTCCTTACCATCTGACTTGTTAAAGTCAAACAAAAATGAATCATACACATATAATATTAAAGTTGTTTTTTTGTCTTTTAAAAATTCATCCAATTTTTTAACAATGTTCATGTTGGTTTCTGTTTCGTATGCCTGTATAAGATAATTGAATAATTGTTGGCGAGTTAATTTTTCATGATTTTTCTTCCAAATTCTTTTTCCTAACGTAGTTTCAACATAACCAATACGATTAAACATTTCCCAATTTAAGTCAATGTATTCTTGTGCTCTACTAAAATACGGATGGTGTAGGTTTTCCTTTCTAATTCCCCCATACATCTGTTTGAATGTATGTTCTTTAGGATTGATGTTGGGGTCATTGTAAACTTCGCTTAATTCCTCATAAACGTCGTCTTTAGTAAAAGAAAAACCCACCATGTCCGCAATCAGTCGTGGGTGATAACCACTATAGTCAATTTCTATCAGTAAGTCGTTTTTTGGTTCGAATGATTTTCTTTCTCCAGTTTTGTGTTTTAAACCCATAAAGCTTAGTCCGTTAAAATTATTTACAGGCCTTCCGGTTGTTGTGTATGGGTTATACCATCCGTATATATTATTATCTTTTATGGAATGTTTGTCGCATGTTAGTTTAAAGTAGTTTTCAAAGTGTTCGTTAATCTTAATTGAATTTTTTTCTATGTGGTGTAAACTTGGTAATATTATGTCGTTGTATAGTGGATCTATTTTCTCGCTAAGTAATGGAAGTAACGCATTTTTTCTTTGTTCACACCGCTCGAAGTGTTTTCCAATGGGAATCATTTTATTTACCTTTATGTTAGCGTATTTGCGGTAATAATGTTGGTGAGCGGGGGTGTTAAAATTGTCGTCGAATGGTAAGTTTGTTTGTTTGTAATGTAAGTGTTGTATATCCGTATGAGGGTTCGTGGGGTTGATATGTCGAGCTGCCTTTGAATCTTTTGTGTAAAAATCCTTGCTATTGACCCACTGCCAAACTTCACCTTCATCTAAATTGATACACTCTGGATGGTTTAATGGTAACATGAAGCCTTTACGATCTAAAGAAGAAACGTATATAGCAATTACCTCTGCAAGGGCAGGGTGGGTATTGTCATTTCCTAAGACATAGTCAATATAGCACTTGTCTGTAAGAATATCGCGTGTTTCAGCGAACTGGTCGGGTGTTTCGATAAGATAGAACATACCTTATCAATGTACAAAAGGATTATTTAGTAGCCACCCCCTTGATTGAGGGAATTTAAAAGATTTAAATCTATTTTCATGCTTGCAGCTGTGTTTTCACTGAAGTTTGAATCGCCTTTAAAAGTTGTAGTAATAATAGGAGTGTTAGAATTTTGAAGATCTTTACTATATACTAAAGTTGCATGTGGT
>Ga0115572_10003095_pt1 | contig 13164 bp, 14 predicted proteins | sample COGITO_mtgs_1206_FD_88681 | JGI IMG/M metagenome (GOLD analysis project Ga0115572, IMG submission 88681) | Pelagic marine microbial communities from North Sea - COGITO_mtgs_120607 | ecosystem: Environmental > Aquatic > Marine > Epipelagic | place: Germany:Helgoland, sampling site Kabeltonne... | reverse complement strand
GGGCCACTAAAAAAAGGAACAGGCTCGTTTCTTTTAGGCGGTCGTGCCACTTATGCGCATTTGTTTTTACCGCTGTTTGACCTTGATAACGTTGCTTATTTCTATGATCTAAATACTAAATTAAGCTATAACCTCAACAAAAAAAATAGCATATACCTCTCAGGATATTTTGGCAGAGACGTCTTTAATATTTCTGATAGTTTTGAAAATACTTATGGCAACACTGTGGTTAACTTTCGTTGGAATCATTTATTTACAGATCAATTATTTTCTAATTTATCGCTTATTTATTCCGACTACTATTATGGTTTAAATTTAAACTTTGTAGGGTTTGAATGGAATTCAGGGATTCAAAACATGAATATTAAATATGATTTTAAACAATATATTAATGACCGCTACAAACTCGAATATGGATTTCATAGTACCTACTACCGATTTAATCCAGGGGTAATCAGCCCCAATGGGCCAAATTCTGGAATAAACAGCGATGAGCTTATTAATAAATTTGCATTTGAAAATGCTGTTTACGTCGATGTAAATCAGCAGTTGACTGAACGTTTGGCAGTTAGCTATGGTGCACGTTTGAGCTCGTTTTTACGTCTAGGACAAAAAGAACTCAATGTATATGAAAACAATATAGCAGTAGCGTATAACAGTGATCTGCAAATGTACGAGAAAATAAATCCTATTGGGACTCGAAGTGATGGACACGGAAAAGTGATCAAATCCTTTTTAAATCTCGAGCCACGCTTGGCGATAGCCTACCAATTAAACGACGATACGTCCTTTAAAGCGAGTTATAACCGAATGACACAATATCTGCACTTACTTTCAAACACAACTTCGCCAGCACCTTTAGATGTATGGACACCAAGTGGAAAATTTATTAAACCTCAGCTTCTTGATCAAGTGGCGATTGGCTATTTTAAAAATTATGACATCTATTCTTTGGAGGTTGAAAGTTTTTATAAAAACATTAAAAACCGCATTGATTATATTGATGGCGCTAATTTAATTGCCAACAATGCCATTGAACAAGTATTACTCAATGGGCGCTCTAGAGCGTATGGAATGGAAGTTCTTTTAAGAAAAAACAAAGGTCGATTTACGGGATGGCTGGCTTATACTCTATCAAAATCTGAACAACAAACCAAAGGACAACATCCTTTAGAACCTGGAATCAATAATGGAAATTGGTACAACACGCCCTACGACAAAACACACGATATTTCCATTACATCCAATTATGATCTAACTGAAAAATGGATGTTAAATGCTAATTTCATTTTCCAGACAGGACAACCCACCACTTATCCCAACGGACAATATTCGTTCAATGGTTTGGTTGTACCCACCTTTGAAGCTCGAAATTCGAGTCGTTTAGACGCCTATCACCGTTTTGACATTTCGGGAACGTACACCCCTAAATCCAAAAAAGATAAACGATGGCAAGGCGAATGGGTTTTTAGTATTTATAACCTTTATAACCGAAAAAACACACAGTCGTTAAATTTCAGAGAAAATCAAGAAACGGGACAGAACGAAGCGATCAAATTATCACTATTTGGTGCTGTAGGTGCTGTGTCTTATAATTTTAAATTTTAGAACTATGAAAAAATTAATTTTACTCATCTGTCTTGGATTTATTACCGCTGGTTGCGAAGAAGTGGTGCAACTCGATTTGCCAACAGACACTCCACGTTTGAGTATAGAAGCTTTGCTTGAAATGACGCCCAGTGAATCAATAACCCAAGTCGTAAAGTTGAGTTTGACTGGCGGTTTTTATCAAGAAGAAAACACCATTATTTCTGATGCTACCGTTCAATTACTAGACCTTAGCAATAATCAAACATTCGATTTTATCTTTGATGACGTGCTAGAAAATGATTTCAGGCTAGATTTCACTCCAAGTTTTGATACTGACTACAAATTACGAATAGTGTATGCTAACGAAACTTACGAATCTTCTGTGGAACAACTGATGCATACCGTTCCAATTGACAACCTAGAACAAGGCGATGGTACACTCTTTGAAGGCGATGAAATTGAAGTTATTGTGTCTTATACGGATAGTGCTGAACGTGATGACTTCTACCTACTTGACTTTGGAATGCAACAATATTTGGCGACAAAAGATGAATTTTACCAAGGCAATCTCTTTACGTTTTCATTTTTCTATGACAATTTAAAAGCAGGTGATGAAGCGTTTATTAAAATCATGGGAGTTGATGAACGGCATTTTAATTTTATGACCATATTGATTGAGCAGACCGAAGACGGTGGCAACCCTTTTAGCACTACACCATCAACAGTACGCGGGAATCTCTATAATATGACCAATCCAGACCATTATCCGTTGGGATATTTTAGGCTTTCTGAAACCTATAGTTCGAGTTTAGTTTTAGAATAGTATAAAAGTGATTCAAAAATTCTATTTTTGTGTATGAGTTTTACAAAAACTACCGAACAAGATTCGCATTATAATCACCTGGAAACAAAATCCATTAAAGCCCTTTTATCGGTCATTAACAAGGAGGATCAAAGTGTTCCAGTAGCGGTCGAAAAAGCACTTCCACAAATTGAAACTCTTGTGACACAGACTGTAAAATGCCTTCAAAACGGGGGACGTTTGTTTTATTTGGGAGCAGGTACAAGTGGACGTTTAGGCATTTTGGATGCTTCTGAATGTCCACCTACATTTGGCGTACCAGCTAGTATGGTTGTAGGTATGATTGCAGGCGGAGATACTGCGATTCGAAATGCAGTTGAATTTGCAGAAGATGACACCCAACAAGGCTGGAAAGATTTACAAGCCAACGCAATAACGTCTAACGACATGGTGGTTGGCATTGCAGCTTCAGGAACTACGCCTTATGTTATTGCGGCTCTAAAAGCTTGTCAGCAGCAGCATATTAGTACGGGATGTATAACGTGTAATTTAGGGAGCCCGCTTGCTCAGGTAGCGGATTATCCAATTGAAGTGGTGGTAGGACCTGAGGTCGTCACTGGCAGTTCGCGGATGAAAGCTGGTACCGCCCAAAAATTAGTATTGAATATGATTACCACAGCAAGCATGATACAGCTCGGTCGGATAAAAGGAAATAAAATGGTGGACATGCAGCTTAGTAATGACAAATTAGTAGCACGTGGTGTAAATATGCTCATGGATCAATTACAAATTTCTAAAACTGAAGCCCAACAGCTTTTAGAGACACATAAAAATGTACGAAACGCACTAAAACACTATTCCAATGAACACACCAAGAACCAATAAAGACCTTTTAGTTGAAGGACTAAAAACAATGGCGATTACTCTATTTTTGGCGTTTTTAGGGCCTTTCATTTTGCATGCAGGACTAACAAACCCTGACAAACCACTATATATTCCTTTAGTGATTTTAGGTATTTTAATCTGTGGTGCAGCGATATACTTTGGATTTAAAGGAATTCGCACGATCATGGATAGTCTTTTTGGGCGAAGCTAATTTTTTATTAAATTTACATTTGATTTAGATCCCAAATCTACTTCTTCATTTTAACCAATGTTACTTAAGCAATTTATTTGATTTTTTTGACTGTATGCTAATAGTAGTAGTATCTATGGTATTGCTATAAGGAGCTTGCTAGCGGATTATTTAAATAATTTTAGAAACAATACTTAAAATGAAAACTTTAAAAAATTTATCAGTTATTGAAAAAGAAGAATTTAATTTAATACACAAAGAATATATCAAGTTCAAAAGAGCACATAACACCTCCAAATACCTAACCATAAGTATTTTAGTTATTTATGGATTTTGTGAAATCGTTGTAAGTGAAAATACTTACAATCTAACTAATTTCAACTCAATAAGAACTATAATAGTAACTCTACTGGTTGCTTTTATTTTGAGTATTCTTGTTTTTTATGTGTTTGCGCATTATAAACGCAAAATCATTAACACTAAAGTTAAACACTTAGCTTCAAAATATAATTTTGATTCTAATACGTTAAAAAATGACTTTAATCTTACAATGAAATCTTCTTTAGGAGGTCCTGGGATTTATTAGTATTTACCTCGCCTTAAGTGAATTTTAGGGAGTAGTCAAAATAGGCCACACGATAAAACATTCGGCCTAAAAATATTGCCCAATCCCAAACACAAACCCTCGGTTTGCATTTTTGGTGAGGCCATAGCCATAGTCGATACGGAAATTGAAATTCGCTATTTTTTTATGGATCAAACGAAAACCTACTCCAGAATACACTTGAATATTTTCAGAATCGGCAAATGTTCTAAGGCTTTTACCTGGCGTACGCCAAGAGCCTACATCAATAAAACCGTTGCTTTGAAGTGCAATATTTTTTTTATCAATTAATGTATAGCGGTACTCCGTATTAAACACGATACCGCCAGTACCTCTATCTACTGCATTTCCAACGCCTCTAAGATTAATGTTATTGTCTAGTGAAAATGGTGCAAATGGACTCTCGTTGTTGGTGGACAATCCTATACGCAAACGGTTTGCCCAATTGCCTCTGGCTCCCACTCTCTTGTAATATAAAAAATCGTTTCAAGCGATAAAAAAATTGTTTTTAGCAGTGTTATTGGCAGTCACAAATTGCCCATTAAAAACACTTTTAAACCCTTGTATATAGAAATAATAATAATCTAAGTTTTGGTGGGTATAAATAAGTTTGATAAGCTGCTTATTGATCTCCACTTCTTTTGGAAGGTTAAGACTTATGACAGCTTTGGTTGCCTTGTAGTGTTCACTAAAAAGCGACAGTCCGAGTTGAACTCTATTTTTGAAATTCAGTTCATAAGAACCCAGTAGCTCATAAGAACTATTTTGGTATAAATAAATAGTAGATTGATCGCCTATATAAAGCGGTTCTTCGCTTTTCCAATTGAGAAAATTAAAATCTAAACCCCATTTATTTGAAAACAAATAAGGCGCATTAAAATTTAAACCAAACGTATTTTGCCCATTGTACTGATAAAACCCGCCAAAAGTTATATTTTTTCCAAACAAATTATACTCGTATCCCCCAATTTTATAAGCAATAGTAGTGATAGTCGTCCAATAATTAAAGACTGGTATAAGGGTAAAATTCTCTTCAAAATTAAATGTTATGTTATGATGATCATTTGAAAGTGAAACCACTTCATAAGTAACATTAGAAATCGAAGAAAGTCGTTTTAGCCTAATAATATCGCTTTGAATTTGAACTGAATCTAAGACCTCTCCTTTTTTAGTTTCTAAGAATCGTGTTATAAATGCAGATGTTGTGTGTTTTAGTCCTTTAAACTGTATTTCACTTATAGGATGCGTTTGCGCGTATAACGAAAAACTAACGACGCTAAAAAAAATAAAAAAACAAACGCTCCACTTCATAAGCTATCGGTATCCTTAATTTTAAAATAGCGTCCGTAAACCTATATTAAAGGTTTGGCCCAACCCTGTATTTGAGCCTCTTACAAACTTGGTATACAGAGTTTCTATGTTAACCACTTTTGTGAGTTGATATTTGGCGCCAGCGCCTAGAACCGAATAATCTTGAGCAAAATCGTTGCCTAGATCAATCCGTTGGGCGTGTTGTGCCAGTACTAAAACAGTAAATTTTTGACTTGGAAAATAACTCAAAAAGACACTTGGTGCTAAAACCAAGCTGTTGTTGGCAAAACTATCTTCATTGTCTCCAAAATTAAGTTCGGAGTTGAGTTCTGCAAACAACTGAAATTCATCGCCTGGAAATGTATGATCATACAAGAATCTATTTTGAAATATGTACCCCTTTTGATCTAAATAAACACCATTTACAGATTCATTTTTCACCAAAGGAATATGAAATGCGGATTGTATTGTTAAATTATTTACTTGCTTGAAAGGGTTAAATTTCACTGCTGGGGCAAAAGATGTGAGCCCAGTTCGTGTTCTATTAAGCGGGTTGTTTTTAAATTTGAATACCTCAGAAGCCGCGAGACCATTAACAGCATTGGAACGAATTTCAAAAAGTAAGCCAACATTAAAATTGTTTGTTTTGGAAATCCCCGTAAAAATATCAATTGTGGAAGTGAAATAGGTTTCTCTCGGTTGTTTTTCAGATTGTTCAGAATCTTTGGTTTGTGTATATAAATTATTAAACCATTTGATGTCCCACTGCCCTTGGTTTAGTAATTTTGAGGGCGTATAGGTAATGATATTACTTTTTTCTTCTGGTTGTTCTTCTTGGGCACTCAATGTAAAGGTGAGCATTAAAACTAGAAGCGAAGTGATTTTGAGTTTCATAAAGGGTTTTGTTTGGGTATTTTATTTTTTGGATTGGCTATTTAAAGCCCAGTTATAAGTGCTATAGGTTAATTTGAATTTTGACGGAATTTTATCGGTTCTAAATTGGTTTAAAAAATCAATTTCTGATTGTCCTTTTGCTACAAAATCAGCTTTGTACCATTTGAGTATTTCTGAGCCTTCTACACGTTTTTTCTTGGAATTAATCTTGATAAATGATGTCCCATTAATAGCCAAAGACGTTTGTTCTTGTAGTTGGTTCTCTAGGGTTTCAGGTAGATATGCATTGGGAATCAAAGGCGGACACCCTTTAGCGCCACATACCAATACAAAATGCACCCGCGCATCGTTAAACACTGCTCTTAAAAATGTATTTTCAATCGTATTTAAAGTAACGTTATGGCCCGCGAGATCATACTTTACTTTATCAAAAAAACCAGCTTTATCTAAAGGCGATTTTAGGGGATAATTGTCTATAATTCCTTTGATAACTGCTAGGTTATAGGCATTAATCCAAAAGGCTTTGTAACTTTTATTGTCTTTGGAGATAGATAAGGTCGAAGCGAGATGGAGAATATCATTTAACGCCGTTGGCTCTGCATAAATAGTTTCATAATCGACAGCGCCGTTTTTGACATGTGTTTTTAAAAATTGATCCGTTAATGAAAAAAATGAAGAGCTGTCTTGAGCTTGTAATGAAATAGAGAACAGTAAAACTATAAGAATAGATCTATGTGTATTCATGTATTGAGGTGCTTTATTTGACGTTATTCAGTATTAAATTGATTTAACTATACAGTCGTTAAAAAGCAGTAATCCTTACAGCTTCAATCTAAGTTCCAAAAAATACATTTATTTTTTTTATTGGGTGGAACATTTTTATTTGGAAATCACTAATTTTACAAAAGACTAGTAAATAGTAATACCAACAAAAATTCACGCTAATGAAATTATTTTTAAAAGGAAGACTATATGGTTTAAAATATGCCTTTAAAGGAGTATATCTTTTGATTAAAACGGAGCATAGTATTATGACACAAAGCTTCATTTTTTCATTAACCATTTTATTAGGTTTTATTTTAGAAATTTCAAAACAAGATTGGATCAATCAAACCATAACCATGGGATTAGTGTTGAGTATTGAAGGGCTAAATACTGCTGTCGAAAAAATTGCCGATTTTGTTCATGAAGAAAATCATCCCAAAATAGGCTTTATTAAAGATGTCTCTGCGGGTGCTGTGGCTTTTGCTGCCTTTACATTTTTGATTGTATTTATAATCACCTATTTCCCGTACTTGGTCTCTTCTAAGTAATATATGGTATTGTCAAAATAGCTTTCATTGGCACCCTTTTACCTAAATAACACCCTAAAAATCAACACGATACCCCTTTTGCGGTGGAAATTTTCCACCGCAAATACCTCCCTATACTAGGAGATTGCAACTTTCCTGGGAAATAATCCAACTATTTTTATTACATTTAACACAGTCTTAGAGCCCAAATCTAAAACTACACGAACCAATAAGCCCGATAAGTAAGGTCTTGGATTACTATAACACAATAGTAACCCAACAGACTTATCCATGCCCAAAATTGCCCAAAACAAAAACCTGCACCAAGCCAAAAATGCCAAAAAAGACGAATTCTATACCCAACTTTCCGATATAGAAAACGAACTCAAACATTACAAAGCACACTTTAAAAATAAGGTCGTGTACTGCAATTGTGATGATCCTAGAATGAGTAATTTCTTTCATTACTTCTCCTATAATTTTGAAGATTTAGGGTTAAAAAACTCATTACTACTTGCTACCAAAACCAAAATCGAGATTTGTTTAGCCAACACGATAGCGAACGGGCGATTTATTTGGAATACTATGGTGACAAAAACAACAACAAAACACCAGACATTGAAGAAATTGGTGTGCAATTCCTTAAAGGCGATGGCGATTTTAGAAGTGCCGAGAGCATAGCACTTCTAAAACAAGCCGACATCGTAGTATCCAACCCGCCCTTCTCACTCTTTAGAGAATATGTGGCACAATTGATCCAATACGACAAAAAGTTTGTGATTGTGGGAAACCATAATGCTATTACTTATAAACAAATATTTCCTCATATAAAAGAAGATAGAATTTGGTTAGGTTACAAATATGGTGATATGGCTTTCAAAGTCCCTGAAAATTATGAGCAAAGAGAAACTCGATTTTGGAAAGATAAAAACGGACAAAAGTGGAGAAGTTTTGGAAATATATGTTGGTTCACCAACTTGGATATTGCCAAACGACACGAAGACCTGATTTTATACAAATCCTACATCCCAAAAGACTACCCCAAATACGATAATTACGATGCTATTAATGTAGATAAAACTAAAGAAATCCCTGTGGACTATGCCGGGGTGATGGGCGTCCCTATTACCTTTTTGGATAAATACAATCCTGAGCAGTTTGAACTCATTGGAAGAATGACCACAACAAAAATAGATGAATTTAATTTTGGATATCCTTATATAAACGGCAAAAAAGTGTATGCAAGAATTCTAATCAAAAACAAACGCATTTCCCATGGCTGCTAAACGAAAATTCACTTTGGCTCAGGAAGCTATTAGCACCAAAATCGTACAGGTACGGCGCAAGCAGGTAGTGCTCGACCATCATGTGGCAGAGCTATATGGCGTGCCCACACGTGAGGTGAACCGAGCCGTAAAAACCCATCCCGAAAAGTTTTTAAAAGGCTATGTTATCGAATTGAATTCCAAAGAGTTATCGGGTTTGCGGTGGAAAAATTCCACCGCAAATGCCACCAAAAGAAGAACCCCGCCCAAGGCCTTTACCGAAAAAGGACTCTATATGTTGGCCACTATTCTAAAATCGAAACAAGCCACACAGGCCACCCTTCACATTGTAGAAACCTTTGCCAAAGTGCGCGAGTTTAGCAAAACAGCCAAAGCGCTTGCCCTACAAAAAGACCACACCAAACAACAAACCCTCCTAAAAAAAAGCGGGGCGCTGATTGGGGATATTCTCAACAGTGAATTTGCCAAAGACACTTCGAGTGAAACTACCATTGAACTCAATTTGGCGATGCTAAAAATCAAACACACCATTAAAAAAGAAGCTAAAAAATGAAGATTATACTCAAAGAAATTACCATCCAAGAATTGACCGAGGGCTATGTGGACAACCAAGAAAGCGGTGTACGTGGCTATGGCGGTAAATTAGACATACGTCCGCCCTTCCAACGCGAGTTTGTTTATAAAGAGCATCAGCGCGATGCCGTGATCCATACCGTCAGTAAAGGCTTTCCATTAAACGTCATGTATTGGGCAGTGCGTGAGAACGGCAATTATGAAATCATAGACGGACAACAACGAACGGTGTCCATTTGTCAATATATTCAAGGCGATTTTTCCGTGGACATGCGCTATTTTCATAACCTCCAAGACGATGAACAGGCACAAATCCTAAGCTATAAACTGATGGTGTATTTCTGTGAAGGCGCAGCCAGTGAAAAACTAGAATGGTTTAGAACCATTAATATCGCGGGCGAAGAACTCACCCACCAAGAACTCCGCAATGCGGTCTATTCGGGGTCTTGGGTTACGGATGCCAAACGGCATTTTAGTAAAAACGGTTGCCCTGCCTACGGCATGGGAAGTAAGTATTTGAGTGGGTCGCCCATTGGCCAAGATTATCTAGAAACCACTATTGATTGGCATTCAGAAGGTGCTATTGAAGCCTATATGGCAGAACGTCAAAACAAACCCAACGCCAATGAACTGTGGCTGTATTTTCTGGCAGTGATCAATTGGGTACAAACCGTGTTTCCTGACTACCGCCGAGAAATGAAAGGCATCCCTTGGGGAGAGCTGTATAATTCGCATAAAGACAACGCTTGGGATTCCGCAACGCTAGAAAAAGAAATTGCGCGCTTGATGCAAGATGATGATGTGACCAAAAAAAAAGGGATATATGCCTATGTTTTGACAGGCAAAGAAAAGCACCTCAATATTCGGGCGTTTACGCAAAGCCAAAAACGGACACTCTACGAACAACAAAAAGGAATTTGCCCGGCTTGTGACGACCATTTTGAAATTGGACAAATGGAAGCCGACCACATCAAACCTTGGCACAAAGGCGGAAAAACTGAACTCAACAACGGACAAATGCTCTGTAAAGCGTGTAATAGAGAGAAAGGTGGGAGGTAGAGAATTTTTGAAATATGACAGTTAAAGAAAAATATAACATTTATATAGATGAATCTGGAGATCCAATTTTTAGTAGTGGCTCATCAAAGTATCTTGTTTTTTCAGCAGTTATTGTTAATGCCAATAATAAAAATTCAATATCGAACGAAATTAATGCTATTAAAAATAAATTCAATTTAAATGAACTTAAATCATCAAGCCGTAAATTAAGAAATGAAGAAAAGCGTATTCAAATATTTAAAGAAATAAACAAACTTGAATTTAAAGTCTTAACACTATTTATTTTAAAAGATAAAATATTAGGTGAATGGAGATTAAATAAAAAAATATTTTACAAATACACTCAGAAAATTATAAATTCTGAATTACACAAAATTTTTGAGGACAAAACAATTGTATTAGACAGATTTGGAAGTGATAAATATCAAGAATCATTGAAAAATTATCTTGACAAACAACTGAACCTATTTAATGAGACTGTACTGATAAAATCCGCTAAAAATGAAAGCCTAATTCAGCTTGCTGATTTATTTTCTGGAACTTTTAGAAAATTTTACTTAAAGGAATTTGAGAATACTTATTTTTTTGAGAGCTTGTTTGATGACCATAGCTTAAGAATGATAGTGTTTCCAAATAATTTATTGAAATTAAATTTTAAAATAAACTACAACAAAGATGATGATGAACTATCTAAAATTACAATTATTCAAGCAGAACAATACTTAAAAGAGATAAACGAAGATAAAACATTAGAACCTAATAAGATTGTATTAGAATATCTCCTTTTTCATGCTAAATATAATGATAAAAAAATATACACACCTGAGCTTATTAATTGGCTTAAGTTTCACGGATATAAATTTAGTGAAGAAAACTTTAGAGGAAATATAATTGCTAAATTAAGAGATAATGGAGTTATTATAGCTGGCTCTAGATTAGGTATTAAAATCCCTACTTCTTCAAATGAATTAATAGAATATTTTTCTTTTACTAGCAACAAGGTTTTGCCTATGATAAACAGGATGTCGCTTTCATTTGATGTCTTAAATTCTAGATCTAACGGTGACTTATCAATTCTAAAAAATGAAAAATTTAATTTATTAAAAAATTTATTTAAAATAGTACGTAAACACAAAATAGATACATGATGGAAATAAAATTTGATTTAAACATAATAAATAAAACTAAAATAGCTTATAAATAACCCCCGCTTATACGAGCATCATGCTCGTAGTAAATAAACCAAATCTATTATTAAAAAACTAATAAACCCAAATGGCACTCTACAATATAAAGCAGCAATTAGAATACATCAAGGAAAAACCCTTTAAACTCGAAAAAGACTTACAAGTCCTAACAGAAAATAACTTAAAGAATATATTTGGTCTTGAGTTTGTAAAATCGGAGTTTGCGCTACAAAAATTTAGAATAGATACCCTGGCTTATGATAAAGAAGCCAATGCTTTTGTGATTATAGAATATAAGCGTTCCAAAAACTTTAGCGTAATTGACCAAGGCTATGCCTATCTATCGCTAATGCTCAACAACAAATCGGATTTTATTTTAGAATTCAACGAAAACCTTAATAACACCCTAAAACGTAATGACGTGGATTGGTCGCAGTCTAGAGTATTATTTGTATCCCCAAATTTTACTAATTATCAACGAGAAGCTATCAACTTTAAAGACTTACCCATTGAACTATGGGAAATTAAGCGGTATGAGAACCAAACGGTTTCCTATGAGCAAATCATCAAATCGGACAGTCAAGAAAGCATCAATACCATTTCAAAAAGTAATAAAACCATTCGATCTGTGGCAAAAGAAATTAAAGTCTACACGGAACAAGAGCATTTTCAAAACGTTTCAGATGAAATCAAAGAATTATACGAGAAAGTCAAATCTGCCATTTTAGACTTAGACAACATTGAGATAAAACCCAAAAAGAAATATATTGCTTTTGTTTGTGGTAAAAATATCGTTGATATTCACCCCCAACAAAAGGCGTTAAAAATGTGGCTCAACATGAGCATTGGCGAGCTTGACGACCCTAAGCAATTGACACGAGATGTTTCTAAGACTGGACATTGGGGAAATGGAGACTATGAAATTAGAATTTCTTCTGACGAAAATTTGGAGTATATCTTAAGTCTTATCAAACAATCAATAAATAAAAACAAAAACCTATGAATTCATTAAACGAACTTATCGGCCAAACAGTAAATGCTCGTATTGAAATTGATGTAAATGATGTCCATAATGTAGTTGGAGAAGTACTTTCTGTTCACATAAATGATTTTTACTTTTATGAAAAGGGAGAACCGATTTACATTACAGTTTCAATTAGTCCTTTGGGGGAATTGGACGACGATATAGACTCAGAAACCTTAGCTTCTATTCCTTTAGACTGCATAACCAAATCTATAATATGATAACATCTTAATCCATGTGGCTATTTGATATTCTAATGGGTCTTTTCATTCTTTGGGTTATATATAAAAATATGACTGATTACTAACTGTAAGAGTTTGGAGGCGTTGGTTATATATAGGTCAAAAAAAAATCCCTAACATTGTTGTTAGGGATTTTCAAAAAAGGCGGTGACCTACTCTTCCACAAGTGTAGTACCATCGGCGCTAATGGGCTTAACTGCTCTGTTCGGGATGGAAAGAGGTGAG
>Ga0115572_10003088_pt1 | contig 13179 bp, 18 predicted proteins | sample COGITO_mtgs_1206_FD_88681 | JGI IMG/M metagenome (GOLD analysis project Ga0115572, IMG submission 88681) | Pelagic marine microbial communities from North Sea - COGITO_mtgs_120607 | ecosystem: Environmental > Aquatic > Marine > Epipelagic | place: Germany:Helgoland, sampling site Kabeltonne... | reverse complement strand
CCTAGTTCTTTGTATTCGTATTTGTAGTCTCTTGATTCACATAGTGCTTTGGCCTTCATGCAACTTGGACATGCAGGCTTACCCCATATAGTTATCATAAACTAAATCCTTTCAATGCGTCCTTGTCTACGTCCTGTTTAATTCCACCAATGATATATGATTCCACTTCAGTTTCTTGAGGTGCAACTTGTAATCCTGATGAACTTAACCAATGCTGTGTCCAAGGCAATGGGTTAGTGTTTAACGGAGCATCAAATATTGCATTCATGCCCAGTGCTTTTAGTCGACGGTTTGCAATGTATTCTACATACTGATGTAGTAGTGTGGCATTCAAACCAATCATTGATCCGTCTTTGAACAAGTACTCTGCCCAGTCTTTTTCTTCTGCAACACATTCGCGCCACAAGTCATACACTTCTTCTTGACACTCTTTAGCAATCTTAGCCATCTCTGGATCGTCTTTGCCTTGAGCCCAAATTTTCAAAACGTGTGTACTTAGTGCCAAATGTTGTGCTTCATCTCTAGCGATAAGACTAATAATCTTAGCACTACCTTCCATTAGTTTTAGTTCTCCAAAACCAAAGGTACAAGCGAAAGAAACGTAAAAACGTAATCCTTCTAAGATGTTTACAGTTTGCATTGCCATATAAAGTTTTTTCTTAACTTCATACATGTTACCTTCATTACGATGTGTAAAGGCATCAGCGGCTTCTGTGAATGCATCATAGTGTTTAGTAACACTTTCTGCTCTTGCAATAATTTTCTCATCATCAAGAATAGTGTCAAACACTTCTGCTGGATCAGCATAAACATTTTTCATAATGTGTGTATAACTACGACTATGAATCGTTTCAAAAAAGTCCCAAGTAACAATACAACCTTCTAGTTCTGGAATAGATACATGTGGCAAAAATGCTAGACACGGACCACGTCCTTGTACTGAGTCAAGTAATGTTTGATACTTTAGGTTAGCAGTAAAAATATGTTTCTGCTCTGGACGGAACTGTGCGAAGTCTGCTCTATCTTTTTGTAAACTAACTTCCTCTGGTCTCCAAAAATAACCTAACATTGTTTGGTTAAGTTTATCAAACACAGGAAATTTAAACACATCATAACGTTGTGTATTTTGGTCTGCTCCAAAAAACATATTTTGTTTAGTGAAATCTACTTTTTCTTTATTAAAAACAGTCTTTGCCATCTTGGTTCCTTTTACTTCTTCTACAATAACTATACATTCATTTTATTTGCGTGTCAACCTAAATTGCACATGCATCACAATATTCTTCATACTCCTCGTCGGAGCCGTTAAACTCTGTACGCTCAACTGGAGATTCTTTTACATTGTCGTGCCATCCTACATTGTGTGCTGGCTCGTCAATTAGTTCGCTTGGATCAGTTTTATAATCATAAGTGTTTTGATAGTAACTAGTCTTCCAACCTAACTTGTAGGTATTTAGCAGGTCTTGAATCATCTGACTCATTGGAACTTCATTATTTTCAAAGTGTGTTGGATTGTAACTCCAGTTACCGCTAATTGCTTGATCAAAAAACTTCTGCATCACTGCTACTACTTTAATGTAACCTTCGTTGCTTGGCATATCCCATAATAGCGTATAATGTTGCTTTAGCGTAGTATATTGTGGAACAATCTGCTTAAGAGGCCCCTTCTTGGACTTCTTAACGGACAAGTAACCTCTAGGTGGTTCGATTCCGTTTGTTGCGTTCGACACAACGGAACTGCTCTCCGATGGCATTTGTGCGGACAAAGTTGAGTGCCTGAGCCCGTGTTCCTTAATATCGTTGCGTAAGCCAGTCCAATCATACTTTAATTTTGCCTTAACAACTTCATCGATTTCTTTCTTATATGTATCGATAGGCAGGATGCCGTCTGAGTATTTAGTGCGATTAAAGTATTCACAAGCACCACGTTCTTTTGCTAGTTCGTTACTTGCTTTAAGTAAATAATATTGAAATGCTTCTGTAAGTTCGTGTACAAGTTTCCATGCTTTTGGATCATCGTACTTAACTTTGTTCTTTGCAAGATAATGTGCTAGTCCAATGTACCCTACACCTAATGAACGTCTTGCTTTAGTTGACTTCTCTGCCGCCTTAATAGGATAGCGTTGATAGTCAATAATTTCTTCTAATGCTCTTACTGCCAGTTCACATAGTTCTTCTAAGTCATCAACTGATCGAATTGTTCCTACGTTAATTGCACTAAGAATACACAATGCAATTTCACCTTCTTCATCATCAATATGATTAAGTGGCTTAGTTGGTAATGTAATCTCTTGGCACAAGTTACTCATGTATACTTTGTCTTTGAATGAACTGTGTGTATTACAGTGATCAACATTCATAATATAGATACGTCCTGTTTCTGCACGTTCTTTAATTAGTGCTGAGAACAATTCCATTGCCGGAATTTTTCTTTTCTTAACACTTGTTTTACGTTCGTATGATTCATAAAGTTCTTTAAACTTATCAGCATCACCAAAGTATGCTTCGTACAAACCTGGTACATCATGTGGCGAGAATAATGTAATATCTCCGCCGGATAACAATCTTTCATACATTGTTTTATTAAGTTGAATTGAATAGTCTAACTTACGTACACGATTATCTTCTGTGCCTTTGTTATTTTTAAGCACAAGGATGTCTTCAATCTCTTGATGCCAAAACGGGAAGTGTGTAGTAGCACTTCCGCCACGTACACCATTCTGTGTACAACAACGTACTGTTGCTTCAAACTTTTTAAGGAAAGGAATAATACCTGTGTGTGCTACTTCTCCACCTCTGATTTTTGCGTTGACTCCTCTGATACGTCCCGCATTGATTCCGATACCTGCCCTTTGCGCCGTATAGCGTCCAATAGACATATCGCTGGCAAAGATGCTATCAAGAGTGTCGTCGCTGTCAACAAGAACACAACTTGCAAACTGCCTGACAGGGGTCCGGACGCCTGCCATGACCGGCGTTGGGATATTGATTTTAAATAATGAGGTCGCATCGTAGTATCTCCTTACATAATACATTCTATCTTCTTTCGGATAGTTAGCAAATAGCGTTGCCGCAATCATCATGTACATGAACTGAGGAGTCTCAAAAATTTCACCTGATGAACGATCCTGAACAAGATATTTGTCTGCAACCTGACGCAAGCCTGCGTAGGTAAAGTTTTCATCACGTTTGTGTTTAATGTATGCATCTAATGAAGCAATCTCAGTATCAGTATAAGAATCTAATATTGCAGGATCATAAACACCGCGATCGATATTTTTTTGAATCATTTCTTTGAACGGAATATTTTCGTAACGACCAAAAACTTGTTTGTTAATACCATAAGATAATAAACGTGCCGCGGCATACTGATAGTTAGGTGCATCTAACGAAATTAAATCATTAGCACTTCTAATTAAAATTTCTTGTATTTCGCTAGTACTCATACCATCGTAAAATTGTAAGTTTGCGTTCATTTCAATTTGACTTGCACTTATGCCTGCTAAGCCTTCACATGCTTCTTGCACTACAAAGTGGATTTTGTCAATGTTTAGTTCTTCTTTTTTACCGGTTCTTTTTACAATCATGGTACCGTTTGTCATCTGTCTGTCTCCGTTCTTTTGTTTCATTATCTGTTCTATGTGGTATTTAGTTTAGGGGTGGCATGCGATGAATCTCTTGCGGTTCTAGGTCTTTGAGAACCTTATCTACATGCTCATGCGTTGAATGTGTAAATCCTAGCACTCTATCTCCTACCACTAATAGATAATAGTGCTTTGATCTTTTGTTGTCTATACCAATATGTATCTCAAATTTCTCCCGTGAAAAACGTTCAGTTAACTGTAAAGAATAACACATTCCTAGTACACGACAAAAGTCGCAATACATGTTCTCGTTAACTAATTCCCAAGGAGTAGGCCAAGTACTGGAGTTATACGGATCTGTTTGAATACTCACCGTAGGTATTTTATTGTAATAATTGATTACATCTTGTAAAGGATCATCAGAGAGTTCTAATGTTTCTCTAAATGCCGACCACCCAGAGAGCCTTTGCTCATAATTTAAATCATTCATTTATTACCGTTTTGATCTTACGTGGAACTTGAAGGTTCCAGCGTCAGTTGCTGTTGCATTACTCACTTTAATTTCTACTGTATCTTTAGTTGCATCTGCATTTTCATCAACTAAGGCCGCAGAAAGTTCAAAGTTAGTAACAAGTCCTGTGGAACCAGTAAAGTCGAACTCGTCCCTCACAATTATGTTATCGTTGTCATAGTCAACACTGATATAAAGTATACCTGAACGGTGTGCTTCAAATGCCGTGCTGTGATAAACATAATCAATTTCGTAATTTGTATTTGAATCGCCTGGCAGTCTAAAGTATCTGTTTGCTACTGATTGGAATACAACTTCTAAACTTGATGTACCATTCATGTCAAACTGACAACTACCTTCGATTAATGGAGTAAATTTTTGATTTACAATATACTGTTGTTCAAATGATAGTGCTTCAAAACGTTTGAAGAAATCATTTTCACTTGTGTTACCTGTTGTCTCATATTTAATAACAGAGTAAGTACTGTTTGCTTCAGTGCCGTTATTATTACCTACACTATTAAAAGTATTACCAACACTGGCAGTTCCTAACCCTTCTTTAACCCAAATAGCATTACGTGCTACTTCGTCAAATGTACTGTTTTGTACTTTAGAGTTTTTAGGTCCTGTTTCTTGACCTAGTTGACCTAGTGTTGTGTTCTCTCCTAGTACAATACCATAACCTAATTCATCAAATGTACTGTTTCTAATTAATGAATCATTAATAGCAAAGTCACTGTATATACCATAAGACCAACCCTTAACAGTTAGGTTGTCAAATGTATTATTGTTACTCATTACAGCGGCACTATCGCCTATTAGACTGAATGCTTTTTGTCCAGCAATTAATGCATCACCTGAAGACCAACTGCCATTAATTTTCATATTACTAAAGTTACTATCTCTAACACTATGCATATCAAACATTACGCCTGCTACACTTTGATTAACTGTCATGTTAGATATTAAAATACTTTTGGCTTGGTTTATAAAACTATTTGTACTTGTTGCGGCATACGAACCAGGAGTACTATCGCCGTTAACAAATGTAAATGCTTCAGCGGCACTTGTATTTAAAATTGTACTATCTACGCCTGCGCCAACAATTTTAGCATATGGCGGAACTTTAATTGTTGAAGTCAATTTGTAAGTACCAGGTAACATTATTAATGTTACTCTACTAGATGGATTAGTTTTGTTTGTATTGATATAAAGTTGATCTATGGCTCTTTGAAATGCTATAGTATCATCAGTTGTTCCGTTTCCAACTAGGCCAAAATCTGCACTAGTTACTTGATCATCAAAGCGTGATTGTAATGTTCTTTGTATTGGTTGCGTTGAACTTGGTCCAGTTGTTAATCCACTATCATTTCTATATGTGTACTGCCCTGCTAATGCAAAAATATTATCATGTTCTGTAAGAACTTTTGTATTACCAACAGCAGGTGCACCTTCTGAAACGCTACCGTTACCAACGTAAAATTCTTGTGTGTCGATTGCCCATCCAAGTTCACCTGAAGCAAGTTGTGGTAGATTATCTACACCTTTTTTGCCTCGTCTAACTTGTATACGACTAATTTGTACTACTGCCATATTTGTCTCCTGTTATACATATTTATGCGAACTTCTCGTAATATGTATAGACTCTGTTGTACCATTCTGTACGCCATTCGTCATATTCATGCGGCCATACATCAAATTGCTGGTATGTTTCGCCACCTAGTATCATACCGTCATCACCACGACTACACATAAAAATGTGTCCTTCACGTATATTTGTACCGTAAAGTTCGTTGTGTGCTTCAGCATATGCTACTAATTGTAAAAAATAGTTCTGTACGTATTCTAATTTTTTAGGTTTGTTTGTTTGCTTAAAATCCATAATACATGGATTGCCTTTGTACTGACCTACTAAGTCAGTAGTGCCAGCATACATTTGTGGAATATAAAGAGCAACTTCTGATCCCCAAATTTCGTCAACGTCATTTAAAGCATTGTCACGTACCTGAGTAGCCATTGCGTGTGCTTTTTTAGCAAAAGGATTGCCGCCTGGAGTAGGCCATTCGCCAAACTCAATATAGTCTTCAAGATACTTGTGCATTCTTGTTCCTACACCTGCGGCTTCTGTAGTGATTTCTCTTGCTTTAGTTTCACCTACTCGCTTGCGCCAAGCAATAAGTCCTGTCTTGTCGCTAGTGGCGTCTAAGATTGTTGTAACGCTTGCTACAGCGCCACCATCAGGTGTCATGTACTTGCGCTTGCCATCTACTTGTTTACGTGAAATAGGTTTGTAATCAAATTTATTTGTTATTAGAGTCATCGACTTCGTCCCAATCATGTTGCATAGAAAATGGATCACTGTAAAAAGGATCTACATTACTGAAGGGGTCGTCTTGTGCATCTACTTCAGTTACTTCTGGAACGTAATGTTTAATCATATTTTCAACACCTAGTTTAAGTGTCATAGTGCTACCTGCACATCCTGAACAGGCTCCACCTAGTTCAAGTAAAAGTCTACCATTATTATATTCTAGAAATTCGATGTTCCCGCCATGACTTGCAACGCCAGGCTTAACATGCGATTCAATTAATTCTTTAATTTGTTTGATGATTTCCTCATCAGTTCTTGTTGTCATAAAGTATGCTCCTAATTTAAGTTAATTATACTAGAAGTATTGTCTATTGTCAACCTAAATCTGTGGCTCTTTTTGCCATTGAGGAAACTGTTTGATCTGCTTTTGGCTCTTTAGCATCTTGTGGAATGTCATCCATTTCACTACTTTTAAAAGTAATTTTTTCTTTGTCAAAGTTCTTGATGAGTTCTTTTACTGCTGGATCACCATTGTATGCTTGAAGAAATACATCATAACTGAATTGAGATTTGCCAACGTTTTGCATTAGTTGGTCCAATTGATCAAATGTAAATGTTTTTTGGTCTTTGTTACTGAGGACGGTTAAGACCTTTTTCAACACTTCCGTGTCGACGTTCTCAGTTACGACTTTTTTCCTGCTAGTAACGATCCAATCTTGCGTGAACGTTCTACACTCTCACGTGTTTCACGTCCTGCTTCTTCTTCTCCGCCTGCGGCCGCCGCGTCTGCACCAAAGTCATCTTCTGCTTCGCCTGTTTCTGGATCCATTGCTGGCTCTTCTGCGTCTACAGTTGGCTCCATGTCCATATCGTCTGCTGGATCTTCTGCACCCATTGTATCTACTGCTTCACCTTCGCCTGTTACAATGCCTACACCAGTTGTTAGTGCTTCGCGTGTTGATTCCATTGCAGTGTACATTGCTTCTAATGAAGGTTTAACTGCGTTAGTAAATGCTTCTGATTTTTCTGAACCTAGTTCGTCTCTGATAGCATCTGCAAGTTCTAACATTGACTCTGTTTGCATTTCTGCTGTGTCTTCCATCCAACCTGTAACACGGTCTACCATGTCCTTAGAAGCCATAACTAATTCTGCGTTATCTTCTGCACCTTCAACAATTACATCTGCTTCTGCTTCATCTGTTTCGACAATCGCTGGTGCTTCTTTAATTGCTTGGTTAAGAACATCTAAAAATAATTTAGACTTTTGATAACTTTCGCTTTTTACTGAATCAAAACTTTCGTTAGTTTCAATATCTTTTAGCATAGTACGTATTTTGTTACGTGCATCTTCTAGTTGTGGTAATGTAAATTTGGCAACATCAATTTTAGTGCCATAGCGTTTCGCAAGACTCTCATTAAGTGTTGCGGCTGTAATAGGTGTTTTAATTTCTCTAATGTTCATTGTTCATATCCTTGCAGAATTTGTTATAGTTATTTATCATTCTAATTGTATATATAGTCCTCAAGTCGACTTCGACCCTGGTCTATTTTGCTTGTAGCAATATCTAGCCTACATTCTAGCACTTCTTTACGCAATTCATCGTCAGTTACTCTGTAACTATGCTGAAAAAATAGTGCATCGTTGTAATTCTTTTCAATTTCATAATCAATGTTTAATACTTCATTGACTACGTTATGCCCTTCAGCATGTTTTTTAGCAATAGCAACTGCGGCAGTTTTGCTGAATGTTTGTGCTATTTCATTCTTGTGCTTCATATCAAATACAAAACATCCTTTTTTGCCTGATCTAACTATTATATTACCTATACGAACACTATTCCCTTTTACGTACGGAAAAGGAACATCTTCAAGACCTTGTTCAATCAAGGCTTTTAGTTCATTTATTAAGGCTTTCGTCATTTGCAACCACCAAGATATTACCATTATTATGTACTTTACTTACTAAACTCTTACGTATTAACCCTTCAAGAACGAATTGTTCTCTTTCGTCAAATCCTTCAAACGGCATTACACCCTTAATTGTTTTAAGTAAAGATGCTTCTTCATTACTCATTGCAATAGTAAACTGTGTAATTAGTTCATTTAGTTTCATTTCATACCCTGTAGTTGCTTTTTCAGCATGTCAAGTTCGGCTTTTTTAGCCTTAATTTGTTTTTGTGCAACATCCTTTTGCATTTTTTGCATCTTGGCTTGTTGTGCTTGTGCTTTTGGATCAGTTGGATCTGCTCCTGGTTGGCTTGCGGCCGCTTGTGATTGCGTAGGTCCTGGACCTGCGACTTGGTTTGGTGCTACTGCTGTCGTGCCCTGACTGCCTGTTGCACCTTGTGGTAAATTTGGTGTGTCTATTTGATCTGCGGCATCTTTTTTGCCTGCTCCACCTGCTCCGCCTCGACCTCCTAATGCCGCTAGTCCTGCTAGTCCTAATCCTATACCTGGGCCTATTCCGCCACGTCCTTTAGGAGCCGCTGTACTTCCTGAACCTGTTCTTGACTTAACACCTGGTGCTTGCTTTGGCTTAGGTACTTGTTTAGGATTAGTACGTGCTTGTGGTTTAGGTGTTTGTTGTGGTTTAGGTGCTTGCCCCGGCGCTGATGGCTGTTGTGGTCTTGCTGGTGGTGCCTGCCCTGGCTTAGGTGCCGCTGTACTTGCTGGTGGCTTAGGTGCCGCCGTGCTAGGTGCTGGTGCAGGTGGTTGCTTAGGTGCTTGTGGATTTATTCTAGGTGCCGGTGTACCAGGTTTTACTTTAGGTGCTTGTCCTGGCTTTGGTTGTTGTATTCTTGGTGGTGCTGAAATCTTTGGTGGTCCGCCAGCGGCTGGTGCTGGTGCCGGAGTACTACTTGGTGCTGTTGGTGTTGGTGGTTGCTTAGGTGCTGTAGTTGTAACGTTTGGCGGAGTTTGGTTTGCCCTTGTTCTAGGATTGTTACGTCCTTTACTACTAGGACCGTCCGGATCACGCTTGAATATATCTTTACCTTTTTTAATTAAATCTTTTACAACAGGAGCACCACGTTTGACTAGTTCCTTCGCACCTTTTTTAACAATAGGTGCCGCCGCTTTAGCCGCTCCTCTTGCTAGTGCTCCTATTGCTGGCGCTACTACTGCTAATGGATTCTCATTAACGATTAGGTCTAGTCTTTCGCCTTTGTCATTTTTATTAAATTCGTCAAACCTCATGAAGTTTTCCTTCTGCCTGCAAACCTTTTCTTAGGTCTTACATTAATACGCTTCAGTCTACGACTTGCTGGATTTGAACGCTTGGTTTTGCTTGTAGCAATTTTAATTTTGTTAGGCTTTTTACGTTTTGTTTTTGAAAGAGTTAGTTTTGCTTTTTGGTTAATAGGACTATTGCATGTTGCCGCTCTAGCAACAATACGTCCTTTACGTATTCCACTTGTGCAACGATACTTACGTACTTGCTTACTACCGCTTTTACTCCAGATAGCCCGTACTGCTTCATCTAACTCATGATGGTCACCTATCATGTAAAATTCACGTAGCAACATTTAACGTCTCGCTTTGTTCATTGCTTTAATTCTTCTACTAACTGGATTCATACGTTTAGTACGTTTCGATTTACGAGCAATACGTTTACCCATTCTAGCCTGAGTACGCTTTAGCGTGAATCTTGCTTTCATGTTAATAGGTTTAAAACAAGCACTTGGTGATGAAACAATGCGCCCATGCCTAATACCACCGGAACATCTATACTTGCGTACGGCTTTGTTTCCTTTTCGTCCCCATATCTGCTTTTCATCTAGGTCAGAAGTTTCGTCCAAAGATTCAATCACGGGGTCAGCAATGAGTTCTCTTAAGTTCATACTGTATTTATGTTTAGGAAAGGTTTAGTAAAATAACTACGATTGTAGATAACAAGCCAGCAACTATAGTTCCGCTTGCTCCAATAATGACTTTTGTCATGCTTTGTTGGCCTTTAGTAATATCATCGTGAATGTGATGCACTTTTGCTTCTATTTTATCTAGACGTCCTTCAAGATTTTTATATCTTTGTTCACATAAATCTACATGTGCTTCTAGGTTTTCACGTTCTAAGGCAGTTGCCATTACATTCTCCATTTTTTCCCTTGCTCAAAGGGCGTTTAGTAAACTCTAAGTTAGCCTATAAATGTTATTTGGTGTTTGCCTTATATAGAGTATTTATCATCTTCAGGCAAAATCTTAAACAAGATATTACACTTTTTGGGGTCTGATGTCCAAAATACTGCTTCTTTTAAATTAACAGTTTCATTTAGGTCTTTAATAAAAGGAATTAAGTTAAAATCTTGTTGCATCATTTCAACACTATGTGATTCATCTTGCTCAATAGTAATAATACAGCGCCATACGTTTAGGTTCTTTGTTGCATAGTCACTGCCAAAGCCAACGGCTTTTTGTTTCTTAAACAAAGGGTCTGAAATTTCTACGTTAGTTCTAAGTCCAAGTGTTTGTACAACACTCATATAATTTTGTTGCTGTCCGTAGGCTAGTTTATCTTCGCCACGGCGTGCATTTGTTTTTGTGATGTCTACTAACGTAGTTAATTCAAATCGGTTCATGTTAGTACTTATCGGTCATAAAAAAAGGCCCAGTAAAAACTGAGCCTTTTAATATTTAAATTATACCAACTATTAAGTTGCTACAAATCCGTCTAAGTCACGTGCTGTTACTGTTGCACTTGAAAGATCGATACCGTCTACTGTACCCATGTTCTGTAGGCGTACTTGCATTGAAGCCGCTGATTGACCATGTCCATGTACGATCATAAAGATCTTACCTGCTGTACCTGTTGATTTGTACATAAGTGGTGCAAACTCACTAACTATTTGTGCTAAACATCCGTCGATACCATCTTTTGCACTGATATCTACGATTGCGTCGATTTCCATACCAACTTGGTCTGCTGTGTTGTACTGAACGCCGTGATCACGACCGTCTTGATTTACTCTTGCTACTGATGCCATTTTATTCTCCTATTTTCTCTAATGACCAATTTCGTTTTCTCTACGAAGTTGTTATATGTATTTACCAAAGAGGAAGAAAAACGCCTATTTACGGCTCTTTTTTGCTCTCTGATGTAGTGCTCTTAGGAGATTTATGTATGCAGGGCCTGCTTTTACGATATCATCCAGCATTTTAACCGCCGGAACGTAGCCTTGTACGAACTGTCCAGGTACACTTCTGCCCTGTTTTGCTAATTCTAAGAAGTTTTTAGTACGCATTACATTCTCTGTGCCTACTATGTAACGATATAAACTCATGTCACGTGCATCAGTACCAATGTCTGGTACACTTACTGTAGGCTCATTGTCTGCTACTCTTGCAGTTTCTAGATTGTTTGTTGCGGCTAGTTTACTTAGATCATCAATTAAATCACTATTACGTAGTTTTGCTCTTGCGGCAATTAGTAGTCTTGTAATAGTATCTTGTTTGTCTTTTGTGTTAAGGGATTTATATCTTGTAAGATTTCTTCTCACAAGTTTGTAGTCTGCATTGTTAATTTGTAATGCACCTTCAAGTTTGATAAGGAAAGATGAAGTTTGCGAATATAGTCCCCCACTTGCAATACTTTTAAGCCATCCATTAAGTTGCATGATAGGCAAGTTAGTTCTTTGCCTCATTGCCTTAGCCGCTCCAGGATCTTTTAATTTGTTAATAGCCTCTTCGTCACCATTAACAAAATAAGCAAAGTTGTACAAATCTGTACCACTCATCCTATATGCTTTGAATGTGTCGTAGCCTGTAGTTCTTCTAGCATACTCACTTGCTGTACGTCTGAAATATGCATATTGATAAAGTGCTTCTAATATCAATACACTTAGATACAACCGTTCGCGGCAGTCTGTATAAGTTAGACTTTTAAGTGTGCCTGTGCTACGAGTCATTCGACTCTCGTGCATGTCCTTAATGAATTCCATCATTGTTTTTTATTCTTCTTCTGGCTCTTCTGGCTCTGGGTCTTTTACACCTGCGCCTGGTTTAATATCGCCTGCGGCTTTTACCTTAGCAATAATTGCTTTGGCCATTTCAACATCTACGTTTGCATCTTTTAATGCTTCGCCTGGTGTCTTAGGTCCAAATGCTGATCCTAGTTTTCCAAATGACGAACCTAATGCGGCCGCTTTGTTAAACTCTACGTCTTCCCATTTGATGCCACTGCTTGGCTCAAGTGCTGAAGCAATCTTTTGCCCCATTCTTACATACGGCATAAGTTTTGGATCTACATCGTATGGTCCTTCTAGTAAGTCTGTAATTTTCATTGTTTTTCCTTATCTTTCAACTGCTCTATTTGCGGCAGAGAATGTTTTGCGTGGTACTAATTTAATATCGCCCTTAGGATGTGCTAATACATATCCTTCACCACCTGGCTGGTCTCCTATTGATTGTTTGACATCTCCACCTTGACTGTCAAACTTAGCAATAATATCGTCTTTGGCTTGCATAATTGCTGTAACAACATTCCACATTGCTTTGAAATGTCCCATATGCTCTTTTATATATGCAAGTACATTTACTTTTTTCTTTTCACTTATTTTTGCTGTTTGTAACCAATTAGAAAAGTCTCCGCCTAAGTTATCTAATCCTGTGTCAACTTTACTATTGATATAAGCATAAAATAATTTAGGCAAATCTGTCATTTGTTTTGCTCTAAGACTAGGCTCATCAAGCATTGCATCTAGTCCTTGTGCATTTTGTTTTACTACTGCTGTTGCACGATCTAATACTGCTGTGTCTACTTCTACTGGTGCTACTGTTGT
>Ga0115572_10003081_pt1 | contig 13196 bp, 5 predicted proteins | sample COGITO_mtgs_1206_FD_88681 | JGI IMG/M metagenome (GOLD analysis project Ga0115572, IMG submission 88681) | Pelagic marine microbial communities from North Sea - COGITO_mtgs_120607 | ecosystem: Environmental > Aquatic > Marine > Epipelagic | place: Germany:Helgoland, sampling site Kabeltonne... | reverse complement strand
CCTGGGAAGTACCCTCGATAATCCGGTAGAGTGCCTGAGGAGTAATCGGGATAGTTGGAAGTCAGATATGCGTGTAACTTTGGGTTATTCGTAGTGTTGAAAGAAGATCCATTTAGAATGAACCATCCATCTGGACTCGTTGCTCCCATCCACATCATAATAGAACCGACAGGAGTTGCCTGCTCTACGATACCGACCACGTCTACTCTAAAGATGCCTCCCATTGCATACCATCGAGAGTTCTCTTCTGACCATGCGACTGCCTGTGCTTGTAGAATTGTCTCTCCTGCGATACCAGTCCAAGAAGGACCAGCAGTTGCATCAGAGTCGTTGAGATACATATCACCATCAGATGGTGAAGATGGAGCACTATCTACGTCGACAAATAGGTCTCCCTTGAATCGAAGGGAGGTATTAATTCTAACTCTTTCTGTCACATAATCAGAATCGACCATAGCAAATGTATCACTATCGTGTCGATCGGTAGTGTAGTAGAGATTGAATTCTCCTTCTGGAACACTATCTGTCGTAAGGTTTAGAAGTTTATTGTTAATTTCATTTAGATCAGCATTTAGATCAGAATCGAGATTACCGATGATGTTACCTAAACTGTCGGCTAAATTGTTGATCTCGATGTTGATAGTGCCACTGAGACTAGAATCGAGATTGTTGATCTCTAGATTAATCATATTAGAGATATCTTGATCACCAAGACCACCACCACCAAGTGATGCCAGAGCAGTTTGAATCTTACTCATCATCTGACCAGTTGCCTGATTCAACTGTGATTGAGTCACAGCATCATTGGCCCCACCGAGAAGATCTGTTTTCTCTTCTAACGTCGCAACGGGTTTCATCTTGCTCATTGTGGTTAGATAGGACTTCATTGCCCCATCTTCCATCTGATCGACCACTTCCTCTGAGATAGACAATTCTTCTGGATGACTAATCTGCTCTTCTACTGTTTCCAGAATTTGTTGTTGCATCTCAGGTTCTACTTCAATTTCTTCGAAGAGTTCCGATGCGAGTTCTTCTACTAACTGAGAGGAGAGATTCTTAGCAATCTCTTCTATCATATCAAATGGTTTTTCCTCAGGTTCTATCTTGATAGTATTCTCTTCATAGACACTGGAGTATGATCCAAAATCGACATGATCTCTCTCTTCCACCACTTCCGGTTTAAAAATATCGTCGACAAGAGATTCTGAGATCGACTTCAGATTAGTTTCTGTCTCGGAGATTAGTTTTGTTATCTTCTTATCTTTCATTTTTAGAAGTATCCCTCAACAGTGATATGATACGCTCTATTCTCAGCTAGTCCAGCAAACTTAAGTTGTCTTTTGACATAGAATCTTAATCCTAAGCTATTATAATTTGTTCTTGGTTCAAGCTCCCCTGCCACCATCAGTTTGCCGTCCGGATCCCTGATCGTGAATTTGAGTTCAGATGACCAAGTGAATTCATATTCTTGATGCCACATCTTAAATCCGTCTTCATCCATTTTATTCATGTTCAACTCACCGCCGGTATAACTAAATACTCCCCCGATTTGCCATCCGCTGTATGCAGAGCTGTATATAAATTTCCTTCCAAAATTGCTGGGCCCACCGCCTCCACCACCTACAACCTGAGCATCAACGTATTCTTTAGTGACTATGTTATTGCCACTTGTAATTCTACCGTAGTAATTAACTGCATCTGTGGCATTTGCGTTGTGATACACCTCCAATATTTTTCCATTCTCATCAGTGACATCAGTTGCAGAATAATTATCGCCAATAGCACCTAGGATTCTGAATCCGTCGCCACTCGCACCGTCTCCGCGCAACTTGTTAAAAGCAACACCGTGTTCGTTCCACAGGAGAGCTTGTGCAGCGCCGTATTTAAGAGAACCAGTCCACCTCTCCAACCGAATGCGAGGGGAGTAGACGTATTCATTCTCACCGTTCCATCCATATATATAATCCCTGACGATCAAAGACGATTTAGTCTTAAATTTAGCGTTAGTTACTAATGCATTGTCTGTACCCGCTTGAAATATATGACTTGCGGTTGTAGTGCCGTCAGATTTTGTGTTCTCGAAGGTAATCTTTGATGTAGCGCCACCAGGAGCATAGATGGCACCATTTTGAGTATTCTTCAATTTGATCTGATCGACCATTTGCAGAGGGACGTCAATGCTGACATTGTCCTTATCCCAGTAAAGTCGACGATTGCCGTTAGACTGTAACTGACCGGTGTCAGCGTTGTTGGGCAGATTGATAGCCTTTTCTGAACCAGTTAGTACCAGAGTCTTAGCAACTTCAATATCACCTTGACTCTGATCGAACTTGAGATAAGTATCATCGTCGATAGAGATCGATAGATCTCCATTTGTTGTATTCAGTCGTGCGTCAGTAGCATCCCCTGTCCAGTTAATCAAACCGTCTGATCTGAGATAAAGTCTGTTCTGAGTGCCCTTTTTGATTCTTAGAGCAACATTGTGTTCTGATAATCGAGAGATCGACAGTTCCCCTGTCATCGAGTCTCCAGTGACATTCACGAACTGATCGGAGTCGATTTCGAAACTGGCGTTTGCGATAGCAGAGTCGATGGAATTGTCCACATACAACTTATGTGGGATATCAAGATCGTCGGTAACTCCGTAATTGGTATTGTAGACTGCCTTCTGGAATTGCCTATTGGCGTTTGAAGTTATCTGTATCTTGGTGGTCGAGTTCCTCTGGATACTCATGTTGCTATTGCCGACACTCTTCAGTGTGTTAGTCTGGACAAATCCTTGCGAAGACCTGATGTTACCGAGCTCGGTGCTGATGTTACCGTTAGTGGTCTCGATGTTACCGAGAGTAGCGGTGATGTTACCGGAATCAACTTGTAGATTTCCGGCATTCGAGATAGTAACATCAGCATCAACTGTGAGATCGTCATTCAGTTGAGTCCGACCATCGACTATGAGTCTATTGATTGTGACACCAGAAGCATCCGATGGCATTTTCATAATCTCGGTGCTAGCGCCAGTGCCACCCACCCATCTTAGGACGTTTCGATAAGTTGCTCCTAGTAATCTATTGTCAAGATAGGTTAGGTTGTTATTGCCTCCTCGAAATAAGTTTATCTGTGAAGTAGTTCCAGAATCAGGGTCTATCTTAAAAATGGTATCAAGACTTCTGCCAAACTCCAGTGTGCCCGTCATCGTGTCACCGGACTTATTGACCTTGCGTTTCAGGTCTGAATCGAGTGCACTGTGTTCTGCCACGTTCCATGCATGCTCTGAATCCATTTTCGCAGAGAACTCAGAGTCGAGAAGACGATGTTCTTCAACATTCCATGCATGCTCTGAATCGAACCTACTAGATAGATCCGAATCCACTTTAGAATGTTCTGCTACGTTCCAAGCATGCTCGCTATCCAACGCAGAGTCTAAGTCATCAATCTGGTCCTGTAATAACTTGTCCTGTGCATCGACATAGTTGTAAGTAGCAAGGTCACCCAAGTTTTGTTCTGGGTATGCCTTAACCAATATTTGGTCAGCAGGCGCACCACTAGCAACTTCTACGGTCACATCAAATTCGTGGTGATTGCTTCGGTCATCATAAGCACTTACGATGTATCGTGCAACACCACCGTCTGAATCCTGTAGGAGAATGATATCACCAGAATCGATGACAGACATCGGTGAATAATTTCCATTCTTATCGATATGGTTGAAGAATAGTTTATCAACACTTAGATAGTCCGTGCCACCACCAGTGAAGTGAATGGCATAGTTTCCTGCGTCGAGTGAGTCGGTTGCTGAATCGTATGCTAACTGCTTATCGAAGTTAAGAACGATTGCCGATTGAAGGTCTAGGTCGTCTACCCTATTCTTCAGAGTTTGTATTTCGATATCGTCTGAATCTACTCGTGAAGACAAGGAGTCGTGCAGTGCCCGAATGCCAGTAGAATCAAATGCTGAGTCGAATCGTGCCTGTGTCCAATAGAGATTCGTTAAACCCTCTGGCACTTCATCCGTGTCTGGCAGATGATTCAGTCGAACCTGAATCGTCCCGTTGTTAGATGGGTTGTCGTCTGTGACTGCTGCAATCTGGACAGCTTCCTCGGGAGGAGCAGGTTTGCTATCTGTGAACCCACCAGGCGTGGTTGGATCTAGATAAAGTATATCTCCGTTAGAAAATGTGCCGACGTCGATATGCTTCACTTGTCCAAATGCCGCAACATATCCAAACTGCTGATCTAGAATCGCTTCCTTGGCAACCCCCATCACGTGATGTGTTTCGAACCCTGCTATAGTTTGATCTGCTTTGCGGATCAGTAGATGACCGCCCTGAGCACCAGCAAACTGAACCACATCGCCCAATGCGATGTCCTCGATTGCCTTTGCCCAATAGAACATATGCTGGACTCGTTCCTCTTGGAAGTAGAGGTTGTTTGTTCCCTCTGCGAGACTATCAGTAGTCTTAGTCAAGAAGTCTGAGTCGAAGTCGACTGTCGTATAGAAGTCGTCTGGGTCAATAGCAAGACTGAGATTACCAGTCGTGCTATCGTAGATCAAAGATGAGTCGATAGATTGAATCGCACTTCTTGCTCGAGAATCTGTGTAGTAGAGGTTGACAACACCCTCTGATAAACTGTCAGTCGATTTTAACGCAAAGTCAGAATCAAAATCTAAAGTAGTGTAAAAGTCATCTGGGTCAATAGCAAGACTAAGGTTGCCCGTTGTGCTATCGTAGATGAGTGATGAATCGATAGACTGAATAGATGCCCTAGCACGTGAGTCAGTGTAATAAAGGTTGATGACACCTTCTGATAAACTGTCAGTCGTCTTTAACGCAAAGTCGGAATCAAAATCGTGTGAATTATAGGTGTCGATGTAATCGGTATTGAGTGCTATGTTGCCCGTTGCCTGATCATATTGTATGGCAGAGTCGATTGACTGAATAGCATGACGTGCACGTGAGTCAGTGTAATAAAGGTTGGTAGAACCCTCAGTCAGATCATCAGTCGTCTTCAGTGCGAAGTTGCTATCAACCCTTGCGTCAGTGTAGTAAAGATTGCTAAGACCTTCTGGGAGAGAATCTGTATCATCTAATTGTCGGAAAGCATCGATGATCTGTTGTATTTGATCGGGTGTTAGAATATCAGTGATACTGTCGGCACCGTATTCACGAATCAACTCGACGACGTCTTTCTCACCAAGACCACCGCCACCAAGTGATGCAAGAGAAACCTTAATCTGTTTAAGGTCTGCTTGGGTAACAGGTTTCTCTATTTCACCACCGAGTAGATCTGCTGCTTCTCGAATCTTCTGATTTTCTTTGACAGACCGTTCATGTACTGCCTTTTTATAGGCAGACATCTTCTGAGGATCTACTTCAGGTTTCTTCTCTTCCAGAATAGGAGGAACATAACCCTCGACTGTTTTATCGTCAAATGCTCCCTTAGCAGAGTTGGGGTCAACCTGAGTTGCCTTGACATAAGAAGACATGCCACCAGCAGGAGTCTTTTTCTCCTCGGTGATGACAGGTTTCTTAGTCTCGACTTTAGGTTGAGGTTTGGGAGCAGGGTTCTCTTTTGCTTCTTTTAAAACATCATCGATGGGATTAGACTTATCCGTCTTTCCCGCCGCATGATCTAGGAACCCTACCTTTGGTTTTTTGTACTTCGACATTGAATGTTCCCAAGTTATCCATTTGTAATATAGTTCTATTTATACTCTATTGGAATAAGGAAACCCATTCGTCACTGTCTCTTACATGCAGAGTATTTGTAGATGGTTGATACCAGAGTTCTCTCTGTTCAGCAATTTCCGGTGCAGAGTCTCCAATATTTTTGACATGCCCTGTCCTAGACTCTATCGCACTGAGGCTTCGTGACAGTGTAGATTGTATTCGATTTGCTTCGGGATCAAGGAGAATCTTATTTCCTCTGAAGTATACGTCAGTTACGTAAGAATCCTTATTGGGATTGTACTCGCTCGTAGCAATACCTGTATCGTCATGTCTCCACGTGGTCAACAAGTAACCGTTATCACCAACCATGTTACCCCAGTGGTTAGGGGGACTCATTCCACCACCACCGCCAACATCAGTCGACAAGGGATCAGGAACTTGGGCAAGTCTTTCCCAGTTTTCTCCGTCCTGAGAACCCCATATGATTGCCTTCTCATCATCTCCACCAGCACCATACCAAGATGATGTATAGGCAAAGATTCCTCCGTTGGTTGTAGTGACTGCGGTGAGTCGCCTGTTCTTTCCGTTGGGGTATGTTCCAAAATCATCCTTCGCAACAAACCAGTTCACACCGTCGAATGATCTGAGTAGTTGTGCTGGTTCCACATCGTCATAACTGTTACCGTCCGAATCGAGCAACCTAGGCTGCTTACCGGCGAATATTTGCATGCCTCTACTTGTCAATCCGAAGGTAGACATTTCGAAGAAGTGTCCATTAAGATCTTGGGACCACAAACCTGGGGTTGCTTCCAGTGTGTTACTCAGATTCATGTATGCTGGAAACCAAGTACCTCCTCCATTGTCTGAGTATGCGACCTGATCAATACTGTTTGCCGAAAGAATAACGATTCTATTTAAGTCTGGTATATGGATGATATTTGCGATATTCGCTTTCCACCTAGACGTGTACCACGCATCTGGCAATTCTTCTGCATCTGCGACTACTTTAAATCCGGCTGCTTCCCAGATAGGATCTAAATTGTAACCAGTGTCAGCATTAACAATAGATTTCCCAGATTCGGTAGGAATGAAATGAATATATCCATCTTCTCCATGTCCCGTAGATCTCAGATCAATACCACCAGACTGCCACAACCAGACTCCTGCTCCTAAGAATCCCTGAGATATTTGGAGTCCGTTCTGAATAGGATATTTGTGCCTTTCGTATTTGTCTGGTGCTAGGTCTTGCCTTCTCCATGGTGACCACTTTTTGGCATTGCCCATAGAGGCACCAACATGCATCTTGGCGCTACCTTCGTAAGCTAACGCCAAAGGTAAACCGTTGACAGGTTTAAAGTGGTTGCCAGTAGGATTCAGGAGTTCTTCCTTGGTGAAAGCCCAAAAGTCACCAACTCGACCTAATGTGGCCAAGTGATCTTCATCATCGGTATCGTATCGAGTTTGCCAGAATACCCAGAACTCTTCCCATTGTTCCATCCAAGAGATGCCCCAGATATTGTATCCCCTCTCGCCATAATTTCCGTATGTCGTAACATCACTTGCATCATATTCTCGACCTAGTGGATAAGGTCCCACATTCCAGTTAACCATGTGTTGCAGTGAGGTATCTAACCAAGTGTTTCCACCATCAAGTGTGTAGATGACAGAACCTTTCTTAGAACCCAACATCATAATGCCGGCGCCTGCGGCCGCATAATCCCAATCTTTGTAGTCCCAATCGGTGTTACCTTGAATAGCAACTTCGTCGGCGGGTTTCAAGTTATTGGAATGTTTGAATTCCATATCATCCAATTCGATCTCTGCGGCTCCAGTAGAATCAAAGGATCTGATCTGTGCTGTGAGTAGACCACCATTGATTCTAGATGTTTCGAAATGGAGATCGCCCTTGGCAACATCGCCAAGTGTGTGAATAAAGTCAGCACGACGCCAAGAGTATCCGTTAAAGATCCACTCTTCTCCGTTATCGGAATTTGTCCACCGTTCTTGAAAACTGGGACTGGGGGGAAAATCTGATGCCATCTTATATTCCTAGTTCAATTGTGACCAGTCGCTATCATAGTAGATAGAGAGTTTGCCGGTATTTGTATTTAACCAAAGTGCACCCTGAGAAAGATACCCCGAAGGTTCTGAGTCTTGGGTATACTTTGCAAGATTCAATTTTCTTTCTATGTTTCTAAAACTGGTGATGAGTCCTGACCTCGAGGCCTTGAACGCATCGTCTAACAGTTTGACTGGGACATCGTTAATATCTAGTCCAATTATTGGTCTAGTTTTGTTGACGACAATCTCATTACCTGCGATATGAAGCGCATCGGTCTCTATCGTGCCGTAGCAACTATCTCCAGACCTTCGAAAAGATCCTGTCGTCTTCCAGACACCTCCGTCTAGTTCAAATTTCTCTGTTCTAAAAGGAAAGAAGTCTTGAAATGTAATGTCAAGTTCAGAGAGTCCACTATCTATTGGTAGTTTTGTCGGCATTATAGAGTCTTCCAAGAAGTTGTATCACTATCGTAATAGTGCATGTTGTTGTCACTAGTCAATGCAATCTTGCCGTGAGTTGGAGTAGTGATCTGATTAATCTCCACCGATTGTTTCACGTATTGAGAATTATAAGAATCTTCCGGTTGATTAGAATCGAAAGCATCATTGGGTACTATCTCATATGATAATGCACTATCAAAGAGATTATTGTTCAACTCAGACAGATTGTCTGCACCGTGCGTGAAGGCAGACGACAAACTCCTCGAAGCAGAAGAAACATTAAATGCTAAATCTCCGCTGTGTTGAGTATTTTCTCCTGCGACGACAGCGATTTCATGGTCGTTGATCGTTAATGGTCCTGGCACTATTTTGTCCGTCCCATACCACTCTCCACGGAAGAGTCTCTTTCCTTCAATAGTGTTTAAGATAAACCAGAAATATCCGTTCAAATACCAGAAAGAATCGTGACCAACCCAAAATTTATATGTGTTCATCTTACCACTGTTACTAAACGAACTCTCGTATCTGGGATCAGACTCATTGGCCAAGTCCTTGAAGAATTCAATCCCTTCCCATTCTATACCGTTAGTCGACATGGCTAGGCCGCCAGGTATGATTCTGTTTCCGTTATGCACTAGTGCGTGACGTATATCACCCGCTATCCAAGTATTGGTAGCCTTGTTGAAATGTAAGTTGTTCATTTCATCAAGTCCGTACTTGCGTAGGTCATCCAGACCATAATCTTTCTTACCAATATCCCTAGAGAGTGGACGAGGGCACACAACTTGCCAAGACCAATTGTCATAGTCCTCTGTATACAGTCCGTTTGGTCTGCTGACACTGATCTGTTGGGTTGGATTGTAAGAGTATGCTAAGGCACCCGCACGTCCAGTAGCAATCCAGATTCCCTTTCCTTCATCGTCCAGTCCACACTCAAGAGAAGAGATTACCCTTCCGAGTTCTGAAAGTTCTCTACCGTTTCCACCGTGATCTTTCATCAGATCTATCTCTTCGAGGCAGGTGGTTCCTTTACTGTATCCACCGAAGACCCCGAGGGAAGAACCTTTCTCGTTACCCACATCTCCATAAGAATGACTGTGCAACTTGTGCCAGTTTGAGCTCTGCATCGGCCAAGTTTTTGTGATGTAACTCGCTTGTGAGTTACCTGTGACAAATCCTATATTATTCGATTGATCGGCGATGCCTGGGGCAAGTTTTTTTATTCCCCACACCATCATCGAACCCGTGAAGGGATCGTCTGCTGGTGGTAGTGATAGCCAGAGATTTTTCCAAGACCCTCTCGGGCTCGTCGTCTGCATCTCATCGTGACCTATCCAATCGAAGAAATACTTGGTAGTGCCGTTATTCTTATTCCGTATTTGACCAGTGATCAACCAAATGTTATGATGTTCCCAGTAGACAAGATCCCAGACATCATATATGCTAGTTGCTGTGTCACTGGCACCTCCGCCTTCGAGGTGAAATCTGGTGTTTGCGGTGGAAGTCCAGTTTATGGTGTCCTTCGAAATGGAAATCTTTGAACCAGATGTCGGTATGGCCATCCAGTATTTGTCACCTTCTGGACCTCCGTAGACGCAGTGCTTAGATTTTCCTCCTTGAAACTGTCCTGAACCAGAATTAGGAATAGATTCCGGTCTCGGAACCCAAGCCTGTCCACTTTGAGAAGCACTGATTCCCCAGTTGTCTCCGACCGCTATAACACGTTGTGGTATTCGGTCGTCAGTAGTATGAATGCTTATGAAGTCTTTCATGAGAGTGTCTAAGCCGTGAGTCTCTTCCCACTGAATGTCTTGTACACTAATACCACTAATAAAACCAGAGTGATCAGCAGCAAGACGTTGCCCTTCTAGTTTGTAATCGAAAACTGATAGGTCATCAGGAATGACTTTATTATCTTCACCAGCATCGACAGATAGGGTTTTGGTAGGGTTCAGAACATCTGAGTCCCTCCATACCCCGTCTCGGAAAGTTAATACATGGCCAGTGGTCGGATTTGTATAGGTAAGTCCTTCCGACCCCGTAGGTAGATTATTCGCCATTCTATATTTTCCTTATTGTCCAACCTGAACCCAACCATTGACATGCCATATCGACATCTTCAGTGTAGTCGTGTTGAACCACATATCAGCATTGTTCGATCCGACTGGTGCGAGGTCTTGATAATAAACATGAGGAGCAGTCGATTGTTCTCCGACCCAATTACTTCCATTCCACACTAAACGATCTCCTACTGTGGGAGAAGGCACATTCACATCGGTCAGATTGTCAAGCACGTCTGAATCGGTGAGATATCTGTAGTGTTCGTGGGTCCAACCCTTCACACTATCTGTAGCACTATCGATTCTATCTGTGGTCCACAATTGTAATATCGAGTCTTGATCGTCAACATACTTCTTAGTTGATGCCTGACTATCACTAGCAGGATCTGCGTGAAGACTCAGGAATCCCGTCATCGCATCACCAGATACTTCTACGAACTGAGATCGGATATAGTCACTATCAATCGTGATAGCGCCAGTGGCAGAGTCTACCGCATTAATGATCTCTGATCGCACATATGCTTTAGTCGCAGCATGTAGGTCATCAACTGGATTCGCATGAAGGGTTAGGAACCCTGTCATCGTATCGCCAACAATATGAACCAAATCTGCTGAGTCGATTCTCTCGTCAATCAGTTTGATTGTCTCGTCCGAGTCTACCGAACTACCCAAGTCGATCTCACCGAGGTCAGATTCGCCTGCGAGTTGCCCGATCAATTGTGTGTTCATATTAATCTGGTCAAATACTGGTTGCAGATTGTTATTAGTTGCTATCAACTCACCGTTGTAGAATAGACCTTTCTCGTCTTGCTCAGGAACAGGAATTCTAAGAATTTTATCATCAGATGTCAAACAGACAAACTGATCATTGCCTAGATGGTCCTTGCCGTGAGTGATGTGTGAAATTCCTTTTGGATAATTTGCCGTTGTCCAGTTGATACCGTCTTGCGACACTGCGATTTTCTTTCCACCAACTGTTTGCATGGAACCAGCACACCACCAACCGTGATTGCCAACGGGCAGGTAGTCTATGCAATGCCATTTCGTACCAGCTGGTAATCCTGTGGCGGAGTTTGCGAAATCGGGATCATCCGCCATGTTCGAGAAGGTATTACCGTTGTTTCTAGAGACTTTCCAGATAGGAACGTCATCTGACTTGTACCCTAAGGCGATCCACATACCTCTACCGTCTGTTGCAATCCCGTAGTAGTGCGTCTTACTGTTGGGAACAGTATTCGGGGTCCAGTGTCCGCCCGGAAGATGCCAATCATTCTTACCACCAGTGTCACTGTAAGCAACGAAGTCTCTTCCTACAACAATGAATCGACCATCAAGTCCGCAATCGATATCCCACATTTCTCTAGCACTATGAGCACTACTTGTCCATCCTATACCAGCTTCGTGCAAACTGGTTGCTTGAGAAATACCCCAATTGTTTCCGTGATCGGTAGAAGATATTATTTGGGTAGCGGACGAGGCAGAGTGCGCTTCTTTAAGAATGACGACTACAGTACCATCTTCTCTTGCCGCGATATGTCCCCACTTACCATTGAAATCACCCAGAGTTCTCTTCTGCCAGTTGTTTGAATAGGGCACAATATTATTGTTGACCCAAATCGTTTTAGATGTCTCGTTGGTGATAAACCACCTACCAGTATCTCCTGGTCCATATGGAGTCCAGTGAATACCAAGGTGTTTATTCTCATTATTCTGAGTCAGTTCTGGACTTTTCCATCCATTACCTTTGGTGGCTCCAGTATACTTCGCTTCGTCATATTTGAAAACCTGACCATAATCGAATGATCCAAATGCTCGACCGTAACTAGAACTACTGCTCCTGTTGACGATGACGTATTGCCCTTCTCCGTTTGTTGCAATACCACCCCAAGTACCAGTCTTAGGAGGAATGCTCGTCATATAATCGTCCCAATAGATTGCACCAATCTTTGAGGTCAACGGAACTTTCGCATCTGTTTTAGTCGGGCCACCGAATTCGATGGTTGACTCAATATCGTCTCCGAGTACTCTTAGCGAAGGAACCACAAGTTCTCCACTCATACTATCGCCGACACGCTTGACGAATAGTCCGTCATCGACATCACCCGCACTGTCTGCACCGTTCAGTACATCAAAGACAGTCTGATCGACATAGTTCTTAGTTGCGGCATGCATTGGTTTGATTGGATTTCGAAAGAGTTCTAAATCTCCTTCCATCGAATCACCAGATTTGTCGACCTTATTCTGTTCGAGTGGATCAGTGATATCTTTCACCCATCCCGCATTGACTGCATGGGTTAAGTCGACGGGGTCGGGGACAGAAAGATTGCCCGTCATCGAGTCGCCATCGACGTTTACGAAGTCTGGGTGTTCTCCGTGATACGGGGCCCAAGCACTATCAGCAAAGATATACTTTTCACCGGTCTCTGTGTTGGTCTCGATATCGCCTTCGCTACCCGCTGGGAATGTGAAATAACTCATTCTTTATTTTCCTCTATTATAGTCCGATCTTAACCCAAGCATTCATATGCCAGACGTAAAGACTAGTTGTTTTTGTGCTGAACCAGAATTGACCATTGGTGAATGGCGTCTCTGGAGGAACTGAGTCGTGGTGTGCGACACCGCCTCCTGCTTGTTCCAAGTCGACTGATGAGTATTGACCCGCATCACTATCATACATCAGGATCTGACCATGACTAGGACCAGATGAGTCTACATCAGTCAGGTTTACTGTGGCAAGATTACCTGCCGAGTCGAGGTTATCCACATATTGCTTAGTGACAGCATGAAGTGGGGCAGTGGGATCATTCGGAAGAGTCAGGTCACCAGTCATGGTGTCTCCTGCCAGTTTCACAAACTGGGTGGAGTCGATTCTCTCGTCAATAATTGAGACCACTTCGTCTGAATCAAACGCAACATCCAGATTGTCCACATATTGCTTAGTGGCAGCATGAAGTGGGTCGGTGGG
>Ga0115572_10003076_pt1 | contig 13203 bp, 10 predicted proteins | sample COGITO_mtgs_1206_FD_88681 | JGI IMG/M metagenome (GOLD analysis project Ga0115572, IMG submission 88681) | Pelagic marine microbial communities from North Sea - COGITO_mtgs_120607 | ecosystem: Environmental > Aquatic > Marine > Epipelagic | place: Germany:Helgoland, sampling site Kabeltonne... | reverse complement strand
CGGAGTATGCCGCAACCCGGACGGCACCTTTTTCGTAACCGATCAGGAAGGCCACTGGAATCCACAAAACCGGATCAACCATGTGATTCCCGGGAAAGGAAAGTTTTACGGAAATATGTACGGGTATGGAGCTCCGAATGACTCCTCGGACTCAGCCATGGAACAGCCCCTCTGCTGGGCTCACAAAAAATTTGACCGTTCCCCGGCCGAACTCCTTTGGGTGGATAGCCCAAAATGGGGGGCCCTTCAGGGTAAACTGATCCACCTTTCCTACGGACAAGGCCGGGTGGAGGTGGTTCCTCATGAGAATCTCAACGGACAATTACAGGGAGGGATGGTCCGTCTACCTATCGCCGATTTCCCCACCGGAATCATGCGTGGTCGTTTTCACCCCCAAAACAGCCATCTCTACCTGTGCGGGATGTCAGCCTGGGCGTCCTCGCAACCTCTTCCCGGCGGGTTCTATCGATTGCGGGCAACGGGTGAGCCCATGCACATGCCTGTATCTATACGGGCTTTGAAAAAAGCAGTGGAAATTACTTTTTCAGACCCAATCTCCAGTAACAACAATCCTCAAGCAAAAGTAAGCACATGGGCTCTCAAAAGAACAAAAAACTATGGTTCTCCCAAGTTTGATGAAAAAGAGCTCGCAGTCTCGAACACCTCAATATCAGAAGATGGCAAGACACTGAGGATTGAAATATCGGATATCGCTCCCTGTTGGCAAATGTCCATCCGCTATGAATTCCTCGGAGAAAACGGTAAGAAAATTGCCGGTGAAATACAAAATACCATTCATTCGTTAGGAGACTCCTAATTAATGAAGGCTTTTTTCTGCATCGCCATTCTTCTGAACTTTGTCGCAGTTGCGGATACCAGAGCTAAGCACACTCCCTCGTGGCTGTCCAAGAAGATGGTGGATGAGCCCGTTCTTTTTATTGGAGATGAAGGCAACCGCAGTGGCCGCCTTATCTTCACCCCAGCCTCCATGCCTGGCCTAACCAGGGCAGGAGACTCATTTGTTTACGAAGCGGGGAAAGATTACACATGGGAAAAAGGCAGTCGTACAATCAGACTGACGGATCATTCCAGAATTCCATCCAAGACAGCTCAGGAGATGAGGCCTGGACCAGGCAAGCCAAGAAGCCTGGGTGGTGTCTTGCACGGTGAAGGCAGGTTTTTTCATGACCTGCAAACCCTGGTCAGTTATTCTCACAATCAATCGTGGCCTGATTTGGTACAACCGGGTTCAGCCACCCTGCCCCGCTCTCTGGAAAAATTAAATTCTTCTCAATCCTTCAAGGTGGTGACCCTGGGAGATAGTATCACCGAGGGGTACAACGCTTCCGGGTTTGCCAAGACGCAGGCACCTCGTAACCAACCGTCATATGCAGAAGGGTTTGCCCGCTTGCTCGACGAAACCTTCCCTGCACAAGTGACCTTGAGCAATCTCGGAGTGGCGGGCCGTACCGCCGTTTGGGGGTTGAAACAACTGGACCGGGTGATCGCAGAAAAACCTGACCTGGTCATTATTGCTTTTGGGATGAACGACCCTGTTTCATTCGAACAATTTCAAAGAACAAACCTCGAAATCCTCACCCATTTGCAAAAAGAAATCCCTCAAACGGATATGATCTTTGTTTCGGGCATGAACAATAATCCTGACTGGAGAGACCCCACCAAAATCCCCGGCTTTCGTGAAGCTTTGAAAGACATCATTCGGCCCAATGTCATCCTTGCCGATATCACCACGCCATGGGAAAAATTATTAACCCGTAAAAATTTTTCTGATCTCAGCGGAAATAATGTGAATCACCCCAATGATTTTGGGCATCGATTGTATTCCGAAATACTTTTTTCACTTTTTATTTCGCCCTAAAACCAAGATAAATATTGGGCTTTACGATGCTTTTGTAAAAAAGATGAAAAATATTTTCATTTTTTTTGAACACTTTTCAAGTTAGGGGCGTCTTACTTTATGACTTTCGTCAGTTTGTTTTAGTTTAAGTTTGTGTTTCAAAAGCCCAAGAACACCGCAGAGATGCGGTGTTTTTGTTTGGTCTAATTTTCTGCATACACACTGGTAGATTGATAAACATTATTGCAAAAACCTGTACTGAAGTTCTCACCGGAAATGCCATTCAGGGTCGTAAAACCTGAAGAATTACTGATAAATAAATAACTCATGTTAAGGAAGTTATCTCTATTGATCCATATAATGATCACTTTCCTGCCCTGTTTTTTGTGGTCGGAAGCAACTTCTTCCTCTCAGATCGAATTACATCCTAACCACCGTTCAACCAAATCTGCTATTGAACAAGTACAAAAGGTTTTCGGGAAATATTCAATTGAAAGCCCAGGCCTTTTTTCTGGAAACCATCAAGGCTTTGAACACATTCAAATCATCAAAGATGACCAAGTGGAAAGTGCTTTTGTTTTTTATATACATAGAGACCTCGATGGAGACAGGGATAAACAATGGCCTCCACATAAAGCAAGACAACGCAATGAAATTAAGGGATATGTGGGCTCCCCCGATATACTAAAGGCACAAGAAAACCAGTCTTTTCGATACAGGTGGTACTTTCGAATCGATGACGGTTTTCAGATCACCAAAAACTTCTGTCATTTCTTTCAACTCAAACCAGCCGGCTCTGATAATATCAACAATCCTCTGCTTACTCTTTCCGGAGTAGTGGATGGAGGGAAGCCCCAGCTTCAGGTACAGTTATGGAAAGAAAATAGAACCGAAAGACAATTCCTCGCCAATTGGAAAGACTGTCTTGGGAAATGGCTACTTTGTGAATGTAAAATTAAATATGCAAACGAAGGGAATATTTCGTTCTCAATCAGCTCACTTGACCAAAGCATTTCGATTACACGATCCATAAAGATTATGAAAACTTGGCAAAAGGGCTTTTCTTTTGTTCGGCCCAAATGGGGAATTTACAGAAGTTTGGTCATAGATAGAAAAAAAATGAACCAAGAAGATAAAGTATTTATTTCCCGCTTAATGATTGATAGAATCTAAGCAAGCGGGATATTTCCATTGTTTAAGTTTCATGTTTTTGAAAAAAAGTTTTCTTTTTTTCGAACGTTTTCCAAACTTCTCCCGTCTTACCTTATGACTTTTGTCAGTTTGTTTCAGTTTTAGTTTGTTTTTATCAAGAACGCCGTAGTGATACGGCGTTTTTGTTTGGCCTGATTTCAGGACCATTAAAAAAGATTCCACTTTGGCAAAATATCAGCATTGCGAACAGGCATGTGCAGGTTTTTTATGACGGGCTTGATGATCACCCGTACCTTTAGCTCCTTATTTTGTATAACGATTAGTCTCTTTCATAGCGACTTCCTTCATGCAGGCATCCCCACCCCTCCGATGGTCTGGGAAGATTTTGATCCGGACGCGGGTAGTTTCAAAGAGGAAATCATTTACGAAAAGACCGTAAAAGGAATCTATGAAAAGCACGCCTACATTTCCGCTTATGTCAATGAGGTCGAAGTTCGTGTGTTCTGTAAGTACGCAGTCAAGGAAGGGTCAAAAAATGTGCCCGGATTGATGAACACACATGGTTGGATGGGTGGACCATCGATTGATAAGCAATATGTAAATGATGGGTGGGCAGTAATTTCACATGACTATTCGGGCCTCACCAAACGCCCTCATCACACCAAGTATCCCCCAGAACTGGGCCATGGCCACATGGATGCCAAGGAGAAAGGATATACTCTAATTTACGATAAAATGCCTGACGGCAGCCAGACCACCGACCCCAAGGCTACTTCGCATTACCTGTGGAATGCGATCCAGCGCCGCGTGCTCAGTTATTTGCTCACCCAAAAGGAAGTCGATCCATCCCGCATTGGAGCCAAGGGCTACTCTTATGGGGGAACCATCATGTGGAACTTGGCTATGGATAAACGGGTGAAGGCGGTAGTCGCTTACTTTGGCATCGGGTGGATCAATTATTACCGGGACCGGGCAATTTGGAAATACAATCAACCGCAAAAACAAATCCCCCAGACTCCCGGACAAAAGCTCTTCCTTACTGGCCTCGCTCCACAAGCTCATGCCCCATACATTCAAGCCGCCAGTCTTTGGCTCAATGGATCCAACGATCACCACGGGGGGCACGAACGGGGGTGCGACACCTTCAAGGATTTCAAGCCCGGTGTGCCCTGGGACTTCGCCGTTCAGGCACGAGGACATCACAATACCGAAAAATTGGGAGATAACTGCAAAGTATGGCTGGAAAAACATGTCCGGGGAGACTCGCACATTTGGCCGGCCCGCCCTACATCCGAAATCAAACTGGGGCAGGATGGCGTGCCCGAACTTCACCTAAGTCCTGCAAACTCTGAGAAGATTAAGGAGGTACAGGTCTACCAATGCGTAAAAACTGCAAATAACATCGCCCGCTTTTGGAGAGATGTTGAGTCCAAACGGGTTGGTAACCAATGGGTCGCGAAGCTGCCTGTGCTTAACACCAAGGATTACTTGTTTTCATACGCCAATATTCGTTATGAAAATAACACGGTCATATCTTCAGATTTCGAAGCAGTTATACCCTCCGACCTTGGCCGGGTAGTTGCCACGGATCAACCATCCGAGGAATTGCCCGGAGGGGCCAGTCTTTGGAAAGATGCGGCCCCAGCTGAAGGGGTTGGCGGCATTCAGGGGTTTCGCCCACTTAACAAACACCATGGAACCTCCAGTTCTCAGTTTGGTGACCCCAAATGGAAAGCTCCCAAGGGTGCGAATCTCGAATTTATGTTTTATTGCACCCAACCCCAAAGCCTAACTCTGAGCACAAACACACGGCACGCATCTGATATCGAGATTACCGCTTCCAATGACTGGCAGAGCATGGCCCTCACCCCCGGTCTACTCACCAATGTGCATGGGACAAAGTTGAAGGATTGGTCAGAGGTAGGAACCATCAGCCTCAAACCCAAATCTGGGGCAGATATTACCAAGGTGGTATTTGCCAATTTTAAATGGAAAAAGGATTAGGGCCTGATCAGATAAGACTCTAGCCAAACCAAATTAACTCCTGGGTGGGGGCCTAAAAAGATCATCGCCCTATCTTTGGGAACTTGAAAGGATTGCTTTCGAAATCATGCCAAAACCGAAAATAGCAGTGACCATGGGCGACCCAGCAGGAGTCGGTCCAGAGATCTGCCTGGATCTGTTAAACGCTCCTGAAATTTTAGATAGATGCCAACCCCTAATCTTTGGAGATCTCACAATCTTGCAAGCATGTGCCCACCAAACGGGCAAGCCACTGAATTGTTCTGCTATTCAGTTGGAAGAAATTACCGATTCCTCACCATTTGGCATAATTGATTTATCTATTCTTAAACCCAACGAACTCAATCCCGGCATAGCCGAAGCCCATACCGGGCGGGCAACTTATGAATACGTAGTATCCGCAATCGATGCCTGTCTCGCCGGTAGAGTCGACGCCGTGGTGACCTGTCCAGCAAACAAGGAGGCCATGCAGGCAGCAGGCATCACCCAGCCCGGACATACCGAAATTTTTGCCGAGCGTACGGGCACCACTGATTTTTGCATGGCTTTCTTTTCAGAAACGATAAGTTGCTCTCTGGTAACTGTACATGTCGGCTACCATCAAGTGCCCGGTCTGCTCTCCGTTGAACGGATCAACCAAGTCATTTCCCTTACCCGTGAAACCCACCGCAGTCTCTTGGGACGGGAACCTAAATTGGCAGTTTGCGGACTGAACCCCCATGCCGGCGAGAATGGACTCTTTGGACAGGGCGAGGAGGAAGCAATCATTATCCCTGCGATCGAACGGGCTCGCGCCCAAGGGGCCGATATCGTGGGTCCCCTACCCCCTGATACCGCGTTTACCCCCTCTCGAAGACAAATAGTGGACGCCTATATTTGCATGTACCACGATCAGGCCTTAATACCGGTAAAAGCACTCGCATTTGATCAGGCCGTCAATGTTACCCTCGGGCTGCCCATCATCCGTACATCCGTTGACCATGGCACCGCTCTTGACATTGCCTGGCAGGGAAAAGCCGACCCGAACAGCCTGAAAGCAGCAGTACGGTTGGCCACTCGAATGTCCGGCGAAAAAGAATGATTAGAACGGCCTTGCTTGGCTTTACTTTAGGCCACCTGGGTTTTTTTGCACAAGCAGATACGCCTTACTTGAATCACTCTCCTGTTCAAAGAGTTGAACTAATGGGAGGGAAGATATTTTTAAAGAAAGCAAAGGTTTCAGAAATTATTCTCCAAGACACGGATGTGCCCCGTAGGTTTTTCTTTCAACTGGGAGACCTCAGCGAACTGACCGACCTTTCTTTGGAAAACTGTCGCATTGAACCAAACAACATAGTTGCTATCTCCAACCTACCCAAGCTGGAATGGCTCAACCTCTACCGCACCCCTTTGGGTGAACAAGAGGTAAAGTTGCTCTCCAAGTCCAGCAGTATTGTTCTCCTGCCTCTTGGAAAAGTTGGAGTTACCAATCGTGGGTTGGAAAATCTCTGTAAGATGAGCCAACTTACTTATTTAGGGCTAAGGGGAAACCCAGTTACGGATAAGGGTGCCCAGCATCTCTCCAAATTAAGTAACCTCCAAGGGCTCTATCTTGGAGAAACTCAGGTGACCGACCAAACTGTTACCGAAATTTCCCACCTCTACCAACTGGAAAAACTTTGGCTGCACGACCTCCCTATAACCGATAAAGCTATCGGTCACTTAGCCAAGTTAACCCAGCTGAAGGAAGTACATATTTATGGCACAAACATATCGGCCCAAGGAGCGAGATCGCTCCAGGAATCCTTACCGAAGTGCCGGGTGATCCACGAGGTCTTCCCTAAGTAAAGTTTTTCAAACCAACGACTTTTCTTTGATTCAATCTGTTTTTTCAGGCAATATGAGACGGATTCTTCCCCTCACCCATCATTATTCTGTCAGAACCTTAAATTTGAACCCCTGCCGCTCCATTTCAATTGTCATCTGCCTGGTCTTTTCTCTCCTTGGATGTTCTCGAAAGATCGATCCGAAAACAGCGGATTTAGAAGTTCGTAAACTTTTGCAGGATGTACCCGGTTTTGACTGGCAACCAGCTCCTTCCTCCCGTCTGCAAGAAGCAAAACTGAATGAATTGCCCCCTCCTCCTAAAGACGATGAAGGTGCACGAGAAATCACAGAGCGTATTCAGAAGGATGGAGCTTATGAGGATGGGAACATATCGAAAACCTTTGATTCCGGCCAATGGAAGGAATCCCTGATTCTCGAAAACAATCATACCGTCCGACTCGATTTGGCAAGCTCGATGGAACTGGCTCTGCTCCACTCGCGAGAATATCAGGAGCAGAAAGAATCTCTCTATCTTTCCGCCCTCGGGGTCACCCTCGAGCGGTTCAGACTCGGCCCCGCTCCTTTTGCCAAAGCCAGTGCCAAGGTAACCCAAGAGGCAGGAGAAGAACCAGCAGACTTAATCAACCGAACCACCGTGGGAGTCGAAGGCATGGCAGGTCATGGAGCAACCTGGGTAGCATCCCTGGCCAATCGCTTAAGTGTGGATTTAAGAAATGGCAAGGTGGGCATGGGTGGTTCCCTCGCCAACCTGACAATTACCCAACCCCTACTACGTGGTGCCAGCCGAAGGATTTACATGGAAGGCCTGACCCAAAGTGAGCGATCTCTTTTGATGGATGCCCGCAGACTGGAACAATTCAGGCAAGGGTTTTTTCTTAAAGTCGTACTCGGAGCGAACCCAGCAAGCAAGGTAGGGAGTGGTGGGAGTATTTCATTCATATCTCCTCCATCCACTGGGGTATCAGGATTTTTGGGGCTGGTTCAGGAGATTCAAACAATCCGAAATCAGGAAGCTAATGTCGCCCAATTGAATGAGAGCCTCGCTCAGTTGGAAGCAGCCTTTGAAGCGGGAAGAATAGGAAACCGACTCCAAGTGGATCAGGCGAGGCAGGCCCTCTTTAATGGTCAGAGCCGTCTACTTGCTGCCAAATCATCCTATGAAAACCGGCTCGATGGATATAAGATCTTTTTGGGACTCCCTCCTGATCTATCCCTTCGGGTGGTGGATGACTACATCAATGCGTTCAAACTGACTAATCCTGAACTGGTCTTTCTTCAGGAAAATGCAAATCGTATATTATCTGGCGTTCGCGACTCTGCAATCTCTCCCGACCTTAATTCCCTGAAAGATTTGCACAAACAAGCCACTGCCCTTTTTCCCCGGGCAGAGAAATTCTTTCTCGAATTAACTGCAGATTACCAAGCCTTTGACGAGGCCTTGCCTGCGAGAAAACAGAGCTTTGAAAAATTAAGGAAGAGAACAGATCTTCTCGAACTGGGAATGAACACCAATACCTTTTCCAATAATCACCTCGATCAATTATTGGTGGAAGCAAACGCCTCCCTTCGAAGTATACGCTCTTCGCTTAATGAAACCACCAAGAATATTCGAGCATGGAAAGGTGAAAATAAGGATCGCCCTCTAGCCGCTTCACGCACGAAACTCTCCGCCCTGCTCAGTGCTTACTCCGGCACCTTGCTCGAGCTATCCCTTGCTCAGGCATCGGCCCGATTGGAATCGATTGTGATGCAGGAAGCTTTGGTTTCTCCCTGCGAAGATGCCCGGTTTGCATGTACCCACCGAATGGACTCCAAAAATAACCGTGCTCAATTGGTCGATATTTGGAGGAAAGCCGATCTTGCCCGGGATGATTTGCGAACCGATCTCGACCTCGTGCTATCTGGGGATGTGGGATCCGATGCACTGACTGCCGGTGATTTTGAATCGGATGAAAGTGAGTGGCGTGTCGGATTGGAACTGGATACCCCACTTTCCAAAGTCAGGGAAAGAAACCGCTTCAAAGCGGCCCTTCTTCGCTACCAACAAGCAAGAAGGGACTACCTCGCCTATGAGGACAGTCTTCTCCGGGCTTTCCGTGAACACCAGAGGCTTGCCGGCCTATTACAACTAAAATTTGAATTAAACCGGGCAGCGGTACGGGGAGCGATTGCCCAGGTCGACCTTGCCCGGATGCGCCTCGATGAACCTCCCAAACCAGGTAGAAGCTCTCAGTTTGGGGCCACCACTGCTCGGGACTTGGTCAATGCACTCAATGATCTACTTAATGCGAGCAACCGGTTTGTCGAGGTGTGGATCGGATCGGAAGCCCTGAGGATGCGCTATGCTTATGACCTCGGTGAAATGAATTTATTGGAAAATGGATTATGGAATGGTCTGCAAACCACACCCAACTTAAAGTAAAACTCTTGCTACTCGGATGACTCCTCACTTGCTCTCACCCTCCTTCTTTATTCAATGATGCACATGTATACCCGATCAAAAGCTGGCTTTATATCGACCAAGACGTTGATGGGTATAGCCGGAGCAAGTGCACTGTCCGCGTTTTTATGGCTCAATAACGAAGAACAAGGCGAGTCCTTGCAAATCAAACCGATCTACGAAGAGGCCAAGGTTGCGGAATTTAGGTTGGAAATCGTGGAGCCAGGGGAAGTGGAGAGCGCGGAAAATGTCGAAATCAAGAGCCAGGTTAAAAGCCGGGGCTCTGGGGGAGTGAGTATTCTGGAAATTGTACCGGAAGGAACCCTAGTAAAAAAAGGTGACTTTTTGGTCCGACTGGATGATGCCGGATTACAAAAGGAATTGCTACGCCAGCGTATCTCCGTGCATCAGGCAAATGCCACCCTTGTTAAAGCTCAGGCAGATGTTGAGGCAGCTAAGCTGGCTCTGCAGGAATACCTGTCTGGCACCTTCCGTCAAAACGAGGAGCAATTGGAGAGCGCCGAGTTTGTGGCGAAAGAAAACTTCAGACGTGCTGAAGAGTACTTGGCCTACAGCAAAAAGTTGGCGGCTAAAGGATATGTTTCTGAAGCCCAACTGGAAGCGGATCAATTTGCGGTGGAAAAAGCGTTGAAGGAGCTGGACCTTGCTCAAACCAAGCTTGAGGTATTACGCACCCACACCCAAAAAGCGAAAGTCAATGATCTCAACGCCTCCATTCTGACCACCGCAGCCCGCCTCGAATCTGCCAGAAACTCCTATGAACTTGAACTCACACAGGAGCGTGAGATTGAGGATCAAATTGTGAATTGCACCATTTTATCTCCAGCAGAAGGGGAAGTTACCTATGCCAATCAGAACAATAAGGGTGTCATTATTGGAGAGGGTGAAGATGTAAGAGAGAACCAGACCATTATTCGGCTTCCCGACGCTTCCCGATTGCTGGTACAAGCAAAAATTAATGAGAGCCGAGTCGAGCAGGTAAAAGCTGGTATGATATGTAGGATTACCATTGATGCGATCAGGGATGTGAAACTTGAAGGTTCTGTGCAGTCCGTCAGCGATTACCCCTGGCCGGCATTTGACCGTTATCGTGCACACATCAAGGAATATGGGACCAAGATCATTATTAATGATCCCCCCAAAGGTCTACGCACTGGTATGACTGCTAAGGTCACTATCCTGTCTGAACTTATCGAAGAAGCCCTTCAGATTCCCCTACCCGCGGTATTCCGGAAAAAGGGCAAGGCTTATTGTTTGATAGCTGGAGAGGATCAAGAACTTGAACTTCGTGAAATTGATTTGGGCCCGAACAACATGTCTCATGCGGTGGTAGTAGCGGGATTGGAAGAAGGCGAGTCCGTGGTCATTAACCCCGACCCCTTCCGAGAAAATTTTGAACCGAGCGAAGACAAAGAGTTAGCCCTTAACTAGATTGCTTCGGGCGATTCTAAACTGGCCGCTCTTACCAAAATGAATCCTGCCTTCTCTACCACTAACCTGACTAAGGTTTATCAAATGGGCGAGGAGCAGGTTGTTGCCCTCAATAAAATTTCCATCGAGGTACCCCAAGGTGACTACCTCGCGATCATGGGCCCATCGGGTTCAGGTAAGAGTACCCTGCTTAATCTGCTCGGGTGTCTCGACCAACCAACAGAGGGAAATTATGAACTTGTTGGGTATGCTGTCGGGAAGCTCGATGATGACGAGCTCTCAAAGCTGCGAGCCCAGCAAATTGGGTTTATTTTTCAATCCTACAACCTGATTCCCTACCTCGATGTACTTGAGAACATCGCCCTACCGGGAAGCTACGACAGTACATCCAACCTCGATGCGATCAAGGCACAAGAAATGGCAGAGTTAGTCGGACTAGGTGATCGTTTGAATCACAAACCTCTACAACTTTCTGGAGGACAACAGCAACGGGTCGGCATTGCCCGTTCCCTTGCGAACGACCCCGCTTTTATTCTCGCCGATGAACCGACCGGAAACCTCGATTCTAAAACCACCGAAGAAATCCTCAACCTGCTCGATGATTTAAATCAGCAGGGAAAAACCATCGTATTGGTAACACACGAGGAGGAGGTAGCTGCCCGTGCCCGCCGAATTATCAGAATGAATGATGGGGAAATTACTTCAGATGATCGATCCAAAGAGCCAGTTGTTGCTGACTTACCACCAGAAGAAAAATCCTCTCAAAAAACTACCTCTGGTCAGTGGAGCAACTCGCTCGCTAATCTTACTAAAAGTGCCCTGCAAAGTATGGTCACCCACCCTCTCCGGTCCATTCTGACCGGATTAGGGGTTTTCATTGGAGTCGTCAGTGTAATCTGGTTACTTGCTATAGGTGAAGGAATTGCCGAACAGGCGGAACTTGAGATCATGGAACTTGGGGCAAATAACCTCATTATTTCCAGTCAAAAACCTTCCCAACAAGACAGGTCTCAAAAGCGAGATTACTTTATATCTTGGGGACTAACGGAAAATGACTTTCGCAAAATTGTAAATACCGTGCCCTCCATCTCCGCAGCTTATCCAACCCGCGAGCTTTCAAGGAGGTATGCTTCCACTGAATACGATAAGAAAAAAGTAGAGTTCCTTGGTTGTTTGCCAAACTATCGAGATTTGCACAGCCTTCAGATTAGTAAGGGAAGATTCATCTCCGAAGAGGACAACCGGGACAAAGCTGAAGTCTGTGTACTCGCATCTGGTCTTGCTAAAAAGCTTTTTCCCTTTGGTGACTCCCTTGGGCGGACTGTAAACATTGAAGGGAATTTATTTACCGTGATTGGAGAAGTCGCCCCAAGAAGTGCCCTCAATGATGATGGAAAACTTGGCTTTAAGGAATTGTTCAATGATAACATTTATCTACCCCTCGAAACCCATTGGGCTAAAATATTCGATTTCTATTACAAGGGGTATGATGGCAGTCACTTAATCTCCAAGCTCACCTTAACCATAGATGATCAAACCAAGCTCTTTTCTGTCGCCCAAATGATTCGGGATATGCTGATCCGAGATCATGGGATTGAGGATTTCCAGGTCACCGTTCCCTTCGAGCTTATGCAACAGGCAGAACGGGCAAAAATGACCTTTGTCGCTCTAATGGGCCTGGTTGCCGGGATATCCCTTTTTGTGGGCGGTGTAGGCATCATGAACATTATGCTGGCCACGGTCACGGAAAGAACCCGGGAAATAGGAATTCGCCGGGCGATCGGGGCGAACAAAAGGGATATTGTATTTCAATTCCTTGTGGAAACCACTGTGCTTACCGGCGCCGGTGGACTGGCCGGAATCGTTGCAGGATTACTATGTGCCCCCGCCTACAACAGTTTGTTGGGGATGATCGAGGAAATCGCTCCCACTCTTTACGAGTCTTTGCCCACTGCTATGCAAAACATGAACCCTGTGGTTGTGCCATGGTCCCTCCCCTTAGTCTTTGGAATCGCGGTGACCACTGGAATTATCTTTGGCCTTTATCCTGCGAGGAAAGCATCCCGAATGGATCCGGTTGAAGCATTAAGGCAAGCGGCTTGAAGACAAACCCAGTCAAACCCTCATTGTTTTTCTCTGGCCTTACGCTTATAAGATACCCCCCCAGGAGCACAGGCTTGTGCAGAGAAGGATAAAAAGGGAATGCACCGAACCCTCGCGGGCCATCAGGCGAAGAACGCTTTTCTCTAGTTCAGTAATCTGCCCAACCCAGCTAATAGTCCCTGGGGTCGTTAGCCAAAAAGCAGACAGCATGAAAATGGACAGGTTGATCAAAGCGATACCTGCGATCACTCTTTTTCTTATTTCCTCACACATAATCCCAAAACTCCTCAAATTTTTACCTGTGGATGCAAACCATAAACTCAAGGCTTGAGTCTAGTAACATTTATGG
>Ga0115572_10003070_pt1 | contig 13213 bp, 19 predicted proteins | sample COGITO_mtgs_1206_FD_88681 | JGI IMG/M metagenome (GOLD analysis project Ga0115572, IMG submission 88681) | Pelagic marine microbial communities from North Sea - COGITO_mtgs_120607 | ecosystem: Environmental > Aquatic > Marine > Epipelagic | place: Germany:Helgoland, sampling site Kabeltonne... | reverse complement strand
CTTTGATTTCCCTACATACATTCCTGTCCACTCCATAGAACCAAAGGAACATGGAAAGGCACTTTCGTTTACTATCTTAATCTTTACTTTGTCATTCTGTGCATACACTGGGAAGTTAAACTCACCTGAGGAACTGGGCATTATACCTAGCCTGTCATCTTCTTCTGTGAAATCTCTTGCACTGTATATGTGCTTGAATGTCTTGTTGTTTTTAGGAGTAACCTCTACCTCAAAATACGATGTATTAGTGTGCAGTATGGACATATAACGTATCTGTAGTCGCCCATTCTGTACTGCCGCTTCACCTGTAGGTGTCTGCTCTCGTATATACTGTGTGGAGAACTCATATTCAAAACGGTAAGGAGAACCTGCGTTTAACCGCCAGTTACTTACGTCCTCACCCTCTACATAGTATGTATTATTTGATTGTTTGATTACCTCTAGCTTCTGACCTTTAGGACCATTTACTTTCATGAAACCATCCATGCGATAGAAGTCTATTACAGTGGGACTCTCATATGGTATTACTATCTTTGAGCGTTCATTATCTGCTTCGTAAGTAACAGTCATATCTTGATCATCAATGTGGTGATCTAACAGTGCATTAGAGGAAGCCTTGGTATCTAAGAACATCTTATCCAGATATACTTTACCACCAAACCTGTAGACCATGTATAGGTAGTCCTCTAAGAACTCTACACCTAATATCTGACCCCCAGACCCAAACTCCCACTTAGACCATGCGGTTTGTACCTTCTCATTGCCTGAGGTAAACCACTTGTAAACGTATAGTGTTGAAGGCTCTAATGGAGACATACATACCATTATATCTTCGTATGTAGACACTGCCATGGTTCTTATTTGATTAGGTATATAAGAGGGAACCTGCATTGATATTTCATCAGCATCTATGGATTCTAATTCTTCATCAATATACATCTCTCTAACAGTAGAGTTAGTTGCTCCATCTGTTGAAAAGAACACTATTGGTCCTGAGGCTACTGGTGAGGTGTTAGGTGAACACGCAAACTTAGTGGATGGTACAATACCAACCTTAGTAGGTGACAACACCTCCTCAGATGTTAGCTTAAACTGTTGGCTATCTGAGAATAACACTAGGGTATCTGAGAACGCTGCTGTGTGATACAGGTTGTTTACCCGTCCTGTTATACTGGCAACGTCAATTCTATCTGAGTTAAACACTTGGACAACTGTGGACCTATATAAGTCCTCAAGTTCCCCTACGGATGACATGATTACATTTTCTTCACTCAGGAATCCCATACGGCCCTTGAATAGAAACAGATTGTTTATCTTACGTCCTACAAAGGTTGGTGCTGGGTTATTATCGTTATCCCCAACTTTTCTCTCAGGCCAAGAGTGTTTCTTAAATGTAAAGTTACCATCTGCGTTTCTAATTAGAACATGAGGCATGGTTGAAGCGTTTAACTCTTGCCTTGCTCCATACCCTACTGTCTCAATCCATACACCTCTTTCATACTCTACCCAGTAGTCCTCTGTGGCATCATTAAGGTTCCCCTTAATTCGTACCAGCCTACCCTCCATTTCAGAAGGAGGTAGTCTATCGAATGACTGAATACGGTCTGTGTATGCTTCCATAGCATTGCCACCAAACTGATCGAGTACAGTAATAATTGCATTTTCTGGGACAGTGAATGATAGCACTGGACCGTATGTAGTGGCGTCAGAGTAACCTTTACCCTTAGCGGAGTCTTTTAGCTCTATGGCTATATCTGAAGTACCCTCTAAGGCTGTCTCTGCTGTTGTGTTATCTTCTGTTGTGGTGGTAGCAGCTAATGTACCATTAACGTACACTGCGTATGTCGTGGAAGACACAGCCCTCTTAATGAAAACTGAGGCTCTCTTTGATGGGTTATCTCTGCTATCTGTTAAGTCGTTTGTACTAACTGTTTTGTTTGTGTTTAATACAAAGGTAGTATCTGCAACAGTTACAAACTTTAACCTTTTCCACATATCTGATGTAGGAAGGTAAGACTTACCGTCTGGAAAGCTGATTGATTTCTTAACACCGTCTGTGGTGTATGCTTCTATATCCCCTGATCCACCAATGACGATATATCTCTCGTTTAAATCACGGTTAATCACGTGAATCGCAGTGGAGTCATTGTCAGCTATGCTTGTATTCAGAGGACCAATAAATTCTGTGGATGGTCTTTTTTGCAACCCAGCTACAACAGATGGATACGCATTTATCATTTCTTCACCTGATGTGCGTAACCTTTGTGGAGCAGGTTGTTGTGACACACCACTAATTAGGTTTGATACAGTGGTGGATACGAGTGGCATTTTATATCCTTTAGTTGTTACGGACTAGGATACGAGCTACTGCCCTGTTTCCTGTAAGCATGTTTTGATCTTCAACTTCCATATTCTCTGCCAGTAATAACGCCTTAGCTGCACGTTCATCTGCTGTGTTAAAGCTAGATACAGCAGCAGAACCCATTACTCTCTCTTGGTAAATTCGGGCAGACCTTATGGATACATATCTACGGCATGACTCAGGAGTTTCCTCAAAACTGAGTGCCACAACCATGTTAACTCTTACTTTAGTATCAAATAGGTATGTGTGATTTCTGCGATCATACATAAGACGTCCTCTAGCCACTAAGTCTTTATTCTTATCGTCACCTGTGGTGTCTATGGACAGTATGTTAGCTGGCAGAACTAAATTATTATTTGCATCAGGAATTAGATCGTAGTCTATCTCTGTATTCCAATACATTCCGTATAGTTGAGCTTCCCTAGTGACCTGTCTCACCAAGTCTTTAGCTAATGCAGCATCAACAGGTATATCACCAGTTATTGTACTCACTGGTGACTCTCCAATATTGGATAGGCATACGTTGACAGCTTCGAGTTCTGTCGTTGGGGTTAGTAGAGTTGCCATGAGTTTTCCTTAAATGTAAAAAAGACCCCTCTAAGAGTTCTTAGAGAGGTCCATTGTTTTAAGCAGCTTGCAGAGCAATCAGACATTCTGGACGCAGAATACCGTGACCTACAGCCATTTTAGATACTGCAAGAGTACCCTGACGCCGTATGTCGTATTCCATTTCAGTAGCCATACCCTTTAGCTCAACAGTACCCATGGCTTGACGCTGCAAGATCAGAGCAGCACAATCAGACGCATCAATGGCGTACTTATTGTTGAAGTCTGGGAATGTAGCAGTCGCAGCAGTGTGGTCCTGTACTAAGTTGTTGGTTTTGATAATAGTCATACCAGCAACCTTCATAACTGTACCATCAGAGTACGAACCGTTTGCACCGAAATCACGGTTAATCAGTTTGTCCTCTTGTACCAAAGCGTAGTACATTGATGGGCTAACAAAGACGTAACGATCTGTCTCTGGGACATTACGCTCATCAAGTGTAGCAGCAGCATCATAGATAGCAGTTACAATTTGAGTTGTAGTTGGGGTTGCCCCTACAGCTTCAGAGGAAGCATCGCCTTGGTCAGCAACGCCTTTACCTAAACCTGTTGGATCACGTGTAGCTTTTACAGCCATTGAGAACAAGTTACGATCATAAGTCTGAGCTAGTGCTTGACCCATTTGCTTAGAATACTCTGAGCGTACATCGTAGTGGTTCTTGGCTTCATCAATGTTGGCAATGAAAGTGTTGGAGATCAATAGATCGTCAATAGTGATTACTTTCTCACCGTGTTCGATCTTGTTACCAAGGATTTCAGCACCAGCAGTGTGATACTCAGCTACGGTTTTACCGATTGCTGGGAATTGTGCTGACTTACCGTTATTGATATTCCGCACACGTACTTTCTCTTTCATTACAGTATTTGCATTGAAAGTAGCCATAACTTCACCTGAGAAGACCTTGAGAAACAGGGCGTCTGTTGCGCCTGTTAATCCGTCTTGGCCCAAGCGGGATGGATTTGCATCTGACATTTTATTGTCCTTTGAAAAGAGTTAATAATTGTTAGGTTTTCACTAATCTGTAGCTCTCTCTCCGAAAGATTATCCACCTTAGCGGGTCATTCGTGTCGTTTGCATTGGTTAGATGAAAAAATAGAACACCCGTGGCCTTTGGTTGTTCTTATTTTCGCCACTTACTAATAAGCAACGTGGCGTAGGAAGCCCTAAGGCTACCCTACTTTTTTGCCCTGTTCGCTGAACGAGACATTATCTTTAGATTAGAGGTACTGTTATTGGTGGGGTTGCCATCACTATGATCAATGTCCTTACCACTAAGGCTGGACTTACCGTGTTTCTTGACCATCATTCTTCTTGCCTTGTTTCTGGCAACCCTCTTTGCAACCTGTTTAGGCTGCGCTTGGTACTTCTTATCATAATCTGAGTATACCCTACCAGATTTACTCATATGATTTCCTTACATTATGTTAGAGCGTCCTAACTTAGCCTCGACTGAAGCTCTGAAAGCAGCGTCAGTGTCATACTTAGGACTTTGCATGTCTGCCATTAATTGAGCTACGCTGTCGTAAGCTGATGCTCCTCCACCTGACATTGATCCAGATAGATTACGGCGGGGCTCCATACCCTCTGAAGCGTCCCTACGGGCAGCTAAAGATTTTACAGTCATGGATACAGCGTTGAAGTCATTACCGTCCATGACACTGTTGAAGTAATCAATCTCACCATCATCAAGGTTATCAGCAGCCCATGCGGTTAACGCTTGGTATCCATCAGGACCGCCTACTTCATTCATGATGGAGCTACGCTTAGTTTCAACCATATTAAGTTGACTATCAATGTAGCTATCCACAATCTCCTTAGGAACACCAGCTTCTCTTAGCTGTTGGTAGCTTTCATCTGATAGATTACCTGTCTCCCAGAACTCCGCTGAGAGTGCATCGTAATCCACCCCAGCGTCATCCAAGGTTTCCCGTGTTTCGTTCTCGTTGAACTCATCGGTATCTTGGGATTCACCAGACCCTAGCTTAGTCTCCAATTCAGAATAAGCCTTAGCCATATCCTCAGGAGAATTAAACTTCTCAGGTAGCCACTCAGGACGATCCCCTGTGGCTTCTTCTTCTACTTGTTGTTCTTCTACTTGTGAATCCATAGCTTCCGCTTGTTCTTCTAAAGTCGGACCTTCTGTTTCACTCGATGTATCAATAGTTACTGATTCAACCATATTATTCTTCTTCACTTCCCGCAACAGCTTCACGGATACCAGCAGCAGCTTCCTTAGCAACTGGACCTGTGGCTGCTTTAGCCATCTCATTCATTTGCTGTTGTTGCTGCATTTCTGCCGCCTGTTGTTGTTCTTGTTGTAATTGTTCTTCAGATTTAATTAGGCCATCCATATCAATGCCCAATGCAGTACCTACCCGTTTGATATAATCATTTACGTTCATGAACTGCCCGACAGCCTCAGGACCAAGCGGTGCTAATGCGTTAAGGAACATCTGATACTTATTCATATCATGTCCACGCCCTAGAGCCTCAAGACCTGTAACAATAGTTGGATTAGCTACACCCTTTGGTAACGGTGGCAGCTTCTTCTTCTTAGTCATCCTATCAATAATACGATTGACCATGGGTAACTGGAACTCTTGGGATAGTATCGAGTAGACACCGCCCAGCGCATCCTCAAGTTCCCCTGCCATATACCTGACTTCCTCAGCAGTCACACGTTCTCCCTGTCGTTGAATTGAGGAGTTCATGAGAAATGCGAAAGATAGCCTCTCAGTAATGGTTGAGGTTGTCTGATAGGCAATAGACATATCCGCTTGTTTATCAATGGATAGTGTAGATACCTCAGCAGCATTACCACTGACAATACCTCCATTGTCTACCTTAGCTATGTCTCTGGCTCTTGTGGTCCCATTGGGAGCAACCATGAACACAACCTTAGCAGCCACAGCGGATGCCTCTAAGATAGCCTTAGATAATCCCTCAAGGCTCATTAGATCGCCCATGTATTCTTCTACATATGACCTTCCATAATTCTCACCGTCTATTCGAGTCCACCTCAGGGGTAGCATGGGAGCCTTGTTTAATGGGTATTTACCTTGGGAGTCAGGTACAACCTTACCGTCTATCTCTTGATATAGGTGGTACTTGTTATCCTTACGGTACATCTTAGTGTATAGGTTTATCTCATCTTTATCTTCGTTGTTCTGTTCACTTGGAAGATCGTTATCTTTTTTTGCAATTAATTTCTTTATGTCCTCTGGGAGTGTTTCCCGTGACATTGTTTCCTTGACGATAACCTCAATTACTTCACCCATCGGATCACGTATCACTACATATCTGCTTAACGGGAATACCCTCGCACCACCATCAGGTGGTAAATATAGTAGTACGTTTCCAGCGACAATCAGTTGCTTCAAGGCTTCAAATATAGGTGAGCGCATACCAGAGTTTTCAATCTCTGTCATTACTGCACGTTCATACTTGTTAAGAGCCTCATCCACTTTTGCCCTAGCACCATCAGACTGAGCAAGTTCTTGTATTGTGAAATCATCAAGACGCATTGCAAAGAATGGTGAGTTAGGAGGCAGTAATGAAAGCAACAATTTAGATGCAAGGTTGTTCACTCCTCTGGCTCCTACACCCTGATATGGAGTGCGTAACCTTGAGGACTCTGTGTGACCTTCTTCTGGAACAAGAGATGGTATAGTTAGTTTAGCTGCATCTCTCGCACGTTCTAAATATGTCGTTCTGAGTGAAGAAAGATTGTCGTACCTTTTAGCGCAAGATGCGTCTAAGTGCTGCACAATAATCAATCCTTATTATATGTTAACTGAGGTTTTACCTGAGGTATCTATGTTACCTAGCTTATTACCATCACTCATGTATTTGTTTCGTTTGTCTATCTTATAAGACTTAAACCCAGCAGCCCGTTTATCTAGGTTGCTACCATCCTCGTTAGCATCGCTCAAACTTGGAGCATCCTGTTCTAACACTGGGGGAGCCTCAGGAGGAGGAGGTGGCGGTGGGGCTGCTGTTGGTGATTTCATCATGCACATATGTTATGCCCTTTTAATTCGTAAAGAGCTTCCCTTATATGGCTTAACACCTTTGGAATCTCTTTTAATCTTAATGTTATCCTCGTTTGCTTCTGAGGCTTTCAGTCGGCGTCTTTTACCGCCATCACGGGAACCGCCTACACCGCCAGAACCATCGAGTTCCTCAGGTGCCTTAGCTATCTCCCAGTATTTCTCAGCATCAATACCGACACCACCACGATCATCTAGCTCTTGCGCTCTTGCACTCTCTCTTGCAGCGTCAGTTGCGGGTGTCAAACTGCGACCCATTGCGCCTACATTGCTTTTACCACGTTGATCTACAGGTTTACGGTAGCGTGGTTTTAAAGATGTTGTAGGTGCTAAAGACTTAGGTTTTGGTGCTGGCTTAGGCGCAGGTTTAGGCGCAGGTTTAGGCTTAGACTGCACGACATTCTTATAGGAACCGCCAGATGCTCTACTCTTACCATCGTATGTCCCGTGGCTAACAGTGCTATTCTGGTTGTTATTCTCGTTGCGCTGCTTTGAGTGAGTACCGCCTTTTTGTCTGCTATTTAAAGCACCCTGCAAGCCGCCATCACCGTACATTTCATTGCCACCGCCGCCGCCTCCAGAACCACCACCGCCAAAGCATATCTGTGGTTTAATTAAATTATTCAGCATAGTAATATCCAAATTTCATAAGGTCTTCCTCAAGCTGGTCAACCCGTTCCTCTAACAAAGCTATTCTAATCTGTAATTCATGTTGAATAGCCATGGATTTCTGTATACTCTCAGAGGGTTCAAAGGTGTGTACCCACTCCTCTAAGAAACGGATTTTATCCCACTGAATTTCTCTTTGATGTTCATTAAATGTGACCCTTTGAATTACAGCAAAGTACGCAGTCACACTAATACCCACAGCTATTACAATCCCAATTAAGTTCTTTAGCTGTATAGTAAATTCACTCTCTGCGTTTATTTTTGGCATTGCCTATCTCCGATAGCGTATTGAAACCGAAATAGCTTCCAAGCACAGCAGATACAGCGATGTAAGAGATACTAGCTATGTCAGCCAGTAACTCTGCTCCTTTGTCAAGACCAAGATAAGATGCACCCAAGATTAAAACTGGGAAAGCTAACATACCTGCTAAAGCTAAGTATGCCATGTATCTCTCAGCGTCCCGTTTGAGGTCCATATCAACCATCTGGCGTCTACGGGCCTCAACTTCTATTTCATCTAAAGTCACCACCTTGCTTTACCGTTGCGTACATCCATATGTGTAAAGCTGTTGTATTTACCTACGCCGCCTGTTGGGTTGTTCTTATCAGCCCAAGCATGAACCTCAGAAGGTGACACACCTTTGACTACTACATCAGCAGCCTTACCTAATAGATGTTGGGATGCCTTTGCTCCACCTACATTTGAGTTGTGGGTAGGACAACGGTATCCAGAGTTAACAGATACAGGTGAATTAAAGTGTGAACGTAGCTCCTCTAATAGAGCTACTAATTTCTTGTTTATTCCGTCAGGATGTAGCTCACCACAATGGTTACAAGCGAACTCAACCTTTCGGAAATGCTCTGACGCATAACCATCTTTCATAGCTATGCTCCTGATTCATACCCTACAATGCGATCACCTTGGAAATAGTCTTCTCCAAAACCGACTGCACATATGCTACCACCAAATACTGCACCTACGGCTGTAGCTACACCTGAGGTCATAGCTGCTAACGCACCAAACAACACAGCACACCCTACGGTAGCTGCGATTACTTGCTGATCAGTGTAGGTTACGGGTTCTACTACTACTAATACCTCAGTAGCATTTGAGGCCATAGGAAGGACTGTTAGAGCTACTATAGTAGCGATTGTAGTGATCTTCATGTTTGTTCTCCTAAGGAAATCTCAAGGCACGTACCTGTGCCTATCATTCCCATTTCATTCATGTTTCCGACAACTGTGTTTGTCTCTAACTGGCATTGTTCTAGTGATATAAAAGCTGTTTTCTTTGATTTAAGTTGACAAGACTGAGCTATGTTCGTAGCGCATATCAGTACCACGGCTACATACATCATTTCTTACGGCCCCTGCTGTATGATTTCTTGAGTGTAGGCACAGATTTACCTCCACTTCTTTTATTAGCTGTAGAAGATGATCCTGATTTTTTAACTTTAAGATCAACCCAAGCGTTAGTGCTTAGTTTTTCAGACTTACTGTTGGATTTAGCCATTACTTAGTTCCTTGTTATACTGGTTTACTGAGGGTTATATGAGACAGCTTGTAGTTCTGATCTTTGAGAACCCTCTGCCAGCCTTTACGACCTAATATCTCTACTGAATGACAACCATTAATACGGGCAAAGCCTTCAAATATATGAATACCTTCAGCCCAATCAACGTCATCACCCGAAAGTAAAACTATCCTGAGATTAGTTAACTGTGGGTAGTAAATGAACTCAGTAACTATTACGGTACTCAGATCGTTATTTACCCAAAGCAACCACCTTCTATTCATCATAAGATCGTAAATATCATCCATACTGACTTTCTCATCGACTAGACGATCAAGTAGTGGGGATATTGTAGGCCATAGATTGTTGATAGTATTCGGTTCTAATATCGGACCACCATTATCAAACAACTTGCATACTCAGAATGTCTTCATTCTCATCTTTATAAATTCTTTTTAAAGTGCGAACTACATCCACTGCTCCTCGCCTAAAGAATATCTGGCGTTCACTCATGGAAATCTCTGGGGACACGTCTGGATACATCTTATCCAGATAGTCGATTAACACTTTATCTATTATTGGTATTTCAGACATAGTTTACCCTTCTATATCTAGTAGCAGTTAGGCTTGGTTATGTTTACAGGTCAGTTTCCCCATTAAGGAGGTTAATACGCATCTCTGCATACCTAATGACCTTCTCTAAATCTGTGATTTCTGACTCTATCTCATTCATGTCAGGATAGAGCTTATGCCCTGCCCTGACTGCGTATTTACATATGTTACCCACATGGAACGGTAGGTTATTACGCAAGATGAAAGTCTTGGGTTGTATACTATATCTCGTATAGTGAGATGGGTTATCAACTATATCATTCATGGTTTCCATACCTTTACCGTATCAGTTTCTAAATCGTAATCATCATACCGCAAGATACGAGCTACCTGAGCTTGTTGGAGAGCCTCATGTTCCGTCAGGCCAGCCTTGAGGTAAGCCTTTAGAACCCCATCCCAACTACAGTCATCATCAAGTATCCTATTGGCTTTCACTGGGCCACACTTAGGCAACCCTTTGTAACCGTCAGTTGCATCCCCAGTTAACGCTTGGAATAACCAGTTACGATCTGCGTCTTCCTGACTTATGTTACTGACAAAGGCGAAATCCTCATTCCATAACTTAGCTGGAATAGTCTTCATGTCTTTATCCATAGAATAGATGACGTACTCATGGTTCCCTGAGATGGATGGCTTGGTAGCGTGAATACCCATTAGGTCATCACCCTCTAGTCCATCTCTCAGGTCATGCTTGTAGTTCTCTATGACATGCTGACGTAGGAATGGGAGAAGCATAGGCTTACGGGTATCCTTGCGATTACCCTTGTAGCTTGGCAGTATGTCTTTGCGGAAGTTATTAGGAGATGTGAGGCACAACAGATAATCGTCTGCCTTAGTCTTTTTCACAATGTTCTCTATAGCTTCATCAAACTCTGCCTTGGTTCTATTCTCATCTGCCCAGAGTACCCACAAGCCATTATCAAACTTTGTGGGTTCCTCGTTCTTAGTGGCTATCTGATACACAGTTATATCAGCATCTATTAGAATAGTTCTTTTCATTTAGTCCTCCATTCTCCACACCAGTGCTGTAGGGATACAGTTATGTTCATGGGATTTCTGTGACAGAAGTATGTCTGGTATGTCTTGCCACCCTCCAATGACATAAAGAAACAAGTCTCACATACCTTAGGTTTTGCCTTAGGTTGCTTGGGGGGTTCAGTGGGTTTCGTACCAGTTTTCCCCGATTTTACTTTCGCCATCTAATTCTACCTTTAAGTTAAAATGTTTACCTGCATCCTTAATTGATTGGATGCTTAGTGATCCCACCAGTTCAGCAACGTCTTCGTCACATTCGTATTGGTGTTCATCGTGGATGTTAGCTACAACCTGACACTTACCCTTGAGGTTGTTATCAGTTATAGCCTTGTCCATCTCCACTGCCCACTGCTTGCACACTAAGGCACCAGCAGATTGAAGTAAGAGATTCAGTGCTGAGTGAGAACTACGGGAGTGTAGTACACGTTTATCTAAGCCTATTAGGTGGCCTCGATCCTCACTTGCCTTGGTTACTGCCTTGATAAGTTTAGCTAAGGCTGGTGTTTGGTCTAGGAATTTAGTCTTTAACTTCTGACCTGCCTTTGGTCCCTTACCAATAACCTCACCTATCTTTGCGGCCCCTGCTCCATAGAGAAATCCATAGATGAACCTCTTGGCTGCATTACGATCAGGAAGACCAGCAGCTTTCATGTTAACAGTATGAATATCACCATTAACTACTTCGTATCCATATGCACCACCATCAAACTTAGCTAGGAAATGACCTAGCATCCTGAGTTCAAGTCCTGATACATCCACACCTACCAGACGTTTACCTGTGGGAACCATAAATAATTCACGGCAGTCTTTGCCATATGGCTTACCCACAGATGGTGTCTGGGCTACGTTTGGAAAGTTGTGGGTCATACGTCCAGTGACAGCACCATTGGTGTTTACTGAACCATGGATACGTTTGTCATTACCTACTAGTGCAAGCCAAGCGTTCTTACCCTCACCAAGCATGCCTATACGTTTCTGTATCATGAGAGACTTGGCTATTGCCTGAGCTTCCGTGTACTTCAAAGATGCTAAGATAGGTTCATCCACCTTAGCTCTACCATCAGGAGTGAAGTCAGTAGGCTTCCATCCGTACTTAAACGTAAGACGATCAGCGATGTGCATACGGCTGTTGGGATTAAATACGTTTAGCTTAATCTTTGTGTAAGGTGCGTCCTTCCATACACTCTGCCTTGTTACACTCTTATATTTGATAGTCTTAGTTGGTGTCTTAACTTCGACAGCAGAATACCACGGGTCAAATATAGTCTGTAGGTCTGTCTCGATTTCTGCACGTTCTTGTTGAAGGTGCATTAGAAGTTTCTCTGCCTTAGCTACGTCAAATAGAAATCCATGACGCTTCTGCTCCTCCACGATCCAAGCTACTTTATGCTCAAGATCAAGTGCAGTGGTAGAATATTTCTTCGCTGAGATCGTTGCCCACAGTTTTAAAGTGACAGCTACATCTTGTTCGCAGTATTCTTGCATCTCAGGCGTCCATTCAGACCAATCCGTTGATTGCCCAAAGTCACCCTTCAAGACCCCTAGTCTCTTGCCCCAAGCCATTAGTGCATGGGAACCACGCTGACGTGGCTCTAACTTACCAGCTTTAATCTTGATACCATCCTTGTCACTTAGGTTAGTCCAGATAAGTCGAGTGCAAACTAAGGTGTCGATTACCCTGTCACGATCAACGTGAAACTCAGGGTAAACTTGTTCCAATGCTGGTATGTCAAAGCCTATACCGTTATGGAATATTAGCTTCTCAGCTTCCATCATACGATCAAGACCAGCTTGGATTTCTGAGGGACCGTATGAGTACACCTGCAATGTATCTACGTCTTGAAGTACGATACAATGAACTTTAGTAAGTGTGTCCAGTAGTCCATCTGTCTCAATGTCTCCTACATATGTACTCATAACGGTCCCTTTCTATTTATGCGTGAATTAGAGTTTTCTTGAGGGATGCTGAGAACTCTAAGGTTTCCCTTGTGCGTTCTTCTTCATCTTCGTCAGTAATGCCGAACCATTCCTCATCGAACTTGTTTTGTTTGGATCGGTTTAGTGATGATGGGATAACCCGTAGATTTTCCAACCTATGAGTACCGCCCTTATCTAAAGGGATAATATGGTCAACATCGTGAGCGATACCTGTCTTTTCAGATATTAGTCTGCGTAGAATGTAATCGAACTTAGTCTCTGCTCTAACAAACTCACGGGTAGCACCATCAAACAATTTATCATCAGATAGAGTTGATCGCCTTACAGCGCTTGTAAGACCCGTAGCCTGTGGGTTCTCTGAATTATACTTCGCACATGCCTGTAGTAGCGCCTCTTTGTTTTCTACATACCATTTAGCTTTTTGCTGT
>Ga0115572_10003067_pt1 | contig 13224 bp, 17 predicted proteins | sample COGITO_mtgs_1206_FD_88681 | JGI IMG/M metagenome (GOLD analysis project Ga0115572, IMG submission 88681) | Pelagic marine microbial communities from North Sea - COGITO_mtgs_120607 | ecosystem: Environmental > Aquatic > Marine > Epipelagic | place: Germany:Helgoland, sampling site Kabeltonne... | reverse complement strand
AGTATTCCAATACCCACACGAGACACTGCTACAAACCAGCACACCGTGGACGCAGGACGACAGCATCGCAGGATACGATGACAAGGAGAAATTTGAGACTGACATGATAAAGTTGATGCTAGAAGAACGTGGAATGGGATTGGCCGCTAATCAGATCGGCATTACCAAAAGATTTTTTGCAATAGGGCATGAAACATTTGACACATTTCAAAAACATGCTATAATTTGGAATCCACAGGTGATAAACTTCAGTGAAGAAAAAGTAATCGACGTGGAGGGGTGTCTTTCCTTTAAAGACATATTTGTTAAAGTAGAAAGACCAAAAAAAATTGAAGTGCAATATGAAACAACACAAGGAAAAACAGAATTCGCAAAACTCAACGGGATGGAGTCCAAGTGCTTCCAGCATGAACTCGATCACCTTGATGGTATTACGTTTAATAAAAGAGTATCGAAATTACGATGGCAAATGGCAAACAAAGGATAGAAAATGTTAGAAGCAAATGAAGGACTAGAAAACATATTTGAAAACGCAGTCAAAGAAGCGGAGAAAAGAAGGCACGAGTACGTCACGATCGAACACGTGTTGGTATCTTTGATCAAGGACAAAAGCATTGGCACAGTATTACATGACTTCAAGATTAATGTCAGTGCTTTGATTAAAGACGTGGAAGATTATTTAGACACAAAATGCAATGACATTATAGCAAAAGGGAGTGAAGCAACGACTCCTAGGAAGACAGCATCACTAGAGAGGCTAATGAACAGGGCATTCACACAGGCGTTGTTCCAAGGCAGACAAGATGTAAGTTCAGTTGATATACTCATCAGTATATTTGCAGAGAAGAAGAGTTATGCGGCATTCTTCCTTAAGAAGCACCAAGTCAACAAGCAGGATCTAATCGATCTTGTGTCAACAGAAACAATACTCGACGAAGGCATGGCCGGAGCAGTAGAAGGTGGCCCAGAGCAAAAACTTAGACCGAACCAGGCAGATAGAATACTAAAGAGTTATTGTGAGAACCTCAACCAGAAATATTTTGACAAGAAGATCGATCCCGTGATAGGCAGAGATCAAGAAACAGAGGATCTCAAACAGATATTAGCGAGACGTAATAAAAACAATGTACTAATAGTGGGTGACCCAGGTGTTGGTAAGACAGCAGTCGTAGAAGGACTTGCCAGAAGGATCGCAAAGAACAAAGATGATATTCCTGAATACTTGAAAGACCACATAGTATGGAGCCTAGACGTAAACAGTCTGATAGCAGGCAGTAAGTTCAGAGGTGATTTTGAGGAGAGATTGAAACTTATTGTGAACGCACTTGACCAGAAGGGCAAGAGCATACTGTTTATAGATGAGGCACACATGATAGTGGGTGCTGGTGCAACAGGACAAGGCAACAACATGGATATGGCTAATATGTTGAAACCCGCACTGTTGAAAGGATCAATCAAAGTACTTGCGTCGACTACATGGGAAGAATACAGGAAGTATTTCGAGAAGGACAGAGCACTTATGAGAAGGTTTCAAAGACTACAAGTGGGAGAACCTTCAAAAGAAACAGCAGTCAAAATTCTAAAAGGTGTGAAACAATACTACGAGAAGTTTCATGAATGTACGATCACAGACGAAGCATGTGAGGACGCAGTAGACTACTCCACCAAATTTATTGCAGACAAGAAACTGCCTGACAAAGCAATCGATGTAATAGACGTCGCCTGTGCAAGACTGAGATTGAACGGTATCAAAGATGGCAAGATAGACCACGACGAGATTATTCACGAGATATCCGTGATGACAGGGATCAGCATAGAACAACTGTCGCAGAAACAAGCCAGTAACTTGAAAACATTGGAAGAAAAAATGAAATTGCAAGTTTATGGGCAGGACAAAGCGATCAATACAATCACAGACAAGATACTAGTTGCACGAGCAGGATTGAAAAGTCTTACTAAACCAGTAGGATCATTCTTGTTCCTAGGACCAACAGGTTGCGGTAAGACAGAAACTGCAAGACAACTGGCCAAAACACTAGGTGTTGAGTTGATTAGATTTGATATGTCAGAGTATCAAGAGAAACACTCTATTGCAAAACTGATTGGATCACCTCCAGGTTATGTGGGCTATGAAGACAGCAACATGGGTGGCGGTATGTTCATTAATGAAGTAGAGAAGAATCCGCATGCAGTTGTGTTGTTTGATGAGATAGAGAAAGCACACAGAGATGTGTCTAACATGCTTCTACAGGTAATGGACTACGGTACAGTTACTGGATCTAATGGAAAGAAAGCAGATTGTAGGAACATCACACTAATAATGACATCTAACCTAGGTGCAGAAGAGAATGAAAGAAACAATATCGGCTTTGGTAAAAGTGAAAGATCAGGTGAAGACGATAAAGCACTCAAAAAGTTCTTTCCACCGGAGTTCAGGAACAGGCTGGATGCTGTGATTAAATTTGACAAACTGGGCAAAGACACAATGAAGTCCGTGGTCAAAAAGTTCTTATTAGAATTGAACACAATGACCATGGAAAAAGATGTAGAAGTGAATGCTACTGACGAAGCGATTGAATTCTTAATGACTAAGGGGTTTGATGCTAAACTTGGTGCAAGACCATTGCAACGTGTGATAGATGACGAGATAAAGAAACCGTTGTCTAAGATGATGTTGTTTGGTGAACTTACATCAGGCGGCATGGTAGAAGTAGGACTAACAGACAACAAACTAACAGTTAATTTTAAAGCAAAGAAAGAAAAGCAAGTGTTAGAACAGTTGCAACCCAAAATGTCTGATGAGAAAAAATCACAATAAGTTGTACTACGGCAAGTACAGGCACAAGACAGTGTTCAAACTTCCCGGTAGTTTAATGTTCTATCCCACAACAGACGAACATCTTATGAAGATAAAAAACGATTACAAGGACCTGCCTGACGTAAATCATTTGGCCAGTTTCATAATGGCCAACAGGAGGAATGTCAAGTTCCGTATGCAGGACAGGAAGACCATATTTTATTCAAATTTAGATAAGTCACAGGAGTTGATAGAACGTTTCTGGGATTTCTGGATTGCGTCCGAGACCGTTGACCCCAAGTTCAAGAACCTGGGCAAGGACACAGTGGGTTGTACACGACTGCCACACGGCAAGTACAAGTACCAAGTGTACCTGAAGAAGGACGCACAGGTGCTGATGACGACCGCACAGAAGAAGAACCTATGGCAGTTCTTGGAGAGAAATGTTGACCACTGTTTGGTCACAAACTACAACATAATAGATTTCCTAGAGGACAAGTCGCAATACTGCTTTGGTGGATACTTCTATGTGAAAGAAGAGAAGTACCTAACACCAATATACATGCTGGCACAACAGGCCATAGAGAAAGTAATTCAATTCAGAAAGGTAAAAAATGGAAGCAATAAAAAAACTACGAGATAAGAAAATATTCAATGATCAGAGCATTGTTGAGAGCATGATACAAAAGAACTGGATGGGTTCTCCCGTGATCAAGAGGAGCCTGTTGAGGGTCAGGAAAGTGCGAGAAGATGACTGTGTCTGTGAAGAACTGGGAGAAGCGGATGGCAAAGCCTACAAGATCAAGTACATCAACATACTCACAGTGGACGGACAGGAACCAAACGAACTGGCCGCTGTGTACGGACTTGGTCCAAAAACAGCAAGATTCAAAAGGAAAAATACTGAATAAATAACAACGATGGCACAGACAAGCACCACACTACTAGCGTCAAAATCGCACATAGCAAACGTGACTGGTACGGATATCAGTTTCACTGCCACGGGTACGGAGTACAAGATCACATCCACAACCACAAGTTTGGCCGGTTTTGCGGTTAAAGATCTAATAACTGTGACGGGAACAACAAACAACAACAAAACATTCACAGTCAAAACAGAAACTTCTGCAAACGAGCTTATCGTTGAAGAGATAGTCACAACAGAGACATCAGATGGTTCTACGTCCACAACACTAGACCACACAGGATTTGTATCAGACAAGAGCAAGGGTGATGGATACTATTCTCAACCAGATGGTGTACACACAGTGGCATACCAGGTCAATTCAACAATGACGGGATCAATAAAGATGCAGGGCACACTGGCGACAACACCAACAGAAGATGATTGGTTTGATATATCAGGATCAACATTCACAGCAGACCAAAGCACATTGATATCTACTGCCAATTTCACAGGTAATTTTGTTTGGGTAAGAGCAAAAGCCACGTCAGTCACAGCAGGCACAATCAGTTCTGTGCTAATAAACTCATAAAAGTCGCATAAACACTAGGTTCTAGCAAGATCAACTTGAGTTGACAGATCTGTGTTCCGTGTTATACTAATAACATGAACGACAATGACCTAGAACAGATCAACACAGTTGATGTGGATATTACTGCGGAATCGATCGATGCCCATGTAATTTGCCTTCGAGAGAATGGATACAAAGTTCTCAAGAACACTTCAGTATTAACCAGATACGCACTTTGCTTTTTACTCGGTGCATTCCTGATGGGTAGCCTATTACAGTGAAGAAAATAAGAAACATACTACTTTCCGGTGCAATGGCAACAACATTGACTGCCTGTGGTGGTGGTGGTAGTGGAGCAATAAACAGTGTATCTAGTTTCGTACAAGAAGATCTATCAAGTCTTACAGGCAGTGAGTCTATTATAAGTTCTTACTCATCTCTGTTGAGTGGATTCAATTCTACGATATCAAGTGGGAATCTAGCAGGCCTGTCAGCAATCATAACAGGACCAACACAAAAAGATATTACAAAAGCGGGTAGTCTACTAACAATGCTAGATCAAGCAGAAACACTCTGGACACAGACGCTCGACCTTATCGAATTGCAAGATGCAGACACAAAATTACAGATATACAATAGTGATGATTACAAAAATGCTCATGCGGCGGTTTTGTATTTGCAGAACCACGTGAAGCCAGTGATACAAAAAGTCTCAAAAGGACAAAAATTATCACTCACAGAGTACAACAATGTTGCCAGCGATAAAAAAGCAGAAGAGATTATCAAAGAAGAGAAGACAAATACTGTAGAAACGTATGTTTCAAATAAGAAGACAAAGATAAATGAAGAGAAGCAACAGAAATTGGCCAAAAAAGAGGTAGTAAAGGAAGAAGTAAAGGAAGAAGTAAAGGAAGAGGTTAAAGAGGTAGTAAAGGAAGAAGTAAAGGAAGAGGTTAAAGAGGTAGTAAAGGAAGAAGTAAAGGAAGAAGTAAAGGAAGAGGTTAAAGAGGTAGTAAAAATATTCGGACATGAATTTAGAACAACAGAATTTAACAAAGATACAAGTAAAAATATTATTAATGCCGACAAAGCCTATGCAAGAGGGTGGACAGGTAAAGGTGCGGTGCTAGGAATAATAGATACCTATCAGCAAACTGACCACGAGGCACTTGACGGCAAATACAAATGGTACAAAAATTACGTATTGAATGACACCATTGTTGAAAACAGAGGACAATATCAATCACACGGAACACACGTTGCAGGTATTGTAGCAGGTAAAAAAGATGGCAGTGAGTTTCACGGCGTGGCCTTTGACTCGGAACTTGTAGGTGCCAACGTTGACTACTACGGTAACGGAAGTGCAAACATGGGGCAGGCACAAAATGCCTTGCACGACATGGTTAAATTAAAAAGTACAAAAGCACAAGGTGGTGAAGATATTAATCTTGTTGCAGTGAACATGAGTTTCAACAGAACCATCCAATTCAATCACTACGGTACAATCAAGAAATTAGATGACGGCACATACAGTTCTTCGGTCATTACTGCAAACAAAGATAGTGCAAAGTATTGGAAGATAGGCACAGACAACGACATAATACTTGTGAACTCAGCAGGTAATGGAATGATGATAGACGGTGAAGTAAGCACGGAGTTCGCCCTTGATCCTGGTGTATGGGCAACAGCAGTTGACTCCACTGGCAAACTTGTGTTAGGTGGCAAGATGATTATTGTAGGTAACTGGAGTGGTACAAAAGCAGACGGACAGGTAGTCGGTAGCAAAGCAGGTCACGTGTGTTTAAACATAGTGAATAATACTTGTCAAGACACACATCAAACAAAAGATTTTTATATACTGGCACCGGGTAACAATGTATACTCTAGTGTCGCCGGAGATGGCTATGCTGAATTAAGTGGTTCTAGTATGGCGGCTCCCATGGTGACAGGTGGGATAGGTATCATACATCAGATGTGGCCTCACATGAAAGGCGAGAACCTAGTTAAACTTGTATTAAACACAGCAGACACGAACATTAACGGTTACAATGAGGACACACACGGACAGGGTATGTTGGATCTTGATGAAGCAACTAAACCACAAGGTGCAGTTGGTATCGCAACTACAGGCAGAGTAGATGGCACCTTGACTTCACTCAACAACACATACTTTGCAACAGGAAATTCAAGTGCATTCGCAAGTTTATCAAATTTAAAAATCATGGTCATTGATGATTATGACAGGGACTACTACCTTAACCTTGGAAATGGATATACTGTAAAAGATAGTAGGAAGTATTCAGATGTTGATATGCTGATGGCAAACAACAACACTTTCCTACCCGTTAACCAAATGTTTGGTTCATTCACACAAGGTGGACAGTACGATCTACTTAACAATTACAACTTTGGTTTGTACTCAGGTGAAAATGGCGGTGGTGATTATTCATTGAATATTGGTAAGAATTTCATGTTACACAAGAACTTAAAATTAAAAACAAGCATTGGACAGATGAGCGAACAGGACACATGGTTGGGTAACTATTCCGATGGTGCTCTTGCAGTGGGTGACAACAACGATACAAACTTTGGAAACATCGGTATCGAGTATGCACTGGGCAACAATGTATTGAGTTTAGACTACACAAAAGGTAAAACAGATATCAACACAACAGACGGAAGTCTAATCAAAGGCTTCTCAGACATAGAAACAGAATCATACAGGTTGGCTTATGAAATACACAAAGATAAGCACACAACTTTCGGTTGGTCGTTCTCACTTCCAAGTCATATAACATCGGGAACGATGGATTTGGAAGTAGCCGAAAGTGTTAATCTAGACGGTACTATAAATTACACAGACATCACTAGTAATCTAACACAATCAACAAAAGAGAAAAACTTAGGCTTCTTCTACAGCAAGACGCCTGAGCATGATTTAGACTCAACATTAAACTTCAGTGCAGAGTACAGACAAGATGTGTCAGGACAAGATGGCAAGGATGGTGTACAGGTAGGAATAAATTACATGAAAAAACTATCACTGGCTTGTGGTATTCCTGATACCGGATTTCAGTTGTTAGACAGCAAAATTAGTAAATTAAAATTTTTGAAGAACCCAAAGTGCTACGAAGATAACGGGACGTTGAAGGCAAACTTATATAACAATAATACCGATGACCAACTTGAAAAACATGGGTTGGTATATGACCTTGAAACAGACATGTTTGTTCCGGTTAAAAAATAATGCAGAAAGAGATATACAAAGAAGATTATTTTGGCACACTGATGTGCATACTTGTGGATGAGTCACGCAGGATTTTGCCCACATTCAATACAACAAAAGAGTTACACAAGATACAAAACGACATGTGCCGTACAGGAAGTTGGATTGACAGTGTACCTAGTGGCACGATAGTTGAATCAGAACCTCAAGAATATATTGTCAAACTACAACAAGATGTTTTGCTAGAGTACAGGAAGTTGGCCGCAAATCTCATTGACAAATTCGTGGATGAATTTGAAGCACAGGGCGGACGTAGAGCAGAGATAACAGAGAAATTTGAAAGGATGTACAAATGGAAACAATAACAATCACATGCACGAACAATGACAAGACCAAGGAAGCAGAAGTACTGGAAAGAAACGACAAGTATCTCAAGGTGCAGGTCCCAGGAACCCAATTATTCATTGAGCTGTTCAGGGATGATGTAAATATACCATACACAGGACACACAGCAGGATTGGAGTTTGAATGGCAACCGAGAAACTAAAGTTTAGACTAGAACTACATGCAACCATGTGGGACAAACCCCCGGTGGCAGAGATACTGATTGGCGACAAGAGCTATTTCAAGGGAGACATCACAACCACTGAAGACAAACCCACTCTCATAGAGTTTGAGCACGAGTTTGAAGAGGGCAAGGACCACCGACTGGTGATCAAAAGATCAGGTAAAGGTAAAAATCAAACGGTAGTGAACGACAAGGGAGATCTCCTAAAGGATCAACTGCTGAAAATCAAGAGTATAGAGATTGATGAGATCGACATAGGTGCATTAGTATACGAGGGCACTTACACGCCAGATTACCCAGAACCATGGGCCACACAGCAAAGAGAATCAGGTGTTGAACTGCCTGAATCATTCAAGAACGTCACAAAAATGGGACACGACGGTGAATGGATATTCACGTTTGCATCACCGTTCTACATGTGGCTGTTAGAGAACCTTTACTAACATAAATATGCTTGTATGAGGGCATCACAATTTATTTCCGAAAACATAGACTCAGACGCAGTCAACGAGCTGGATACCTACATCATGAACAATGAGGATCTTTACAGGAGAAGGTTCATGCCCATTATCTCGAACATCAAGAGAAAACTGGCTAAAAACGTATATGACCACGAGAAAGCACAGAAACTGTGGATGTACCTAGTGGACGATGCCGCTAAGGAGTATGTAAAGGAATTTGGATCTACTCAGGATGATGTAAGTACAATGTTTCCAAAAGAGACCAGACAAAAAGTTGCACAGACAATATCAGACAGAGAATTAGAAAATATAAAAGCAGGCGAATACGATGTATCTCAGGGAACTGTTTCTTAAGGAGGACGATCGTTCAACCGCAGTCTTTGCCTTTGGCCGATTCAACCCACCCACAATAGGACACCAAAAATTACTAGACAAAGTTATAGCCATGACCAAACAGGTCAACGGAAAAGGTTATGTATTTTTAACACACACACAAAACAATAAAAAAGATCCTTTGACCTTCAAAGAAAAGCAGGATTACATGAAAATGTTTTATCCCCAACTGGCAATAGGAGATGCTGGTGTCAAAACAATTATACAGGCATTACAGAAGATCCAGGCAGAAGGCCGGACAAGGATTGTCATGATCGCTGGCTCGGACAGGGTAATGGAATTCCAGAAACTATTGAATCAATACAATGGGAAACCAACCAAGGCCGGTAATGTCGAATACAAGTTTGATTCGATAGATGTTGTGAGTGCTGGTGAAAGAGATCCAGACCAAGAAGGTGCCTCCGGTGCCTCGGCATCAAAGGCCAGAGAACTTGCCAACAAGGGACAAGAACACGAATTCAGCAAAGTGATAATGGGCGGAAACACTGGTAAAAAGTTGTTTGATATAATACAGGACAGACTTGGTAAACAGATTGACGAAAACAACAAAAAGTTGTATAATGAAAATATGGAAGACGCAAAGCCAATCGTATATCTTGACATGGACGGAGTCCTGGCAGACTTCTTTGGTGGAGTTGAATTCCTTTATGGTGTTGAACACTGGAAAGAATTAACAAACGACAAAACAAAGGACTTGAAGAAACAAGTCATAGACAGGATCACAGGCACAGACTTCTTCGCAGTGCTACCAAAATTCCCAACAGCAGATGCACTAATCGACATGGTGAAGAAATTCACAGGTGGTAAGTTCAGCATTAACACTTCTCCGTTGAGGGGGGATCATGAGAACAGTGCCAAGTATAAAAAAGTATGGATTTCAAACAACATAGAACAACCTGACAATATAATTGTCACTGGCAGGAAAGAAACTTATGCCAAGGACAAGGGCACAGGTACACCCAACATTCTAATCGACGACAGACCAGTCAACATACAGAAGTGGCAGGCGGCTGGCGGTTACGGAATACTATATCAAGCAAACAGAGACTCACTAACCAAAGTTCAGAAAGGACTGGAAGACTATGCCAAAGTTCAGCGGGATCAATAGACCATACGCATCGGGTGACATACCCAAGACACCACAGGAACTACAGAAAGAACTCGACGAGAAGATGAAGAAGTTCCTAGCCAAAGGTGGTAAGGTGGAGAAAGTCAAGGCTCACAAACCCACAAAACAACAGATGAAGGACTGGACCATCTAGTGGACGAACTTGAGCGTATAAAGAAGTTAGCGGGTATCGACAAACCGCAAGAAGACCAATCAATGGGCGAGAATCTATCGTACGTTGGCACACAGAAATCACAGTATCAGAAAAAACACAACATCAAACCGGGCACTGACGAGTGGTTCAAACTATGGTTCGCACAACCTAGACTCACTGGCGAGAACCCAATGCCAAAAAAAAAATAGCACACGTAATTAATCTTTAAATATCCTTATGTCAGTGTTTGATACAGAGAAGAATCCTGCGATCTGCGTGTTACCATGGGTACATGAATTCAGAAACATAAATGGAATGACAGCACCTTGTTGTCAGGGCAATGAACTTCGTGCAGACGAATCTTTATCTAGAATAAGGCAAGAAATGTTAAATGGTTTAAAACCAAGAGCATGTGGTACTTGTTATAAGAAAGAAGCAGAAAATAATTTTAGTCCTAGAATAGAGGAAACTATAAACTGGATCAAAAAGTTTGGTGAGCCTGATGTCAATAACCCTGTTTTACAATTTGCTGATGTGAGATACGATCCTGTGTGTAATTTAAAGTGCAAAACTTGTGGTCCTGAACTCAGCACCCTTTGGCAAAAGGAAAAAAAAGTTTCTTGGCCGATCAACAATGCAAATAAGGATTACCTAAACAACATTGATAAAAAATATCTTAAGAAAATTTACCTTGCTGGAGGTGAACCTACTTACATAAAAGGATACCTAGAGTTCCTCGAAGAGCTGATACTCGTCAATCAAAATTGTGAAGTAATAATTAACACAAATTTAAAAAAATTACCATTGCAATGGAAGGAAATTGTAAAAAAAATTAAGAATCTTACTATCATATGTTCGTGTGATTCTATCAACACACTCGGCACATACGTGAGATATCCATTAGGATGGAACGAGTTCGAAGCGAATGTTAAGTTTGTAAGTGAAAATGCTAATTTCCTTCAATTCAATCTAGTGGCTAGTAATTTGACCACACATAAATTGTATGAGACATGTACTTGGATGAAACAATATTCAAACAATATCAACATATCCATTCTAACAGAGCCAGAATCAATGTCAGAACGTGCTGTACCACACGCCAACAGAGGTGTATATATTGATAATATTGCAAAACTAGAAAAATTTCCAGTATCAGTGCATTATGCCATGAACTTCAGGAACAAGATACAGTACCTGTTAAACAAATATCATGATTCAGTTTATGACGAATCGTTGCATAAAACCCTACAGTTGGAAATTAGTGAGCAGGACAGTCATAGATCACTTCAATTGCAGGACGTAGACCCTTTTCTCAGCGAGTGGATATACAGGTAAATATTCGCATGCGAGCATTAGAATTCACAGAAACAAGTTGTCCTAGGACCAAGGCCAAAGAGTGTAGTTGTGGCAAGGTAAACGCAATTACCGAAGCACAAGGAACAACAGTTGCCCAATGCATATTGGAGCATTCCGACACCGTTAAGGGCTCTATCCTGCTTATACAAGCACCAGGAACCTCAACACTAGTAAAAGGTACCATAACAGGACTGACACCAGGAGAACACGGTTTCCACATACACGAGTTTGGCGACATGAGTGATGGCTGTAAGAGCATGGGTGGACACTACAACCCGGATGGAGTTGATCACGGTGACATCAACGAAGGCCACGTTGGAGATCTTGGTAATATAACAGCGGATGAAAAAGGCACTGCCGAGTTCACGATAGAAGCAAAGAGAGTTGACCTACTAGGTGACAGGTCAGTGATAGGCAGAGGATTCGTTGTACACTCCGACAAGGACGACCTAGGCAAAGGCGGCGATGCAGAGAGTCTGAAGACAGGCAACGCAGGTGACAGACTTGCATGTGGTGTAATCACTTTGAGGGCGGCAGAATGAAATTCATAATCTACAACGGAAGCCTAAAGCCAGACGCAGAGTCAAACACATTCTCAGTTTGCAAGATGGCACAGTTGGCATTCGAGAAACTAGGTCACGAATGTGAGATAATCACAATGCGAGATTTAGACTACGAAGGTTCGACTGCAGATGTCAACGACGAGTTGAAACCACACATATTGAAAATGTTCGACGTGGACGGAGTAATATTCGCAACACCTATTTGGTGGGGCAATCACAGTTGCCACATACAGGCCATGCTTGAAAGATTAGATTTCATTTACAGTTGGGCTAAGGACAACAAACATCAGCCTTTCTACAACAAGGTGTTTGGGACGCTTGTATCAGGCGGAGGTGACGGCTTCCAACACATACACGGAGTCCTATATTCAGCGGCTTCCAACTTTGGATTCACCATACCACCACAGTGCAACATAGAATCAAAGGCACAGGGCATAGACGAGATCACACAAGACGACGACACAGTTGAACAGGTCAAGAACTGCACGATAAACATGACAACATGGGCGAGGATCCTCAAAGACGGCAATCCCACAAAAGATGCTAGACACGGTTCTATAGACATCAATGAGAATTAAAGAGATACTGGCGACAAAATACGTACACCCAGACGTAAACAAGTTCTTAAAAAAATACGAGAAACAGGCCAAGGGCAGATCAAGGATGGGATACCATTCCATGATGGCTTACCCATACAGGGTGGAAGGCTGCAGCAACAAATACAAGAAGTCCATAAATTGTAGTAACCCAAAAGGATTCTCACAGAAGGCCCACTGTGCAGGTAAGAAAAAATGAAGATACGAGAATTCATCATAATGCCGCACACTGCGGACACCATGGGTCTCATACACTTACCCGGAAAAGGTCCAAACAACAGGTTTGATTTCAAGAACAAGGGCAACAACAGAGCAAACGAAAACAAAATAAAACTGTCAACAGACCCAAAATATTTTGGTGCAATCGGCGTGGAAAAATACAAAGCCACAGGCCCACAAGTCAACATTCCTATTAAACAATTGGTTGGGTTCGAACCCGAAGACAAGATGAGAGACCCTAAGAGCATGGCCAAAGTGGATCAAATAGCAAAGGCTGTACAAAGTAAAAAACCCATGGGACCTATACT
>Ga0115572_10003060_pt1 | contig 13233 bp, 11 predicted proteins | sample COGITO_mtgs_1206_FD_88681 | JGI IMG/M metagenome (GOLD analysis project Ga0115572, IMG submission 88681) | Pelagic marine microbial communities from North Sea - COGITO_mtgs_120607 | ecosystem: Environmental > Aquatic > Marine > Epipelagic | place: Germany:Helgoland, sampling site Kabeltonne... | reverse complement strand
GGCTTTTTAACGACGATTACTTTCTCAGCTGAGCCCCCATCACTGCTACGTAATAACCCTTGGCTAAGTTGAAGCATCAAGTCATTTAGACTGTTTAGTTGAGCGCTACTAGGTGTCGAGTCTGAATCTAAACTTGATAAGATCGTGTGAAACTTCTCAGCTATATCGCAGTATTTCTCTGATTCAAAGCGTTGTGCAAAGCGCAGTAGTTTCTCGTTGGCTTGTAGAACATCTTGGACGAGCTCAGCTTTCCACTGATCATTCTGCAGGCAGCGCCATAAATCAAGCACGTTGCGAGCTTGATTGGTAACCCTCGTTGAAAAATGCTGTTTGAGCTTATCAGTTTTTGATATATCCATTATTTTCTATATCCCAGAAGTTGTTATAAGTTTAGCAGTCATAATAATTTTTGCTGGTGGCGAAAAAATCTCAAAGTTGATTTCTTGTTCTATAGTTAAGAGGACTAGAACAAGCCCTATCGATAATTGATACGATTAGCTGAGAGATAACTTTTTGCTCCCTAAACAACTGATAAATTCACTGACAATTGGCTTATTATTAAGCATGGTTGTTCTATTGCGTGCCGATGAGCAACAATGGTTATCAGCAGAGCTGTTGGCGGGAGCGAAAAAAGAGTTTGGAAGTGATGCAAAACAAAGGCTATTAGATTGGCAAGAGCTTTACTTTGATTTGCGTGATGAGGATGAAGACACACAATTACGTCAGGTTAATGATTTTTTTAATCGACGTGTTAAATATGTGAGTGATGAGAAGCACTGGGGGCAGAAAGATTATTGGGCAAGCCCTTATGAGTCATTAACAACTCATGGTGCCGATTGTGAGGATTTTGTAATTGCCAAATATTACACCTTGAAGGAATTAGGAGTAGCAGTAGAAAAACTGCGCATTACCTATGTTAAAGCGCTAAGAATTAATCAAGCGCACATGGTATTAACATATTTTCCGACTCCTGATGCGGTTCCGCTGGTATTAGATAATTTAATAAAAGGCATATATTCCGCTTCTCGCAGAACAGACCTAGAACCTGTTTATAGTTTCAATGGTTCCGGTATGTGGTTAGAGCGTATGAAAGGGGAAGGCATTAGGATGGGAAATCCAAATAAACTCGATTTATGGACTGGCTTGCGAATGAAGATGTCAGCGCAAGGCATGGAGATATAGACTTATCAACATCGTAAAAAGGAAATACATATGACGTTAAGACGCCAGCTCAGTTTAATGGCAAGCGCGCTTATTTTGTTATTGTTAACAGGGAATTTATTTGTAACGGTAACTAATTCTAGCTACTACTTTCAGCAACAGCTGAACTCTAGGGCTTATGATGCCGCAACGTCGTTAGCACTATCTATGTCCAATGCTGTGGCCGATGGTGATACGGTTAAATTAGAGCGAATGATTGATGTATTATTTGATCGGGGGTTCTTTTCAGAAATAACTTTAGAACTAATTGATGGTAGCCAATTGCAGCGTGAAGCTCAGCAAGCAACACAAAAGCGGCCTGCCCCTGATTTTTTTATAGACTTGGTTGATTTAACCATCATTGCAGCGCAAACCGATGTTACTCAAGGCTGGAAAAGATTGGGAAATCTAACGGTTAAAAGCCACACTGATTTTGCTTATCGTGATCTATGGAACATAGTGCGCGGAGAAATTAATTGGTATTTATGGATGGCTTTCTTAAGCCTATTGAGCTTGCAAGTAATTTTACGCTGGATGTTTAAACCCCTTGAGCGAGTAGAACAGCAAGCATTGGATATCAGTGAACGAAATCTATATGAACTAGATAACCTGCCTAAAGCTCGGGAATTGAAGCGAGTTGTACTGGCTATGAACCAGATGGTTAGAAAGCTTAAATCTATTTTTGCTGAGCAGTCTGCAATCACGGAGAAATTACGAGAAGAAAGTTACCTCGATGATGTAACAGGTTTACTTAATAGAAGAGGTTTTGATCAACGTTTACAGCATGTTTTAGAAGATGAAGATGGTCACAGTGGTGTCTTCTTTTTGTTACAAGTGAAGGCCTTTTCGACATTTAATCAACAGCAAGGTCGAGAAGCGGGTGATGAGTTATTAATTCGTATAGGAGAAGTACTAAGACAATGGAATAGCGAGCACCCTGATGCCATTATGGGTCGTCGAACAGGGGCGGATTTTGCCTTATATATTCCAGCTATTGATCGATTGCAAAGTGAGGAACAGGTGAATTACTGTTTTAATTTGTTGTCATCCACTGCTCTAAACCCTCGTTCCAGTATCGCTTTCCATATAGGCGCTATCTTTCTACAAAGAGCTCTTATCTCAGAAACCGAACCTGTACCTGTATCCTTATCTTTAGGGGATGTATTAAGCAAAGCAGATGCTGCACTTCGTCAAGCACAGCACCAGCCGCAAAGTCGCTTTGAATTCTATATGAACATCACAGCGGAATATGAACGTACCGCAAGTGAATGGAAAACAGAGTTGAAAAAGGTACTAGCTTCAGAAGCGATTGAATTGCATTTTCAACCAATATTGAATGCGACTGGCAAGTCGGTGGTGCATTATGAAGTATTAAGCCGTATTCACGACTTACAAGACCGCAATGGAATGATTTCGGCAGCACGTTTTTGGCCAATGATTGAGCGCCACCAACTAGCTCCACAATTTGATCTTCTTGTAATTAAACGGTTATTGCAAAGCCTGCAGGCTTCTGAACAATTAAATGAAGTTGTTCTTAAAGACGTACGATTCTGTATTAATTTATCCGCAGCATCTGTATTAAGTGAGCAATTCCATAATGACCTAGTAGAGCTATTCACTGAATACCCGCAATGGACTCAATTTTTAGCCATTGAAGTGGCTGAGTTTAGTATTGTTAATATTGAGCCTTCTTTAGTGCGCTTGGCAGGTAATCTAAAGAGTAAGGGGGTTCAACTTGGAGTTGACCAGGTTGGAACAGGATCTTTAGCTTTTGCTTATCTTCAACGTTTACCTTTGAGCTATTTACGTATTGCAGGCAGTTTTAATCGAGGGCTGCATCTATCCTTGGATCATAAGTTTTTTATTCAATCGATGGTTCAAATCGCTCACAATTTAGATTTACAGGTTTTTGGTGAGGGCGTGGAAAATGAAAATGATATAGCGGCATTAAAGCAAACAGGGGTTGATGGTATGGGAGGGTATTATTTCTCTCGGCCGATTGATAATTTAGCTGACGCTCTTAGATGGACAGTCAAATAACTCAGACTGAATCGACTGCGACAACGTGTCGCTGTTTTTTACACGGTGAATCAGTACACTAGTCACCGTTTATAAATGACTTAAAAATTAGTATAGGTAAATGGCGATGAATTTAATTAAGCGCGCAATGAGTTTAATCGGTGTCTTTGGTATTTCAGTATCAGCATTTGCTGAGCTGGTTGTTGAAGAAGGCTATGTTCGAGATCCTATCCCAGGGCGCAGTATGACGGCTGCTTTTATGACCTTAAGTAACACGGGCGCCGAAGACTTTGTATTGAAATCGGCAACCTTAGAAGGCGCTGCATCGGTTGAAATACATACACATACTCATGATAACGGTGTGATGCGTATGCGTCAGATACATGAGCTAGTGGTTAAAGCAGGGGAATCTGTTGTATTAAAACCAGGTGGTTTGCACTTAATGATCTTTGGTATCAAGCAAATACCTGAAAATCCTGAGCTAAAATTGTGTGACGAAGACATGGAATGTATTACTACTCGTATAACCACTCAATCTTTGGTGAAAAAATAGACAGCTAAGCTGCCTATTTTATAGAATTAGTTCTATAGATTAATCCCAGTCTAAATCTTTCTCTTCACCGCGAATAAGTTTGGTCCAGGCTGGGCCATCATCACCTTCTTTCCAAGCGGCTTTGGAGCAACGAACTTCTTTATCGAGTGCAGTATGTAAAGCTCGTCCGCACTCCAAATCGTTATCCCAAGGTGTTTTATTCTGCTTAAACCATAAGCTAGCGAAGTTTTTATTACTGTTTAATGTGAATAAAACCTCGACGCCATCGACTAACCATTGAACACTTTTTGAATTGCTCTTTTGTTCTTCAACTTGGGTAAACTGAGACGTTAACCAGTTTTGGATTTCAGCCGCTTCGGCCTTTAGTACGTAAACTTCAATATCTGGAAAGCGTTCGCTCATAATGATTTCTTTTGGCTTTCGCCAGTCTCTTCAATAGTATCTGTAGGGGAGTCAGCAGAGGGTGGCTTAATACGTTCACCTGTTGTGAAACGTAAGAACCGTAGTAGACTCAAAGACAAGTAGCCAATTATAGCGGCAATGCCACCAATTATCGCTAATATAAAACCAATTAATACGATTATTTCTTGGCCTATAGAAGGTGTTAAAGTACTTTCTGAGTACAGAATAACTCCCACTCCAAAGAAGAACAGCACAGTACCAACAGCAAAAATCCAGATATTATCGGCTTGGCGATCGGCTCTATTGAGTAGCCATTTATATACTTTGTTATTTTTCATCATAAAAACAATTCTAATTGACGCTGTATAAACAGTATAAATTAATAATTACTTTTCGTTGGAAATTAAGCAAGGAAGAATTGGTTAAGAAGAGAGCAGAATAAAGAATAGAATATAAAAGGTAGAAAGATAAAGGCTAGAAAATAGAGCACCAGTAATGGTGCTCTATCTTGTATGCTTATGCTGACAAGGTTTCTTGAATCATAGGCATTAACTGTTTCTTACGAGAAATAAAGCCTGGTAATTCCATCCAGTTACTTTCAGTTGTTGCGCCATAAGCTTTAGCCGCTAGCTCAGCTTCCGCATCAGAGAAGATCACTAAGTGAGATTGCTTGTTTTTGGTATCAACAATTGCGAAGAAAATAAAATCTAAACCTTGTTTAGCTTTTTCTTTCTCCATTTCTTGTAAGAATTCAGCCTTACGCTCAATTAACATATCAGGCTTCAGAGTCTCAGCAACACCGTAACCGACTTTCTTACCATGGATTTCGTAGTGCTTAAAATCACCCTTCAATACATCGTAAGTTGATACGTCCGCTAAATCTGATTTAGCTTCCATCATTGCATTACCAAAAGCGACTACATCATCAATGCCAGCAATTTTTCCAAGTTTATCGGCAAAAGGTCGATCAAAAACAGTTGTCGTTGGCGACTCGAATACCAAGGTGTCTGACAAAATGCCTGCTAATAATACACACGCCGTTGACTTTGTTGGTACTTTGCCCATTTTCTCAAAGCGATCAGCCAAGATGGTTGCTGCTGAACCCCAAGGACGAATATCCATAGAAATTACAGTATTAAAAGTAATTGGCTGATCTTGAATTGCGTGGTGATCGATAATGGCAACGATGTCGTGCATATCAACACATGGGTGAAGTTGTGTTTTTTGGTTAAAATCAACCAAGCCCACTTTTTGGCCTTCAACAACTGAAATCATTTTAGGAAGTTCTGCACCGCAATAATCCATTACGAATGCTGTTTCTTTATTCAGTTCACCTGCGCGACGTGGCTCACCACCAAATAATTCAGCAGCGCCGATAGCAGAACCAATAGTATCGCTATCAGGACTAAGGTGACCTAACCAAACAAGATTATCAGTTTCGTTAGTTTCAGGAGTTTCTAAATCAAATGCAGCCATGGATATAAGCCTTCAGTTAACAATGTTCAAATTTTATGGGCAACATTATACCTGAAAAGTACCGTTAAAGTCACCATGGGTAGGTCAAGAAATAGACAGAGATAGAGGATGAAAAGTGCTTAATATTCTGTACAAAGTTCTTATTTACTATTTGAACTGAGCCATAAATTTTTCATCAATATAATGCTTGTATCGCCATGGCAAAAAACCACTCAACGACCAGCGTCCCCTTTGTGCTAAGGCGTAATGATTGCCCATATTAATAATTGATAAGAAGTTTGTTTGAGGTTTAAAAGGTATGAGAGTGAGCGCGCTTGAATCAGGTGATCGTTGTAGGCACATGTTGTGGAATAAAGTATCTGCTTGGCGTACTGCAAAAACTCCTGCTTTTGCCAAAGGCTGAGGCATAAAATGCGCGCAATCTCCTACTGCGAAGACATTTGGTAATGACGTTTCTAGGTTTTCATCAATACAAATAAAACCCGTTTCAGATAGATTCAAATCACAGTTTTCTAGCCACAGAGGGGCCGAGGATTGAGTACAAACAATAGTGAAATCACTGGCGTCTTCTGTAGCTCTGTGCTCACCAACAAACAGTATACCTAGCCGTTGGAGGCGTTGTAGGCAAAGCTGTTGAAGTTTAATAGAGAAATTAGGAAGTGGTTGCTTTGACTTAGAAAGTAATTGCACGGTGCAGTTTTTTTGTGCCAGTTTAATTGCACAAGCAATTTCAACACCCGCTGCACCAGCACCAATAATACTGATGATTGGTTTTTCTAATAGTTTATCGATTGGGTCTTCAGCTTTAGCTGTGTTTAATGCTTCCTGCAGTCGTTGCCAATTATTATAAAATTGACTGATGGGTTTAACTTTCCAGCTTGTTTTATTTGAATGAAGGCTATCATTATTGGCTGCTAGTGAAGTGGGCTGGCTGCCAATATTAATGGACAGTTTTTCGCAGTAAATAAAGGCCGTTTCGTTTTGTTCGTTTGGTTTAAAGTCTAAGCGATAAAGCGTCTCAAACTGAGAGTGCTCTATACGCTTAACGCTGATGCAGTTTCCTTGGAGAAAATCACAATTGCTTTTTTTGCACAAATAAACCAGATCGATATGACAATCGTCATAGGTATAATCACCGCTTAATAAACCAGGTAACATACCTGAATAGGGGCTGTTAGAATTTTCTGAAATTAATAGAGGGCGAATAGCCTTAAGTGGGTTTTTAGCATCTAATTGCTGCCAATGCTTAATCCAGAGTGCATGGCTATGTCCCCCGCCCAATAAGACAAGGGGATAAACATCATCAGGGCCTATTGAATTCACAATTTAAGCGCCTAGTTTTCTGTTGTGTCTGGCTTAAGCTGTTTTAATAAACGGCTAGGCAGATTTTTAATTGTTAGCGTATTGTCACTGGCATCAAAGCTAATATCTGTACCCAGTGCGGTTGCTGCAAAGCTAAGAGTCACTTCTTTATTCTTGCCGCTGTAGCGCAAATAGTTCTTTAAGCTTTTACGGTCAGGAATCAGTTCAGTTTTAATGACACTCTCACCATGCGCCAGTTCGCTGGACGCATCGTCATTCATTGTGGATTCGCTGCGAGGACGTATTTCTCTGCGCTCACGCTTTTTAAGCGCAACAAACTGCTCAAATTTTTCTGGAGCATTGCTATCAAGCTGACCTGATAGCGTTTTGAACTCGACAGATTCACCTTGCTTATCTTGCTCAACACAATATTCAATAACCTTAGATTTAGTCTCTGCTGACTCATCTTCTGGTAGAGTAGACGCATACTCTTCAACAATCTGTAAGAATTCTTGGGTTTCTTGTTCGGTATCTAAGGTATCAATAAAGCCTGCAAAATCAGAAAAGAGCTTCTGCACAGGTTTATCGCCACGGCCAAAGCTAAACGTAAAGTATTTCTCATCACTGCGTTTGCCTTCTTCTTGCTCTTTCTTCAAGGCAGCAGTATCGATGCAGATGCCGAAACCAGTATTCGAAAAATCAAGAATGCGGCTTTCGCTCAGCTGCATATCATTTGTTAAACAGATATTACTTTTTTCACGCAGATGAAATATATACAGCTTATCGGTATCGGCCAGCTCTTCGGTGGCAAAGGCTAAGTAACCATCAATTTCTAACTCTGTGTTATCCATCATGTCAGCAAATTGCTCACTGATCTTTTTTGTCCAAGATAAAAAGCTCTGCTGGTCGTTTAACCAATTAAGAGTAAGACCTTTGAATCGTGAAACTTCAGGGTTAAAACAGCCGTAGCGCTTACTTGCACGCTGCACGAATATGCCTTTAAGTTGGCTCATTACTAAATGGCAATAATCATCAACCTCAGCTTCATTAGCGGTAGTGGTGACAATGGCCGCTGGTTTTTGTGCTTCTTTATTTATTTGATGCGTGACGAAGTGAGTTACTGGCATGAGTATTCCGATGACGATAAGTGGTGAGCTTGTAATTTCTCTATTCTAGCACTTTGGCTAATGGCCAGTGAACAGATATACCATAAAGAACTGCACAAGTGACCACAAGTCAGCAGCAGTGCAGATAAGTATTACAAAACAACCATTTAGTGGATTAATTGACACTAAATTTATATGACAGGTTGAATAAATTACCCACAAAACCCACTAAAAGAGTCAATTTATTAATTACTAACAACTTCTGTGCATAAGTCTGTGTGTAATATAAATATAACTGCTTCAAAGCCGCATTTTATCTAGGTCATAGTTAGATTGTACATTTTTTAACCATGACCAAGAAATCGCTGCAGCCCAGTAATGTCAATGCTTTTGGCGTTAATTATAAAAATATTTATTGGTCAAAATGCGCACTGAAAATAAATCAAAAAAAGTACAGCACAAGTCTTGATTTTAATTATTTTCATGTTTTTTTTATTACTTATCATAATATTATCCACAGTTGCTGTGGGTAACCTTGGGTATAAAGTCGTTAAAACCCTTGGGAGATGGCTTGGTGCCTAATGTTGGGTCAAAATGGTGCTTTTTTACACGAAAAAAAATAAATCATAAGACGAAAAACGCCATTGCGTGAATAATTTGACATCGCTAACTTAGTCTTGAAACCACCACTGTTTATCTATACAGTTTATGCATGAAATTGTATATTGCCGAAAAACCAAGCCTTGGACGAGCTATTGCTGATGGCTTAACTAGCTTATTGAATAAACCACACCGGAAGCAGCAGGGTTATATCGAGCTGGCGAATGGTGATGTGGTTAGTTGGTGTATTGGTCACTTATTAGAGCAAGCAGAGCCGGATGTTTATAATGAAGCGTACAAGTCGTGGAAGCTCGAGCATCTTCCTATCGTCCCGCAAGAGTGGCAACTAAAAGCTAAGAGTCAGACTCGCTCTCAATTAACAGTACTTCGTAAATTAGTAAAACAGGCCGATCAGATTGTTCATGCAGGTGATCCTGATCGAGAAGGACAATTGTTGGTTGATGAGGTTTTAAGTCACCTTAAAATAAGTGCTCATAAAAGAAATAATACTCAGCGATGCCTTATTAGCGACCTGAATCCTCCGGCGGTTAAGCGCGCATTGCAGAGCCTGCGCAGCAATCAAGAATTTGTACCTCTGTCGGTGTCAGCTCTGTCACGTTCGCGGGCAGATTGGTTATATGGAATGAATATGACCCGAGCCTATACATTACAGGGCCAAAAAGCGGGTTATAAAGGTGTGTTATCAGTTGGGCGTGTACAAACACCGTTATTGGGCTTAGTTGTGAAGCGCGACGAAGAAATTGAAAATTTCATCAGCCGTGATTTTTATCAGGTTGAAGCAAATCTGGTTAATTCGAATAATGAATCTTTTGTACTAAAGTGGCAGCCAAGCGAGGCATGTAAGCCTTATCAGGATGAAGAGGGGCGAGTGCTGCATAAGCCATTGGCAGAAAACGTGTGTCAGCGTATTCATCAGCAGCCAGCTGAAATCACTAAGCTTGAACAAAAAGAGAAGAAGCAGCCGCCACCACTGCCGTTTAATTTATCAGCTTTACAGATTGAAGCGGCTAAAGCTTTTTCAATGAGCGCACAGCAGGTACTGGATACGTGTCAAAGTTTATACGAGCGACATCAGTTAATAACCTACCCCAGATCTGACAGTCGGCATTTGCCAAATGAGCAGCATAATCTTGCACCGAATGTTATTCAGGCGATTGGCAATAATTGTCAGCCGCTAACACAGTATGCGGAATTGACGCAGCCAAGTTTAAAAAGCAAAGCCTTTAACGACAGCAAGGTTGAAGCGCACCATGCAATAGTACCCAGTGAAAAGTCGATTTCATCGGCTCAATTTGAAAAGCTTAATCAGTTTGAGAAAAAAGTTTATAACCATATTGCTCGCCAATATTTAATGCAGTTTTTTCCTGCTTATCAGTATGCTGAAACCAAGGTAGAAGCGACTATTGCAGGAGGGCTGTTTAAGACTCAAGCGAAGCAACCACTCAAGCTTGGATGGAAAGTACTTTATGGTGATAAAAAATCCGATGGTGGGCAAACGCTACCGCCGATTAACCTTGATGAAGATGATAAGCAATATGGCAAGCATGCTTGGTTATGTAGTGACGCTAATCTCATCGAAAAACAGACCACACCGCCAGAACACTTTAATGATGGTACCTTGCTCGCCGCAATGACAGGAATTTCGCGTTATGTCAGTAGCGCAGAGATTCGTAAAATATTAAAGGAAACCGATGGCCTAGGCACAGAAGCAACACGAGCAGGAATTATAGAGCTGCTATTTAAACGTAACTTCTTACAACGTACTGGCAAACAAATACGCAGTACGGATATTGGACGCGGATTGATTCATAGCTTACCTGAGTCGGCCATAACACCAGACATGACTGCGTTGTGGGAGCAACAGCTGAATGCGATTAGCCTGCGTGAGTTGAATTACCAAGGATTTATGGAACCTCTTAATCAGCACTTGTTAGGATTAATTGAACAAGCTAAGCAGCATATTCCTACAGGCTTGCAAGGACTAAAAGGTCAGGGAGCTGGATTTAAAAGAAAAGGTGCGGGTAAAAAAACTTTTAGAGCAAAAGGAAGCAAAAAACCAGCGGCCAAAAACTATAAGAAAAAGCTATAGGAAAAAATCACACTAAAAGCCAAGACCTGATCAAGGTACTTGGCTAGAGACAGACTGTTACAGTTTTAATAAATTATACTTCTATAAGAATAATCTAGCATCAAGATTACTGTTTGTATGAATGCTATTAGCTGCTCTAATGGCATTACTCAAAATTTTATCTGCTTCTACTGGGCCGATAAACTCACACGTAGCGATATAAAAAAGATTTATCAATTTTTTTAGCTGGATTATATTCGCTTCACTGGCATCGATGGCTCGTTTATCGGTGAACCAAACGTGAAGAGAATAAGCTAAAGATTGAGGTAATTCTAAACGAGTTAAGTGCTGAATGACGTAACGACCTATTGAGCGCTGAGTGTCAGTTCTGAGTGCAGAAAAAATTTCATTTATAACAGTATCTAAAATATCAGACCAATTTTCTTGATCTTCAGAAGTAAGGCAGTTGGGAGAGCTTTTGTCTTTTTCGTATGTGAGCATTAATTGCCAGGGATCTTCTTTAAGGTTGTGGTCTTCTGTTACGAATAATGCAATTAATTTTCGATATAGCGAAGTTCTATTATTAGCTATTTCAGTATAGTTTTTACAATCTGATAAAAAATGATTGAGCTCGAATTGAGATTTATCTGAATACTTATTTTGCCAATGCCACATGATTGCTAATAAATCATCACCACTTATGACTTCTGATAAAATGGTATAAATTGCTCGACGCTTATTTTCCAGTTTCATTACACATCCTTGTGATACGTGATTGATTGATTAAATTCTGGGTAGCCAACCTCATCATGTTCAGTAAAATCTAGCCCTTGTTGTTCGTGTTGGCTTGAAGCACGTAATCCAAGAGTTTTATCAATGATATAAAAAACGAGTAGGGCTGTTGGAAAAGCCCAAAAGAACGCGGCTGCAATGCCCACTAATTGAATGAGTGCTTGGTGCCCATTAAATAAATCTCCAGTAATAAATATTCCTGCTGCGAAGGTTCCCCAAATTCCTGCAAAGCCATGCACAGGAATAGCGCCAACAACGTCATCGAGTTTTAATTTTAATAACCAGATAGCGCCCCAAATAGAAATTGCACCTGCGACTAACCCTGTGACAATAGCAAAACCTGGTGTCATTGTTGCGCAGCCTGCAGTAATACCTACAAGCCCTGCGATACTGCCGTTAATCGTTGCTGTTAATAGAATAGGTGAACCAGTTAAGCGGCTTGAAATTAGAGCACCTACGGCTCCTGCCGCGGCTGCAAGTTGGGTATTAAGTAAAATCAAACCGATTGAGCTATCTGCTGCAAGCGTACTGCCGCCGTTAAAGCCAAACCAGCCAAGCCAAAGAATGAAGCCACCGAGTGCAACTAAAGAAAGGTTATGTCCAGGAATGTCTCTCGGCTCACCACTTTCAGGATCAAAGCGACCGAGTCTTGGTCCCAAAATAATAATGCCCGCTAACGCACACCAGGCGCCGATAGAATGAACGACGGTTGAACCTGCAAAGTCGATAAAGCCAATGTCAGCTAGCCAACCACTACCGCCATAAAAACCTCCCCAAACCCAACTGCCAAAAACGGGATAAATAAACGCGATAATAATACTGGCGGCAATTAAATAGGCGTCGTATTTGGTACGTTCAGCCATAGCACCGCTGCATATAGTAACGGCAGTCGCGGCGAACATAATTTGGAAGAGTAGTAGGGTGTAGTCCCAAGCAGCTGCATCTATAGGAGCAAAGTGGTCTTGTCCAAAAAATCCAGAGGGGTTGTCCCCAAACATAATGCCAAAACCAACTAGCCAGAATATTAAACTGCCTAAGCAAACATCCATATAATTTTTCATCATTACATTGATGGCATTTTTAGAGCGAGACATGCCGCTTTCTAAAAGCGCAAAACCAGCTTGCATAAAAAATACGAGTATTGCAGCAACAGCGACCCACAATGTATTAATTTTCAAATCAATAATTGCATCGGCCGCGAAGGCGGTATTTGCAAAAAAAGAAAAGCAGAGAAGAAGTATTATTTTCATTGGCCAATCCTCGGTCAGTCCTTTATCACCTTCGTTGGCAATAAAGCAATGATCTAAAAAGCAACTTATATGCCATAGAAAAAATAGACTTTCAGTTAAAGACCGATACTGAAGACCAATACCTGCTGCATCACAGGCTAAGCCCTATCATACAATTTGAGTTAAAGAGGGAGGTGTTGAGAAGTGACTGAAAATAAAAAGACGAGGCACAGTGATATAGCAAAGGTAATAGCATAGCACCTGAATTGTGCATAAAAGAAGATTGTTGTTATCAGCAGATCAGAAGTTTATCTGACCTGCTGATAAGCTAGCTATAAACTTTTTAAGCTCGCACAAATACTTGGCTTAGGGTTTGATCCAGAAAATAAATCAAAGCGTTGGTTAGTAGCAGTATCTTCAGCATTGGCTGCTTGTTTCAGGCTAGCGTCATTTTCTAAATATAGC
>Ga0115572_10003058_pt1 | contig 13242 bp, 11 predicted proteins | sample COGITO_mtgs_1206_FD_88681 | JGI IMG/M metagenome (GOLD analysis project Ga0115572, IMG submission 88681) | Pelagic marine microbial communities from North Sea - COGITO_mtgs_120607 | ecosystem: Environmental > Aquatic > Marine > Epipelagic | place: Germany:Helgoland, sampling site Kabeltonne... | reverse complement strand
CTTTTAAATTCTAAACGGTGCTTTTTAAATGTTGCTTGCATCAACTCAAAGAAAAGCTAATAAATATTAATACTGCTAGACCAAAAGTCGTCAAGGCGACTTTTTTCAATTCAGGGTCTAGTGTTTTAGGGTCTTTATTCTTGATTACAGTTCCCAAATGAATGAATAATGGAATCAATCCCACTAGGATTAACCAATTATAAGATAGCGTTTGCTGAATAAAAAAGATAATTAAAATTCCCGTAGCACTTAAGATTAAAAAGTAGTGATAGTATTTTGCTCCCATTGCACCCAATATAACGGCTAAAGTTCGCTTACCCACAGTAGCATCACTTTCTCGATCGCGCATATTGTTCAAATTCAAGACTGCGACTGACAGCAAACCCATTACCAAGGCCATGGCTGTAGCTGTTAGAGAAATAACTTTGAGCTGGAGAAAATATGCACCTAGTACACTCACTAAACCAAAAAAAACAAATACAAACAGGTCGCCCAAACCGCGGTATCCATAAGCCCGCTCTCCTACTGTATAGGAGATGGCTGCCCAAACACTGAGAATGGCTAATCCCAAAAAAATAAGGAAATAGATCCAGGAATCACTTCCAAAAGCAGTAACAATCAATACTAAGGCGAGTAACATAGCCACTACAGCGCACCAAATAATCCCTTTTTTAAGTGCTTGCCTACTCAACAAACCCGACTGAAGTACTCTTTGCGGGCCAATGCGGTCTTTGTTGTCTGTACCCTTGACCCCATCGCCGTAATCGTTGGCGAAATTAGACACAATTTGAAAGGCTATGGCAGTAAGTAACATCAGTGTAAATAAAAGCCAAGAAAACTCAGCTGTTTGCACACAAAGTGCATTCCCAACAACGATACCCGAAATGGAAAGTGGTAAGGTACGTAGGCGTGCTGCACGAATCCAAACCTTTGTTTTATCAAATGGCATTAGGGGAATTTGGGGTATTTCTTAAAGTTGGGGGGTCGCTTTTCTAAAAAAGCTTGTTTTCCTTCCTGAGCTTCTTCCATCAAATAATACATCAGGGTAGCATCACCTGCCAACTGCATTAATCCGTGCTGACCATCCAATTCTGCATTCAGACTTCTCTTAATCATACGAAGTGCTAAAGGACTGCGCTGCTGCATGATCTGACACCATTCCATAACCGTGTCCTCAAGATTTTCCAAAGGAACTACTTTATTGACCATACCCATGTCTAAGGCTTCTTGAGCTGAATATTGCTGGCATAAAAACCAGATCTCTCTCGCTTTTTTCTGCCCTACATGACGCGCTAAATAAGATGAACCAAAACCTCCGTCAAAACTTCCAACCTTGGGTCCTGTTTGTCCAAATAGAGCATTCTCACTGGCAATTGTCAAATCACAAACAACGTGGAGTACGTGTCCTCCGCCAATGGCATAGCCATTGACCATCGCTATAACAGGCTTGGGAAGTTCACGTATGCGTTTGTGTAAGTCTAAAACGTTGAGTCTAGGCACACCGTCTTCTCCAACATAGCCCCCTACTCCTTTTACGTTTTGATCTCCTCCACTACAAAAAGCTTTTTCTCCTATACCTGTGAGTACTACTATGTCAATATCGTTTCGCTCGCGACAGACTTCCATGGCTTCCAACATTTGAACGTTGGTCTCAGGACGAAAGGCATTGTAAACTTCAGGGCGATTGATTGTAATTTTTGCAACTCCTTCGCAAAACTCAAATAGGATGTCACTATATGTTCCTAGGGATTCCCAACTTCTCATATTCAAATATTTTTAACAAAAATACAGATTTATTTATGAGCAATAAGAATGGTTTTTGGGGAATTCAATAATTAAGAAAATACATTATTTACTTGTTGCCATCCACTTAAAATAATCCAATAAGACGCTGTCGTTTTGTTTTCGGGGTGTTTGGATTTCCAAAATCTGGGGTTTGTGGTTGGCTTTTAAAAATCTGGAAAACTTTCGTTTTAATCCTCTCTGGGAGTTTAACTTTTGGTATCCCAAATTAAAGGCTTTGGCAATGTATTTGGCGTCGCGTGTATGTATGGTTTCAAAATAGCGGTCGTAGTCAGACGTATCTTTAGTACCGGGTAAGATTCTAAAAATTCCTCCCCCTTGATTGTTGATCAAAATAATCTTAAAGTTATTGGGAATCGCTTCATTCCACAGCCCGTTGACATCATAAAAAAAGCTGAGGTCACCAGTAATCAAAACTGTGGGTAATTGATTCACTTGAGCTGCACCTACAGCTGTAGCCGTACTGCCGTCTATTCCGCTGGTTCCTCTATTGCAATAAAATTCAATATCCCTAGCCCAATCAAATAGTTGCGCATAACGGATGGAGGAACTATTCGCCAATTGAATATGGATTGAAGAAGGTAAGTTTTGAGAGAGAAATTGAAATACAGAAAGATCTGAAAATGGAAGCTTGGACAGATAGTCAAGTCCCTGAGATTTAAAATCATTATAAATTTTCAAAACCTCAGCTTGAAATGGACTGTTCGATTTTTCAAAGGGCTTCGAATAAAGTGCCTCTAAAAATTGTTGGGGTTTGGTTTTAATAAAGCAGTCCAAGCAATAATAGGTATTGTAGGCTTTTTTAACATCCACATGCCAGTGGATTTGGGGGCGGTACTTACGAAGGAAAAATTTAATTTTTTTAGAAACCACCATCCCACCAAAGCTCAAAAGAAGTTCTGGAGCAATTTGCTCGTCAAAGCGCCCTTCTGACTGTTCGAGGGGAGCCATGAGGGTATCAATAGAATGAATCAGTCTCGGATGACTGATGTTAGAGGTTGTTTCTGTAAATACAACCACCGTTGGATCTTCACAAAGTTGATCAATCAAGTCTTGGGAGAGTTCACCAGGTGGTTGTTGTCCGATAATAACCCACTTTTTAGCAGCTCGATGCCAAAGATTTTTAAGCTTGTCAAAGTCATTTGGAATCGGATAAGACGCTGTAATATTCGGTTTAGATTCAGCTAAAGGGATAAGTTGATCCGTCATTCCATATAGAGGTTCTTCCATAGGGATATTCAGATGAACCGGGCCCTGACCCAGAATTGACTGCTGTAATACTCGAGCAATTTCTTCTTCGTTGTGCTGCTGATGTTCTTTTTGTATATCCTCAACATCTTGTTTACTTGCCTTTTTAGGAAGTAACTTTTGCATTGGGTTTTCCAATATAGTAGCTGTAGCGTGAATTACATCCGGCTTTAAAACAGCTGCAGCTTCTAGATGGGGTTCAAATACTCCTGTTTGACGGATGGTCTGACCGTCACCAATATCAATTCTATGAGGCATTCGATCTGCAGAAAACACTACCAAGGGAATATCACTGTAATAAGCTTCTGCAATAGCGGGATAAAAGTTCAGTAATGCTGAGCCTGAAGTACAGACTATGGCTACAGGTTTTTTAAGTTGTTGTGCTATCCCTAACGCAAAAAAAGCTGCGGCACGTTCGTCCACGACGCTATAGGTTTTAAAAAAAGTATGATTGACAAATCCATTGGTTAAAGGTGCATTTCGGGAGCCTGCACAGATGACAACACGCTCAATTCCATAACGTTCGCATAGTCGAACCACAGTTTGCGCAAGAGGTATAGACGGATAGCTGTGCTGTTTCATGGGCAACAAAAGTACAAAACACAACGCATAAGCAATAGGGTTGATAGTGCTTTAAAGTACGCTAGCCAGTGTTTTTGCTTTTCGCAAGGTTTCTTGCCATTCTTTTTCAGGTTCACTACCGGTAGTGATGCCCGCACCTATATAGAGAGTAACGGCTTGAGCCGACCATCGGGCACAACGCAAATTGACAAACAATTGAGAGGCATTAGAAGAGGTTGGGCCTAAAAATCCAGTGTAAAAACTTCTGTCGTAAGCTTCATGAGTCTGAATAAAATCCTGCGCTGCTGTCTTTGGAACCCCTCCAACGGCTGGTGTGGGGTGCAAAGCCTTAGCGACCTCTAATAAGTTGCCGTTGAGCTTTGGAAATTGAAAATGGGTACACAGATGTACTAAATTCCCTGCGCGCTGATTTGACGTTTCACTTTTTTTGATTTGATTTTTAGGAAATAGAGAACTTAAATCCTCCTCTACCTGTATGACAACCAACTCTTGCTCTTCGATTTCTTTTGTTGACCAAGAAGGCGGATGAAGTTCATCCCATGCTTGAGTTCCAGCTAAAGCTACAGTTTGTGTACTATCCTTTTGACTGTTGATGAATTGCTCTGGACTGGCACCAAACCATGTCCCTACAAGAGGGTGATGCCACAAATAAACCATAGCCAAGGGATAACTATTCAAAATATCTTGAAACACAGGGACGATTCCCCTACTGCTCTTCACCACCTGGGTTTGAGAAAGCACCACTTTTTTTAACTGGCCTTTTTCAATCGCATCCAGCGCCTTGCTTACTAAATCGATAAAAAACTCTTTGTTGCTTGGCTTTAGATCGAGCTCTGGAGTAGAAGGAGCAGGTGAAATTACCCTTTTATACTCAAATCTTTCGGCGTATTGATCAGGAATAAAGGGAACCTTGGCATTCTTGTCAAAAGGTGCCATCAAAAAGCCACTGCAATTTAAATCTTCAGTATGATGCAGTTCATTGTCTTTTTGATAGTATAGGGATATTTGATTTTCATTTGGAAGACTAAAACAAACAAAGGGACTATCTGCCTCCCATAGTTCTATAAGTTTTTGGGCAAGAAGTGTATCCATTACTCTTTGTAGCGGGTATAGGTTGTTAATTTACATATCGATATCAATTGTTGATTATCGTCTTCTACCTTAACCTCCCAAAGCTGTATGGTCTTTCCTAAATTGATGGGTCGTGCTGTTGCATGTACATAACCTGATTGAACACTTTTGAGATGATTGGCAGAAATTTCAATCCCCCGAACAATGGCTTTTGGGTTTTTATTTAATACAAAAACAGCTGCACTCCCTACACTTTCGGCTAATGCTGCAGTAGCGCCACCGTGAAGCACCCCATCGGGTTGGTAAACTTTAGGGCTAACAGGCATGCGGGCAGTCAGATAATCCTCACCTAAATCGGTATATTCAATCTCCAAAGTTTCCATCAGAGTGTTTTTACAAATGGCATTGGTCAGTTTTAGTATTTCTTTCTTGTCCATGCTGTTTTTTTGCTAAAATAAGAAAACCTCCCGTGGTAAGCAGGAGGTTTTAAGGTTACACTTTGAGTGTGGTTTATTTTACTTCTTCAAAGTCAACGTCTTGGACGTCATCTCCTCCAGAGGCATCGGCTTTAGCATCAGGCTGTGCCTCCCCAGTAGGGTCAGCTCCACCAGCTTCCGCTTGTGCCTTGTACATTTCTTCTGAAGCATTTTTCCAAGCTTCATTAATAGCTTCAAGAGTTTTGTCAATCGCATCTAAATCTTTGGATTCATGTGCTTTTTTCAAATCAGCCAAAGCCGTTTCAATTGGTGCTTTTTTGTCATCAGATAGCTTTTCTCCAAATTCTGTCAATTGCTTTTCCGTTTGGAATATCATTTGATCGGCACTGTTGAGTTTATCAACTTGCTCTTTGGCTTTTTGATCGGCGTCAGCGTTGGCTTCAGCTTCCTGCTTCATCTTTTCGATTTCTTCCTCTGTCAAACCAGAAGAAGCCTCAATTCGAATGTCTTGTGACTTATTAGTCGCTTTATCCAAAGCACTTACTTTGATGATTCCATTTGCATCGATATCAAAGGTAACTTCAATTTGAGGGGTTCCTCGTTGTGCTGGTGGAATACCGTCGAGGTGGAAGCGTCCGATGGTTTTGTTATCAGTAGCCATTGATCGCTCTCCCTGAAGCACGTGGATCTCAACTGAAGGCTGATTGTCCGCAGCGGTAGAGAAAATCTGTGATTTTTTGGTTGGGATGGTGGTGTTGGACTCAATAAGTTTGGTCATTACGCCTCCCATGGTTTCAATACCCAAAGAAAGTGGGGTAACATCCAATAACAATACATCTTTAACATCACCTGTCAATACACCTCCTTGAATTGCTGCACCAATGGCAACAACCTCGTCTGGATTTACTCCTTTAGATGGTTTCTTTCCAAAAAACTTTTCAACCTCCTCTTGAATCACAGGGATTCGAGTTGATCCTCCTACGAGAATTACTTCATCGATATCAGATTTAGATAAACCGGCATCATCTAAGGCTTTTTTGACTGGCGTCATGGAACGCTTAACCAAGCTGTCAGCAAGTTGCTCAAAGTTGGCTCTGGTAAGTGTTGTTACCAAGTGTTTTGGTCCTGAGTCAGTTGCTGTTACATAGGGCAGGTTGATTTCGGTTTGAGTTGAAGATGAAAGCTCAATTTTTGCTTTTTCAGCTGCTTCTTTAAGACGCTGTAAAGCCATGGGATCTTTTCTTAAATCAATCCCTTCGTCTTTTATAAATTTATCTGCTAAGAAATCAATAATTACTTGGTCAAAGTCGTCTCCACCGAGATGAGTGTCACCGTTTGTGGACAATACTTCAAATACTCCGTCACCCAACTCTAGAATAGAGATATCAAAAGTTCCCCCTCCAAGGTCATATACTGCAATTTTTTGATCTTTACCTCCTTTGTCCAAGCCGTATGCTAATGCAGCAGCAGTGGGTTCGTTTATGATACGCTGTACTTTTAAACCAGAAATTTCTCCAGCTTCCTTAGTCGCCTGACGTTGGGAGTCGTTAAAATAGGCTGGAACTGTAATTACAGCTTCAGTCACATCTTGTCCTAAATAATCCTCAGCAGTCTTTTTCATCTTTTGTAGAATCATTGCTGACAATTCTTGAGGAGTATATAAGCGACCGTCAATATCGACACGTGGTGTATCGTTATCGCCTTTAACAACCTTAAAAGCTACATTTTTTACTTCTTTTGATGACTCAGAAAACTTATTTCCCATAAATCTTTTTATAGAAGCAATCGTTTTCGTTGGGTTGGTCACCGCTTGACGCTTTGCTGGATCGCCAACTTTGATTTCTCCTCCTTCTACAAAAGCAATTACTGAGGGTGTTGTTCTTTTACCTTCAGCATTGGGTATTACTACGGGTTCATTTCCTTCCATTACGGATACGCATGAATTTGTAGTTCCTAAATCAATTCCAATTATTTTACTCATGATGTTTACAAATATTTTTCTTTAAATAGTCAAGCATTATGCCATAGACATTATACTGACAGCTTGGCAGTTTACACTTTATACTAAAAACGTACAGCACCCAATATAAAGGAAGAAGTAAGGGCTTAAAAACCACAGGTCTTAATTATTGATTAAATAAAGAAACACTATTTTTGAAAAAAAATTATGTCCTCAGCAAAGAAGACTTACGCAAGGGTTACAACCAAAACCTTGCAAGAAATGAAGGCCAGTGGAGAAAAAATCTCCATGCTTACTGCCTACGATTATACCTTAGGCGGTATCGTGGACAAGGCTGGTGTTGATGTCATTTTAGTAGGCGATTCCGCTTCTAATGTTATGGCAGGACATGAAACGACTTTACCCATTACTTTAGACCAAATGATCTATCACGCCAGTGGTGTCGTTCGTGCGGTTGAACGCGCATTAGTGGTTGTTGATCTTCCCTTTGGAACTTATCAGGCAGATTCAAAAGAAGCTTTGCGTTCTGCCATACGTATTATGAAAGAATCTGGAGCACATGCTGTCAAATTGGAAGGTGGAGAACAAGTAAAGGATTCCATAGAACGCATATTACAAGCAGGTATTCCCGTAATGGGCCACCTGGGATTGACCCCTCAGTCGATTTATAAATTCGGAACCTATTCCGTCCGAGCCAAGGAAGAAGAAGAAGCGGCTCAACTGCTCAAAGACACTCAAATGTTAGAAGAAATTGGTTGTTTTGGCATTGTGTTAGAAAAAGTCCCTGCAGCCCTTGCGGGTCAGGCCGCAACCTCCATATCGATACCAATTATCGGTATCGGTGCTGGAAATCAAGTTGACGGACAGGTATTGGTTTTACATGATATGCTGGGAATGAACAAAGAATTTAGCCCTCGCTTTTTGCGTCGATACCTTGACTTAGATCAGGTATTGCACGATGCTATTGGGCAATACAGTGCTGATGTCAAGTCCTTGAATTTCCCCAACGATAAAGAACAATATTAGATTTTAGTTTGGAGGAGCGCATCCTTTTTGAAGACAATCACTTGATTGTGATAACTAAAAAAGCAGGGGAATTGGTACAGGGCGATCAAACTGGAGATATCCCCTTAGCAGAAAGTGTCAAAGCGTATTTAAAAAAAAAGTACAACAAGCCAGGTGCAGCTTACCTTGGCGTAGTCCACCGTTTGGATCGACCTACTAGTGGGGTGGTTCTTTTTGCAAAAACCTCAAAAGCTTTAAGTCGATTAAACGAACAATTTAAAAACAGAATTCCCAAAAAAACCTATTGGGCGATTGTCACCAAAGAGTTTACTGATCAAAAAGGAACTCTAAGCCATTGGATGACACGTAATACCAAACAAAATAAGTCGAAAGCCCATATTAAAGAAGTTCCCAATAGTAAGTTAGCCAAACTTCAATACCAACGAGTTAAAGATTTGGATCACTATTGTCTCTTAGAAATTAATTTGGAAACAGGACGTCATCACCAAATCAGGGCACAACTCAGTGCAACGGGTTTTCCGATTCAGGGCGATTTAAAATACGGAGCTCCAAGGAGCAACAAGGACGGCAGTATTAGTTTACATGCGCGTAGTTTGGAAATTGAACATCCCGTTACTAAAAAGGCACTAGATTTTACTTCAGATCCGCAGAGAGTGGGGATATGGAAGGCCGTTCTTTCCGATTGAGTTGAGTCGCTTTGTTTTTGATGACTTGGGCAATGGGAACATTGTTAATCTTGCTCTCCAGCCACGATAATATGTCTAAATACAAAAAGGAACGGCGCTCGTAGGGATCATTTTCGTACTGTTTTAACTCGTTGTACAAGTCTTCAAAAGCTCGTTTTAAATCATGAGGATAAATGTCACCAAGCCCCTTAACAAAGCGTATCATTGCCTTTTGAACTTCGTGCAAGTCATTCATTTTAATCAAAAACTTATAGGTCTCTCTTAAATGAGTTTCTAGGTGGTAGTCAAAACCTGCCTCGTAGTGAGCAAAAAGATTGAGTACTCGTGAAAAACACAATAAATCTTCCCTCATTTTCAAACTTTTATTGCTTACAATCTTGTCCAGATATACGATGCAATTTTCATAATCTTCTGCTCCAAAATACACACAAGCGATTTTGTAGTAAAACATCATAATGTGGTGAGGGTCAATTTGATTTTTAAAATCCTCTATCCCTTTCTTTATCTCAGGGACAACGACAATTCCTTCGTTAAAACTACCCTCTAAAAAATGTAAGTTGAGTTTGTTGCTGTAGTAAAATTGAAAACTCAAAGCTTTTAGGTTGTCATTTTTAGGGAATTCAGCACTGCTCGTCCGTAGCATCATCTGTTGCAATACCTCTTTAAACTTTGAAGGGTATTTTATCAATGCCAAACTCTCCATCAAATAATTGTTTCCTTTGAGATAAAATACGGGGTGAATGGCTATCATCGATGGAGACTCATCAAACATTTCAACCCATTTAGAGGCATAGCGATAGGTCGATAAAAAGTCTTGTGTTAAAAAGCTATACCAAACATGAGCTTTGTAGTACCATAGCTTTTCTCTAAAACCCAATTCATCATATTCCAATTTGGGTAAATTTTCATAAAAAAATTGGGTGATTTCACGAAATTCCTCATCGCTTTTTGCATAACCGGCTTTTATAAGACGCCCGTATAATTGCAATGACAAATTGGATAATTGGGTGGCTAAATTATTTTGAATTCTCAACTGATCGGCTTCGGAGATAAGAGTTTCAGCTCGGTTGCTCAAACTTCTTGTAATGTATTGAGATTCAATTACCTTCTCTAGCTCTACGATATCATAAGCACTGTATTTTTCCTCGTGTTTAAGGGCTAAAATTTTAGCCTTTTCCAATACCTTTAAACTCTGCTTATAAAGTCCCTTTTGATAGAGAATGGTAGCAAAATCAAGCTGTTCTCTAATTTGAATTCGGATATTTTTGTGAACGGGATTCATCCTCAAGCTGATCAATATCTGCTTGTACAGGTGAGCCTTTAAATTCGACAATTGCTGTTTGGTTACTATCCCTTTTTTAAGAATCACTTTTTCGTCATAGCGATTCATTTTGTCTAACAATTGGAATAAATTCAAAAATTTTGAATCTTCATTTGAACCCATCCTCCCTACATAGAGCCTAAACTGCCGTTTTTCTGACTTTGTAAGTGATTTCACAAGAACAAACAAATTATCTTTCTGCTCACTTGTCATTGTAATGGGTTTTGATGCAATTTACTAGTTATTAGCACTTTATAATACAGTTTATACTGTCGAATGTTGTAATACAAAAGTAAGGATTTTATCTCAATTTTGCGTTTTAATTTAAATTCGTGTTATTAAACAAAACGAGTCAGATTTTTATCAATGGATTACGTCGAAATTTTTGATACTACCCTACGCGACGGCGAACAAGTTCCGGGCTGTAAGTTGGACTCCAAAACTAAACTTATCATCGCCGAGCAGCTTGATTATCTAGGGGTTGATGTGCTAGAGGCAGGTTTTCCAATTTCCAGTCCCGGCGATTTTAAATCCGTTGAAGAAATATCAAAATTAGTAAAAAATGCTCGTGTTTGCGGTCTCACCAGAGCCGTGAAAAGAGATATTGATGTTGCCGCAGAAGCCATCAAACACGCAAAGCGTTCCAGAATTCATACAGGTATCGGAACCTCTGAAAGTCATATGCGTTATAAGTTTAACGCCACTGCGGAGGAAGTTTTAGAACGCGCAGTTGCCGCTGTAAAGCACGCCAAATCATATGTTGAAGATGTAGAGTTTTACGCTGAAGATGCAGGAAGAACGGATAACGAATTCCTTGCTAAAGTATGTGAAGCTGTAATCAAGGCAGGTGCAACAGTATTGAATATTCCTGACACCACAGGATATTGTTTGCCGGACGAATACGGTGCCAAAATGAAGTATTTGATGGAAAACGTCAAAGGAATCCACAAGGCGCGTTTATCCTGTCACTGCCACAACGACCTTGGCTTGGCTACTGCCAACTCCATCGCTGGAGTACAAAACGGTGCACGTCAGATAGAGTGTACCATCAACGGTATTGGAGAACGAGCGGGCAATACTTCTTTGGAAGAAGTAGTAATGATCTTGCGCCAGCATCCCAATTTGAACCTAGATACACGGATCCAAGCAAAAATGCTGAATGGCATCAGTAAATTGGTTTCTGAAAGTATGGCCATGCCTGTCCAGCCCAACAAAGCCATTGTAGGTGCCAATGCATTTGCTCACTCCTCTGGAATTCATCAAGATGGTGTAATCAAAAAGAGAGAGACTTATGAAATTATCGATCCAAAAGATGTGGGAGTAACAGAGTCCTCAATTGTTCTTACGGCGCGAAGCGGAAGAGCAGCCTTGGCTTATCGAGCTAAAAATATCGGCTACGAATTGAATAAGCTGCAATTGGATAAAGTTTATGAACAATTCCTAGTCGTTGCAGATCAGCAAAAAGAAATTAATGATGAGGATTTACCCAAAATCATTGAAGCAAGTAATATATAAACAGTATATCATTTTATGAAACAAACCCTATTTGATAAAGTCTGGGATTCCCACGTGGTGCGAAGTATCGACCAAGGACCGGATGTACTTTTTATCGATCGACACATGGTCCATGAAGTAACCAGCCCAGTAGCTTTTTTGGGCTTAAAAAACAGGTCTCTACCCGTATTGTATCCTGAGCGAACATTCGCAACAGCCGACCACAATACCCCTACCATCAACCAACATTTACCAGTTGCTGACCCCCTTTCCAGGAATCAGCTCAAGGCCTTGGAGCAAAATGCGAATGAACACGGTATTTCTTATTGGGGATTGGGCCATAAAAAAAATGGTATTGTTCACGTAGTGGGACCTGAATACGGGATTACCCAGCCGGGTGCTACTATTGTTTGTGGTGATTCACACACCTCAACACATGGAGCTTTTGGAGCCATTGCCTTTGGAATTGGAACCTCAGAAGTTGAAATGGTTTTAGCGTCTCAATGCATTATGCAGCCCAAACCTAAAAAAATGAGGATTACCATCAACGGTTCACTCAACAAGGGAGTAACACCTAAAGACGTAGCCTTATTTATCATTTCTAAACTCACTACCTCAGGAGCTACAGGATATTTTGTAGAATATGCAGGAGAAGTATTTGAGCAACTAAGCATGGAAGGTCGAATGACCGTTTGTAACCTCAGTATCGAAATGGGAGCTCGTGGTGGAATGATTGCTCCAGATGAAAAGACATTTGACTACATCAAAGGCCGAGAATTTACCCCTGAAGGAGCTGATTGGGATAAAGCCATGGCGTATTGGAAAACCCTCCACACAGACGAAGATGCTGTATTTGACAAGGAACTGAACTACGACGGAGCTGAAATTGATCCGATGATTACGTTTGGAACCAATCCAGGTATGGGTATGAGCATAACTAAAGCCATTCCTAATGCCTCGGAAGTTGAAGGTGGTAAGGCCACTTATGAGAAGTCTTTGGAGTATATGGGTTATAAAGAAGGTGAACAGATGGTGGGTAAACCCATCGATTATGTCTTTATTGGAAGTTGTACCAACGGAAGAATAGAAGACTTTAGAGCTTTTGCCAGTATCGTCAAAGGTCATAAACGAGCGGAAAACGTAACCGCTTGGCTGGTTCCAGGATCACATAAAGTATTGAATGCCATCAAAGAAGAAGGCCTTTTAGACGTATTTGAAGCAGCAGAGTTTAAACTTCGAGAGCCCGGATGTTCCGCATGTTTAGCAATGAATGATGACAAAATTCCTGCGGGAAAATATGCAGTAAGTACTTCCAATAGAAATTTTGAAGGACGCCAAGGACCTGGAGCACGAACATTACTCGCAAGTCCATTGGTCGCTGCAGCAGCAGCCATCACAGGTAAGATAACTGATCCGAGAACTTTAATCTAATACTCATGGCATACGATTCATTTAACATACTAACAAGTACAGCCGTACCCCTCCCTATTGAAAATGTAGATACGGATCAAATTATCCCTGCTCGTTTTCTTAAAGCGACTGAAAGAAAAGGTTTTGGAGACAATCTATTCCGCGATTGGAGATTCAATCAAGACGATACTCCAAAGACCGATT
>Ga0115572_10003056_pt1 | contig 13252 bp, 11 predicted proteins | sample COGITO_mtgs_1206_FD_88681 | JGI IMG/M metagenome (GOLD analysis project Ga0115572, IMG submission 88681) | Pelagic marine microbial communities from North Sea - COGITO_mtgs_120607 | ecosystem: Environmental > Aquatic > Marine > Epipelagic | place: Germany:Helgoland, sampling site Kabeltonne... | reverse complement strand
TGTTTGGCATTGATGCTGCGTTATCACCTATTTATGGGGAATAACCACACTACATAGGCGCTGCCTTGCCTAAATACCAAACAGACTGCTGCAAATTTAACCTTGAAAGGTCAACAGACCCTAAAGCATGACCGCACACTGTGCGGTCAAATATACTAAATTATTTTTTTGTATTCGGTACTATTTGAATCTCAACACGGCGATTTTGTGCGCGACCATTAGCACTTTCGTTACTTGCGATAGGCTGTGTTTCACCATAGCCTCGCGTGCTGATACGCGCGGCTAGAATTTGCTGGTTTACTAAGTAGCCTTTTACGCTTTGCGCGCGTTGCTCTGACAGCGTCATATTGTAGCTATCTTTACCTGTGCTATCAGTGTGGCCTTCAATACTAAGATACGTTTTTTCGTATTTATTCATTACTTTTGCAATGGCATCAAGGGTGTTGTGAAAACCAGATGAAATATACGATTGATCAGTAGCAAAGGTAATGTTAGATGGCATAACTAAGCGTAAATTATCTCCCTCACGCACCACTTCAACACCAGAGCCTGCAAGTTCATCACGAAACGCTTCTTCTTGCTTATCCATGTAATCACCTACAGCAGCCCCGGCTAATGCACCAATTGCTGCGCCGATAAAGATACGCTTATCATCATGATCGCCTGTTGCTTTTCCAAGAACAGCGCCTGTAGCAGCCCCTATTGCAGCACCTGTGCCAGTATTATTCGTTTCACAGCCCGTGAGTAATACGCCGATGATTGTTGCAGATAAAAGTGATTTAGTTAATGTCATGCTTTGTCCTTGGAGATTAATTCGATTAGCTATGAGATTAGCAAGGCGTCCATGAACAAAAAATGAAGTACGTATTAAAAGTCCAGCATTTGTGAAGTGATAGGAGGTAGTTTGTACGGAGCAACAAGCTGGGTTAGCTGACCACTTAATGCCATTTGTTGCATTTGAATTTGGAGCTTTTGAGCAATCGGGCTTCTCGCAAAGTCTTTATTAAACGCAAGGTAGCCAAAAATGGTATCTTTATAACGATAGTCCATCTTGACTAATTTGTTGGAGGGTTGATTTAACACACTCATAGCATGATCAGCCGTATCTTCTACTGCAATCACTAAATCTACTCGCTCTTTTAATAACAAGTCCATAGCCGTTTGCTCTGTAAGCACTGGAACTATTGTTAATTTTTCATCCTCGTTAAAGCGCTTAAAATAAGCGGCGCCTCGCATAACCGCTATTTTTTTCCCGTAGAGTTCGTCATAGTTGGCTATATTTAACTGACTTTTATGGCGCGCATAAAAAACAAATGACGATGACAAGGCCATATAAGCAGGCTTAACAAACACCATCTTTTGTTGGCGCTCAGGCGTTAATATTAATCCTCCCATCGCATCAACTTCACCGTGTTCTAACATGCGTATGCAACGTGAAAATGGGCAACCAACTAATTCTATTTTGAATGAAAGGCGTGTTTGCATTGCTCTGACAATGTCAACAACTGCCCCACTGATCTCTCCATCTGGGGTGATTTGGCTGTAAGGTGGCGCATGATCAACAGCGATTGACACTTTAGGCGCTTTTGTTTGAGCATGAGACTCTACCGCAGTTAAGCAGGATGCTAAAAAGAAAAAAGTAACAAGAATATAACCAATAAATCGCATAGCTTATTAAATTTAATTAAACCTTTATTACATTGTAGACAGGTACAGGGTTTAAAAACCATTAAATGTCACATAAATTTGTCATAATGAAATAAAAGAGTCATAAGGGAAAATAGATCTATTATGTTATTTGTTATTTTTAAACAGTTTTTTTTACTTGGCTGTATGAGTTTTGGAGGACCTGCGGCACATTTAGGTTACTTTAAAAACCACTTTGTTGATAATTTGAAATGGTTAAATAATCAACGTTATGCACAGCTGATCAGCTTAAGTCAGGCACTCCCTGGGCCTGGCTCTAGCCAAGTTGGGTTTGCCATTGGTGTTGAGCGACACGGCTTGTCTGGTGGTATTGCAGCCTTTATTGGGTTTACGTTGCCTTCATTGTTGATCATGCTGTTATTAGCACTCAGTGCACACCAGTTTGATAGCATTTACTTTGCTGTAGTGACAGGCCTTAAACTTTTTGCTGTGGTAATTGTGGCAGATGCAACTTTGAGCATGGCAAAGAGCTTTTGCACAAGCTGGGTATTAAAAGCATTAGCCTTAGCAAGTACAATACTGCTGCTAGTGCAACCTAACCTGATTAGTCAAATTGCTGTGCTTGTTATCGCTGCTACCATTGGCGCAATTTGGCCTTTACTAAAATTACCCAAAGATGTTGATACTCCGCCTTCAACAACCAGCCACATTAATTGGGTCGCATTGGGCTTATTTTCACTGTTGTTGGTACTGAGCTTTATACCTTTAAACGACCAAGCCGAACTGTTTGCACCATTTTATCAAGCTGGTGCAATGGTGTTTGGTGGCGGTCATGTAGTTTTACCTATACTACAAGCAGGGGTTACAAACCTTAGCACAGAACAATTCTTAAGTGCGTATGCTAGTGCTCAGGCTGTACCCGGCCCCATGTTCACTATAGCCACTTATTTAGGTACGCAATTTTCTGACGTTAACCCAATTGTAGGCGCTTTGCTTGCTACGGTGCTTATTTTCTTACCAGGCTTATTACTGATGTTTGCGCTGCAAAAAAGTTGGTTGCAATTGGCTCAACGCCCTCGTTTTGCCAGTAGTATTGCCGCACTCAATGCAGCTGTAGTCGGTTTTCTAGCGGCGGCGCTGTACTCACCAATTTGGACTTCAGCGGTTCATAATATATGGCACATTGCACTTGTTGTTATTGCATTTGCCTGGTTGCGATTAGCAAAGCCACCTATATGGTGGCTACTTATCGGTTTTATTTTGGTTGGGCTTGGTCAGCAGTATTTGTCACTTTGATCGACGGTTTTGAACTATTCGGCTGTGTTGCAGGGCTAAACTGCCCTGTAACACTTTGATAAGGTCGTAAGTCAAACAGAGGTAACACTGCTAATAGATGATCCATAATTTCTGCTTGTAGATGCTCAAACGATATCCAGCGCTTATCTTGACTAAAGCAGTAAAACTCTATCGGCAAACCATGATTTAATGGCTGTAATTCACGTACCATAAGCGTTAAAGAGGTGTTTATTTTTTCATGTTGTTTTAAGTACCCTTCAGCATAGCGACGAAACAGCCCTAAGTTTGATACAGGATCGGGTAATGTACTTAACTTAATGAAATCATTTAACACAATGGCTTGTCCCAATATGTTAGTGAGCTCATCATCTACGAGCCGAATGCTATTCATATCAATATTCAATGAGCGTTTTATACGACGTCCGCCTGACTCCTGCATTCCGCGCCAATTTTTAAATGACCCGGCCACCAGCATATAGGTTGGAATAGTGGTAATAGTGTTATCCCAATTACGCACTTTAACGGTGTTTAAACCCAGATCGATTACTTCACCATCGGCGCCATAATTTTCGACTTGGATCCAATCACCATAAGTCACTAAACGGTTTGCGGCAATTTGAATACTCGCAACAAACCCTAAAATGGTGTCTTTAAAAACAAGTAATGTAACTGCGGCAATTGCACCAAACCCAGAAAGAATATAAGTCGGTGATTTTTCAAGTATGATACTCACGATCAAGATTGCACAAATCATAAAGGTGATCAATTTAACAACTTGGATCAACCCTTGAATGGGTATTTCACGGGCAAACTCAAGCTGATTATAAATCCCACCAGCAATACTCACTATGCTACTGATAATAAAGCCGATATGAATGATTAGCAGTGTTTGCCCGATGATTTTAAAAACTTCAGCTGCAAATTCACCGACTGGATAAATGCTATCAAACGTAGCTAAAAACAAAACGCAACATAACATACCAGCAAAACGACGATTCAGCTTAGTTAGCATAGGTGCAAGTAAGCCAATTCGTTCTGGCGATAACTTAGTCACCACAGCTTGAATACCCGGCAACATTAAGCGCCCAGTAAACAAATAAACCAAAAGTAGTGAGCATACACCAATTGCAGTGGCACTTAGCGCACTGAGAACTGCAGCATCAGGAACGCCTTCAAACCAAGGCATAATGAGTTGCTGTAAATGCGTTTGTTTAGTCACTGTATTTTTATCTCCTTATCATCCATTACTACTGGGTCAGTATTATACTGTGCATATGCGTGAGCTAACTCACGGTCTTTTGTCATCCATAACTGGTTAATGCTTTTTTGAAATTGCTCTCGAAATGCTGTGTCTTGCTGATAATTACCTAATAAATTTGGATTGACCGGTGTTAATGTAATGCCAACTGTTATCTTTTTTAACTGCCCACGCAAAAAGCTAGCACAAATATGGTCACTTTTAGCGTCATACAGCAAAGTGGTGTTAAGTATGGCATCAAATTGCTCCCCGAGCACTTCTAATGCAAAGGCAACGCCACCCGCTTTAGGTTTAAGCAAGTGTTTAAAGGGGCTACTTTGAGCCTGATGCTTTAAAACAGTAAAACGCGTGCCTTCAACAAAATTAATAATCGTTGTTGGGTGACTACGGAAATTTCGACAACTGCGTTTTGTACGTTCGACATCGAGTCCTTTTAATTGCGGGTTACGTGCAATCTGTGCTTTCGACACGCGCTTCATAAATGGCATACCCATTGCCCATGCACCTGAGCCAATCAAAGGCACATACTTCAACTCATCCTTTAAAAAGAATTTTGGCGCAGGCAGCGCATCTATTGCACTTAATACGACGATATCAAGCCAACTTAAGTGGTTTGAAACTAACAAGTACCAGCCATGCTTGTTTACATCACCTGCAATCTTGATATCAAGCTGCGCATTACTTAAGTTTAAGCCAATGCGGTTTCCACTACACCACCCTCGATAAGCACTGTGTAATAAGTCACTTACCCATGCAAAAGGTAATACAAGCTTTATGACACCTAGTATTAAAACTAATATGCCCCACAACAAAGTATTGCTAAATAGTACCGTGCCTACAAACAGGCCGTTTAGCCAATTCGGTATGATTTTATTTAGCATATAAACTCGCTTTTTATAATCATTTAGATTGCTGCTCTAATTTGATAATTTGCTGTTCTTTTTCTTCCCACAATCGGTTTAACTCCGACTGAAAGCGCACTCTAAACTCATTATCAGCGGTGTAATCCCCGATTAACTCAGGGCTGACTGGCAACACTTCAACATGAACATTGATATTTTTTACACGCCCACTGGCGAAGTCGATAAAAGTAGGAATACCATCGGGGTACTGAATAGTCACGTTCACCACTTTTGATATTTGCTCTCCCATCGCCTGCATCACAAATGCAATACCACCGGCTTTAGGTTTAAGTAAATGTGGAAATGGACTATTTTGACGTTGATGTTTTGCATCAGTGAAACGTGTCCCTTCTACAAAATTGACAATGCTCACAGGCATTTCTTTAAACTTCTCGCAGGCTTTACGGGTTGTTTCTAAGTCTTTACCACGCAATTTAGGGTTCTTTTTAAGTTGGCTTTTACTGGTGCGGGTCATAAATGGAAAATCTAAAGCCCACCAAGCCAAACCAAGAACAGGCACATAGATAAGCTCCTTCTTCAAAAAGAAATTTAAAAACGGAATTTTGCGATTTAATAAGCGCTGCAATACAAGGATATCGACCCAGCTTTGGTGGTTAGCAATAATCAAATACCAGTCTTTGAGCTTAACTTGCTCAAGACCGGTTACATTTAGCTGATAGGGTGTAAATACATTTTGATTTAATGAATTGCAGGTCACCCACATAGTGGCGCATTTTTTAGCTGCCCAACTCATGGCTTTTTGCAATGGTTTAATTGGCAGTAATTTTATTAAGCCAAAAATAAAAATGGGAATAAACCAAATCACAGTATTTAGGGCGTAAAAAAACATACTAAAAACACAGCGGATCATAGACATTACGACTTAATTCCTTTCATTAAATTGTCTGATATTAATCTTCAAAATAGGTGTAACCAGCTAACCCTGCATTTAGCTCAACTAAATACTGCGCTTTCTCTGCGTCACTAACGGTTAATTCTGCAATCGTGTTGGCAAAGTTTTCAGCTAAAATTGCGCTATCATAGTCAACAAACTTTAATACATCCTTAACGCTATCACCTTTTATTGCGTTGGTTAATTGGTAACCTTGTTCGTTCAGCTCCACATGTACTGAGTCTGTATCGCCAAACAAATTATGTAAATCTCCTAAAATCTCTTGGTACGCGCCAACCATAAACATAGCAATATGGTATTGCTGGCCAGGCTGATACTGAGGAATAGGTAAACTTGTTTCAATGCCTGCACCTTCGACATATTCACGAATTTGACCGTCTGAATCACAAGTTATATCTTGAATAATCGCCCGTTGTGTTAATGGTTTATCCAAGTTTTCTATTGGCATTACAGGAAATAGTTGTTGGATACCCCAAACATCTGGCAGTGATTGAAACAATGAAAAGTTCACAAATAATTTATCTGCTAGCTTTTCATTTAAATCATCTAATACTTCGCGGTGAGCACGTGCATTACTTAAAGACGCGCGAACGCGATGTAGAATAGTGAAATACAGCTGCTCTATTTTCGCCCACTCCATCATACTCACTAACCCATGTACGTATTGATCATGTGCTTCGCTGAATAGATGCATTGCATCGTGGTAGATTTCTAAAGCCATACGTGGAGTTAAACGTTGTAAACATTGCCACATTTCATCCAGCACTAACACGCTATTTGGCTCTGGAGCGCTCGGGTTAGCGTAATTAGGGGCGGTTTCAACATCAATCACATCCGTAATCAAAACGGCGTGATGGGCTGTGAGTGCACGGCCTGACTCAGTAATAATAGCGGGATGAGTAAGCGTATGTTGCTCACACACTTCTGCGAATGCATTAACCACATTCCGAGCGTACTCATCAACTGTGTAATTCATAGAGCATGCACTGCGTGAGCCTGAGCCTTCATAATCAACACCTAAGCCGCCACCCACATCAACGGTGTTCAGTGGCACACCTAATTGGGTCAGTTCAGCAAAGTGACGAGCGCACTCGCGTAACGCCCGATGAATGTCGCGAATATTGGCAATCTGAGAACCAATATGAAAATGTACCATTTGCATCAAATGCAATTTATTGTGCTGCTTAAGCACTTCAACAGCACTTAACACTTGTCCTGCTGTTAAGCCAAACTTACCTTTTTCTCCACCGGTATTTTGCCACTTGCCTTTACCAACCGAATTCAAACGGATGCGGATGCCAATTGCAGGTTCAATGCCTAAATCTTCAATTTCAGCCAGTAAAGTGGTTAGTTCCGATAGTTTTTCGACCACTATTTTGACTTTGTGCCCCATCGCCTGACCAATACACGCTAGGCGTAAAAACTCACTGTCTTTGTAGCCATTGCAGACAATTGTAATCGGTGAGGTGGCAACGCCAAGTATAGCCATAAGCTCAGGCTTTGAACCTGCTTCAAGACCCACTAACCCGCTTGGATGAGCTAATAGTTTACTTACAACCGAACGCTGTTGATTTACTTTAATTGGGTATACACACGTATACTGACCTTGATAGTCGCGAGCATCGCGTGCTTTACAAAATGCACTAGTGAGCGTGTCTACTCGATTTTGTAAGATATCAGTAAATCGCACCAGTACGGGTAGCGTTAACCCTTGTTTTTTAAATTGCTCTGTTAATTCGCTTAACGAAATTGCCGTTTTAGTTTGGTCGCCATCAGGATAAGCGACCAACTCGCCTTGGCTGTTTATATCAAAATAACCGTCACTCCAATGTGCAACGTTATAAGTAGCGCGTGCTGTGTCTAAACCCCAAGTCATGGCAAATCTTCTTAAGTTAACTGTTTGGCGGAATCGGTTATTTTAATACGTCATAACATCCTACGCTAACAAAAATTAACCTTTAAGCCAAAGTGAGAAGAAAATATTCGCTATACTATAAAAATTTCATTGAGCAAACCGCCAACCACTGGCAGAATTGCCCCCTTTTTCTTACTCAACTAAAAGTGTAGCTAGCGACATGGCAAATTTAGATCAAAGCAAATGGTTTACCGAAATCAGTGAACGCGACGGCAGTGCGTTTTCTCTACGTATTAATAAAAAATTAGACGAGAAACAATCTCCTTTTCAAAAAGTTGAGATGTTCGAAACCACTGATTTTGGCAACTTAATGATTATTGATGGTTGCACAATGGTAAGCAGTCGTGAAAACTTCTTTTATCATGAAATGATCAGCCACCCAGCTTTATTAGCACATCCAAATCCTAAAAATGTAGTTATTATTGGTGGCGGTGACTGCGGTACGCTACGTGAAGTACTAAAACACACAGGTGTTGAGTCAGTGACACAAATTGATATCGACGAAGTAGTTACACAAATGTCACTTAAGTATTTTCCTGAACTGTGCGAAGCAAACCAAGACCCACGTGCCACAGTGATGTTTGATGATGGAATTAAATACATGCGCGAAGCGGCGCCTGAGTCAATCGATATTGTAATCGTTGATGGCACAGACCCTGTAGGTCCAGGTGAAGGCTTATTCAACCACGCCTTTTACACCAGCTGCTTAAAAGCATTACGCTCTGGCGGGATCATGGTACAACAAAGTGAATCACCTCTAATGCATATGCCTTTGCTTGTTGAAATGCGTGATGCAATGACTGAGGTGGGCTTTAACGACTTACAAACATTACCATTCCCGCAACCTATTTACCCAAGTGGCTTATGGTCGGTAACACTCGCGCGTAAAGATGAAGAATTTGCAGGATTTAGGGAAGATGCAGCTACTGACCTTGCAAAGAGTACAGAGTATTACAACAGTGGAATTCATTATGGTGCGCTTGCAACACCAAACTTTATGAAGCGCGCATTCGATAAAAAATAAGCAGACAACCCTCGAAGTTGATTTGAATTTAAATGTCGTGAAATAGGGGCTTAGTAGCCCCTTTTTACTTTAATACGCCCAAACCACCTAAAGGTGCCAGCTTCAGTTGAAATTAAAAGCGATTCAGGCAAGGCATTAATTACAAGTAATAATGGTTCTATTGTTAAAATTAATAACGCAGTATAAATCGTTTTTAAACCTTAAAACGTTTCACTAAATTGCTTAACTCACCTGTAAGTTGATTCATCCTAAGCGCCACATCTTCTGTTGAGCGAGCAAGCTCTCCACCTTGTAATGTTTGATCATTGAGCGATGATAAATTGTGACTTATTTCTTCAGCAACAGTTGTTTGCTCATCCGTTGCATGCGCTGTTTGCATCGCCATTTCATTAACTTTAATAGATGAGCTTTGCATAGCATTGAGTACGTCCTTAGTTTGGCTAAATGATGCCACAGCATCATCTGCAAGTCCTTTACCACTGTTAATAGCCGTTAAGGACTGCTCTACACTACTCGCAAACTGTTCGACCATATTTTGAATATCATTGGTGCTTTCTTGAGTGCGCGTTGCCAACGTTCGAACTTCATCAGCGACTACAGCAAATCCACGCCCTTGCTCACCAGCTCGGGCCGCTTCAATTGCAGCGTTCAGTGCAAGCAAATTAGTTTGCTCTGCAATTGCACGTATTACCTCTAAAACCTTGGCTATGTTGTCAGAGCTTTGCTGTAACTCAGTTGATTTATTACTAGCGTGTTCCATGTTTTCAGACAACGCGATAATTTTATTACTAGAGCTGGCGACGGCACTAAGCCCATCCTTAGCTAAAGCTTGCGAGTTATCGGCCTCTTTGGACGATTGCTGTGCTACACCCGCAACCTCACGACTGGCAACACTCATTTGATGGACTGCACTGACAATAGACTCTGATGCTTGGTTAAGTTTTTGGTTAACATTACTGTTTTGGTTTGCAAACTGGCTTAAATCCCCGCCCAAGGTGTTTAATTCATTCGCTTGCACTAAAATATCGCGTATAAGCTGCTGCAAATTATCTAAAAAGCGGTTAAATGCGGTAGCAAGCTCAGAAAATTCATCTTGGCTCTTGATTGATATTCGACCAGTCAAATCACCATCGCCTGACGCTATTTCATTGATTCTATTAGTGACATAATTCATTTGTTTGGTTAATTGACGCGGAATTTGGTAACTAAACCACCCTGCGATTAGTAAGATTATTGCGCTCATCAAAAGTAACAGCCACTTAGTGCTGCTAACCTTATCAATGAGCTTTTGCTTTTCAATTTTAGATACCGACTCAGCACGCTCTCCTGCCTTATCTAAAATATCACGCAAAGCATTAAACTCACTATCAGCCGCCTGCCTTAGAGATTTATTTTGGGGTGCGTTTATAAATGCCTCTGAAGCGGATAACCAACGAGAAAATGCCGTATCAAAATTATTAAAACTAGCGGTGATTTCTGGATAAACCGACAGGTAGCTTAAGTATTGATTAAAACGATCTGCAACCTGCTGCGCATTTTCACTGTGGCTTTGTAACTCTTCTGTGTCACCTTGTTTATTGGTAACTAAATTTAGCTCAGCGACCTTAGCTTGATAAAGGTCTCTATCAGCATTTAAAACAACCGAAATTGCATTTAAAAAGCGCTCAGATTGGGCTTCAAGCGCAACTTTTTGCAAGTTAATTAAATAAGTATAACCTGCAATTAATACTATAATAGCAATACCTAACAGCACGATAGGTAATGAACTTTTGACACGAATGCTTTGTAACTTCACTTATCACCTCAGCATACTCATGAGCTTAAAGTATAAAGATAGTAGATAAACTTCGTATTGCCTAAAATCAGAATCGCCATTGCGCATTTAATGCAATTTGTTGTTGTGAAATACGTGGTGATAACCCCATTGACGGGCGATTATCTGCTTGGCTGCGTAACGCAGAAGCTTCGACTCCCAATTGCCATTGTTGGTTTAGTTGGTAGCGCCAAGTGGCTGTAATGCTCTCTCCGTGGCTCGCATTAGGGTCAAACGCCCAATCATCTTTATCAGTGACTTCAAAATAGTCATAACGTATAGAAAGTCGGTGTTGCGCTAATTTATGACTTAACAAAACAAAGTGACTATAAAATCGATTATCAACTCCGCGCTTGGCCCCCATTGCTGTGCGGCCTGACATCAGCTGTGTAATTAGACGCGTTTTGCTAGTGAACTTGTAAAGCCATGCGGCACTTGAAAAGCGCGTATCCCATGCGTATTGCCCAGTGCTGTAATTAATCGCAGCAGGATCACCATTATTATCATAATAATAAAACCTAAACTGAGATTGCTTTAAATAATCCCAATGCATGCCAACATAGTAACCGTAACGTCCATCCACTTCTTCAAATGGTAATACCTGATTAGCTTGAAACTGAAGCTGCGGTGTATTTAGTGAAGTAACAGGCGCAAATGCAATACTTTCGTTAAATGTTGTTTGCCTGTCATGCAGTGCAAAGCCTCGCCAAGCCAATAAGGTGCCGGCAGGATCATTTCCTTTAAATGTTGCACCAATAAATGAAAAGCTATGCGCACTGTTAAAGCTGCGCCCTGGACGTTTTATTGTAGCTTCAACGCCCAGTGTGCGGAGCTCTTCACCTACCCATGAGTTAATGGCTGAATTGGTATAATTATAAGGAGACAACCATCCCATGTCTGGATTTTCAAGTGAGAGTAATGGGTAAAACCCGCCGACTCGAAGGTGCCATTTATATTTGCTCTGTGTCAGCGGCTTGTACTGTAAATAAGCTTGCGTAAAACCCAGCGTAGGTTCAGGGTCTTGATAAGCATTTATTACACCATGAGCAGACCATGCAGTGGTTAAATCGGTGCGAAAATCAAGCAGCCCCTGTGATAGCAGTAATCCATCGGTGTCACTATCAAAGCGATATAAGCCAACACCACCTTCCTGCCAACTTGCTTGCGAGTCACCCTTAACAGCACTAACTTGCAACAACCCTTTTATTTGTGCGCTTGCATTAAAAGCAGCAACCGCACCTAGTATCATAATGGTACGTAAGGTGTGTTTAATAATCATCATATTCATCTACACCAATTGCAATGCGCGGTATTAACACTTGCTTGAGTTGATAGCGTGTAGTGTCACTATTTACAATTATTTGCTGGGACTCAGTAGAGCTAATATCACTAAATCCCTCATGCCATGCAGTCAAAGTGTAATCACCTTGTGGAATATCTAACGTCAATTGACCTTGTTCATCAGTAATGCCGTAGTATGGGCTATCAACAACCACAATATAGCCCAACATCCAATCATGTATGTTACACCCAAGCTCAACAACGCCTGTTTGCTCAAACTTAATTGGATCTTGAGGTTGCTCGCGATAAAGCTTGAGTTCAAACGACTTACTTTTAGAAAACGAGTATACGTGGTGCATAATCGAATCTGCATTAGGGAAATCAACGAGGCCATTTTGTTCAACAACTAAAATATGTGGCGTGAATTGGCGATCTTTTTGCCCCATAATAAATTTAGTTTCTGGCTGACGAGGCTCAATAATCGGGGTCTTTGGGTGCAACCATACTACAACATTGGGTTGTATTTGTTGGCTTTGATTATAAACAGTAAGGGTGACTGCTTGGCTACTGAACGCTAACAACATTAATAAAATAATACTAAGGAGCTTCATCTGGGTGACAATATTATTATTTGATTTATTTTATTATAGGCATATTTAAGTCGTATTTTCAGATATTTTAATAATTGATTAATAAGTACCCGCCAATTGAATACGTATGCAGCTACCTCGTAAAACCTCTCTTGGTCATTTATTCTATCTGTGCACCGATCAACCAATTGGACACACAATGCGATTCTCTCTACTACTATTAGTTTTACTTTCCAGCAGCAGCTTTGCCAAGCAAGCTATTGTTGAATCCCCAAATAAGAAAATAAAAATAACCATTTCAGATCAAGACTCTGCACCTCATTACTCAATTAGCTTTAACAATAAAAATGTTATTGAAAACTCGTCTCTAGGGTTTGAGTTTAAGCAGCAAGCTGCATTTGATGAAGGCTTCACAATCACCAATATTACAAATAATCAGGTCCAGAGCCAATGGCAACAGCCATGGGGAGAACGACAGACCGTTGTTGATCATCATAATGAAGTAGCGGTCACTTTTAGTAAGCCAGCTCCTCATGGTGGGACATACACTGTACGCTTTAGAGCATTTGATAGTGGCGTAGGGTTTCGCTATGAAGTACCAAAGCAAACAGGT
>Ga0115572_10003051_pt1 | contig 13257 bp, 12 predicted proteins | sample COGITO_mtgs_1206_FD_88681 | JGI IMG/M metagenome (GOLD analysis project Ga0115572, IMG submission 88681) | Pelagic marine microbial communities from North Sea - COGITO_mtgs_120607 | ecosystem: Environmental > Aquatic > Marine > Epipelagic | place: Germany:Helgoland, sampling site Kabeltonne... | reverse complement strand
CGGGCTGTGTCGAGCTGTGTCGGGCTGTGTCGAGCTGTGTCGGGCTGTGTCGAGCTGTGTCGAGCTGTGTCGAGCTGTGTCGGGCTGTGTCGAGCTGTGTCGAGCTGTGTCGAGCTGTGTCATGCTGGGTCGTGCTGGAGGTAGGAATGGGATGGACAGTTTCCCACTTACCAACCACTTATTTAAATACGACAGAACGTAATGAGTAATACTGAAATGGTCGAGCGTTTCCCGATAGAATGTCTGGTTGTTTATAATATGAAGCGCGTAAACCGCTTGACCGCGCGCAACAGGATGCACTAAGGAGATGTTATAGTGTCTCAATTAAAACAACGTTGTATCCAAGATCGTAGAAGCGATCGGTCGGCGTTATGCATGCTCCGAGTTGCTCCAGCCCAGCCTCCTTGGGTCCGAGTCCGCCACGTCAGCGGGTTCCGGGTTCCGGGTTCCAGATCCTTAAAAAATTGGAATAAGAAAAGAAGAAGAAAAGGACAAGACGAGACGAACCGTCACCATAACAAAGCGAGCTCTTTTTGGTCATCACCTGACTAGAAAGGCAAAGAAAACACGAGCACTTTGGCTCCAGGGGGGCACCACACCTCTCTCCTCTCTCCCTAAACGTAACACTTTCTGGCTATCTTTTTAACCTGCTCCTGACCAGCGATGCACACCACAATTAACGATGTGAAACAACGATTATTCTGGCTTGCTACTGATGCATAAATATGAATGACTCCATCAATCAATTAATACATTCCCACTTTGCGTTATGTGACGACCACGTGATTTCTGCCCCCCAAAGAGTGTCATCGGACGAACACGCGTAGCTCATGAGAAGCATGTGAGTATCATCAATTGTGGGTATGGGTATGCGCCACGTCTTGCCAAATTGGTGACCTTTTGTGATCTGCTGCAGCGGCGACACATTAGCATGGTCTGCAAGTAGTTGGTTCCCGTAGATATCGGAAGCATGTGAGAGCAATTCGCTTAGGTGTTCGTTGCTACGCAGAGCGATGATAGAGCCATTTTGCATGTCTTCACTTTCTGCAATTGTGACACACAGTGCACCAGCAGCAAAAATGGTAGCGTTTTGTAGTTTTTCTTTGCGAGCCTGGTACGTGGTCAATGAGGTCAAGTCGTTTAAAATCATTTGTTCGTCAACGACGGTGATGTAGCAAAGAGGTTCCTGGTCATCATTTAAGTTCGCGTGTTTGACGATCGTGAGAAGTCGTCCTCGAAGGTACTTGGTGTGCATTTCAGGATCGGGATCGACAACATTTGATATGATAGAATGCGTCACACAAACCGATGGTCCGCATGTAACACGAAACACATCTGGTCGACTGATGAATTCGGAGTGCTGATCGATCCAACTTTGAGTTTGTTGTGCTGTCCACGAAAGATGATTGATGACCAAGCCATGTTGCCATTGCGTCATTGTCGCCATTGCAGGTTGCAGTGCCAATTTGTCGCAAGTTCCGGAGACCGCAAATGAAGGCCGATAAAACTGCGTATCTGTTTTGACGCAGAATTGGCCGCGATGGTCATAGAACAGCCTTGCGACCGGATGTGGATCGTTTCCCTCAAACCATACGCACGGTTTTTCAGGATCTGGAGTGTTTGTGAACGGGTTTGCATTTGGACTGGACTGGATTGGGACCAAGAGCATCAGCGTTCTCGTCAGCTCGTAAAAGTTCAGAGTGACAGCTGGCGTGTTATGGAATGGAGTCTCAAATTCATGAACAAAGTTCTGTTGTTGAAACGCCGGTTCATCGTAGGCGCTGTACGCGTGTGCAATCATGTGTTTGAAGAGTTCGTTGAACGCATCGCACCATTCATCAATGAGTTCTTGTGGCTTGAATTTCTGTGAGTCGGAAAGCACCAAGTCGGTCCAAATAACTTGTGGCTTCTCAGATTCAACAATTCCTCGTGGAAACTTGTACATAACCGAGTTACCATCTATGTCTTTCAATCCTGCATGTGTAGAAAGCAGACGGTAGTAGTCATTTTCCAAATGAGAGATCATCTTTGAATGCATCAGGTATTTTCTCATTGGTGCGTCGTCTTCGCTACCCCCAATCCATTGCACAACCGCATCGCATATCTGATGTGCAGAATCGACAACGACCGCGTCCACACAATGTACCAATATCCATTCCCGCATACGCGAGACGTAGTCGTCCATGGATTCGTTTGGGTTTTGGTGCGAGGTGTGGCGAAAGAAGGTTAGTAGCACGAATTGCTCGTGCCCAACGTCTTTGTCTCGACAATGCTTTGAAATAAAGTGTTGTAGAAAACCGCCGCAGTAGTCTCCGCACATGTGAGATTTGTGCTTGTAATTGGCACGTAGGATGTTATTCACAAGAAGCACCAGCTTGATCCAAACGAGAAGAATTAATTCGGATGGAGCTGCGTCGTTAGCACGCATTCGAAACATCTGTTCCATCAGTAGATATGGCACCATGTAGTGAATCGACATCCCCGCACCGCTGTCGTAAATCATTGGTGGTATCTTAAGCATTTCAAAGATGACAAACTTGTTGCTCAGATGTGTTGTGAGGTGAGGGATTTCAAACAGTATGCAAAGCATTGATACGTCTCGCCCACCCACCAGATTTGTGTACACGACTTGATTTGTACCGATTCTTCCGTTTGTCGTTTTCGCCAACTCGGTTGTGACTGTATGGTTCAAACGGTGGTTGATTGGACTGAGGTCTTGAATGCCATACGTATCACCACCAAACACGACGGATACACGTACGTTGGCATCGGACTGATGACGACTATTATAGATGGCGAGAACAACAGCGCGCACGAGTCTCTTTGCAACACGCAAACATATGTTGTAGTGAACTGTGTCTTGCTCCGAATCGGTGAAAAACACGACCAAATCACCTGTCTCATGCTGACTTGACACCCTGCGTTGAACTACCGGGGTGTGTAAATGGTCTTGCTTGGAAGACGCAACTTGCACACCACGACCTATGAGGGGGAACACCGAAGATCGCGAATTGCCACCCTTGCGACGCATAAGCGGTGAAGCTGAACGTTTTTCGTCTGACTCAAGGTTTAAGTCATTGAATGACGGGAACATCAAAGATGGGGTGTATACGTCTTGAGAGTCCATCTTGTCGTGAGATTTATGAGAGGCGGAGCGTGTGACACTGTTCGATTCAACCTTAGAAACAGCTATTAGGTATTTATACACACTCACCGCACAGTTACGCATTCTACAGTCTCTGAACTGCGCGTGTGGATTGGATAGGGGGTTGGCTTGTGCTGATGTATGGCGACAAAGAGTTGCTCAATATTAGCAACGCATCTTCAGGGTTGAAGGTTTCTATCTTTTGAGTTGTAGAGCTACCAAGTGCGCTTAACAGCTCGTCTCCACTATGAATCGGCAAGTATGATTTGTTGGTGCGGGCCAGCAAATAGAGAGTCAACACAACACAGTTGCCTTCTATGCCAACGTCACGAATCGTTGTGTCGCAACAGAAACAGCATGGGCAAGAGCGAAAAGAGCGAAATCCAATCGACCAATACAGTGAACTCGCATACTTGTAACCACGACTCATGACTTGCATGCACGTGATGAACAGAGACTTGGCATCGACCGCTTTGGACGATATTGGAAAGAACGAAATGTGCTTGACACTGGTCCAGAAGGAATTGTTGAAGTCGTGCCAACCAAGTTCGCCGGTGTTGAGTATTTCAAACATGATCTTTTCGGGGGCGGTATTAACGGAAAACTCTCGAACCACATCGAATCCAATCGCCAGGTGTGCGATCGGTACCTTGTTTTGATCGTCTGAATGGCAGTAGCATGGATTCCGCCATATCTGCCCCAACATCCCCATGATGCTATGTTCACAAAACCGCCATGTCGCTCCTACAACAAACGCCGAACGAATCTCGCTTTGTTGTGGGATTCGCGTTTTGGAGTAACGGGTTAATGGTACAAATCGTTCCGACTCATAGCTCATGCCGAACAGAGAGACCTGATACTACCAACTTCATGTGAGACGTATATACTGAGAGCAACCATTTCGGCAAATCGACTTCTAAATATGCAACAGACGCATTTAGTGTAGTACAGGATGGAGATTCGCCAAAACATGCATGTGTGCGGTAGAGGTCACGACCGTCTGTACGAGGCGGTGGTACATTGCTTGACCATGAAGCGTTGCAGCTGGCTACGTGAGCAATCAATCCTGATGACGAATGAGCCATGCAGACCATGTACTCGGCCATCCCTGAACTCAACGCGGGCAACAAAGACATGGCGGTTTGTACGAACTCAACACTGTCGTAGACGCGCGTCGATATCAGGACCGTATCGTCGCACTTACGTATGCTGATCTCTACCCATTGTTCTTGAGTCATGAATGCTTGACTGGTAGACTGAGCTGCATGCTTGCAGTTCATACTGCTCGCACCCATTTAGCGATTACGGTGGATTGTCATGTAACATTATATAAATTCTACTACCAAAACCACAAAAAAAACGTGTACCACGATTTGTATCGGGCGTTCTCCTCTGTTGAGGTCAGCACGCGCGCTAAGCATGTGGTGAGATCTCGACACAAGTGACGAGATCGACCGGGGGTTGTGTTAGCATGACCGTCAGATCAAAAGCTTCGATTGTGCGCACGAATACATTGACGGGTCGGTTGCATGGATGGATTATGGAGGTGCGCAAGACGATCAAAGGACGAGTCTACAAAGCGCTCACATCACCCAATGGTAAGATGTTTCCCAGCCGAGAAGCTGCTCTTAGGTACATTGATGGCAAACACACCAAGCCAAACATTAAGAAGCGCGTGACCAAACCGACTGCATCCAAAATGTTGGGGACGTCGCGCTTAGAACGAAAACACATGATTCTAAAAAAGAAAAAGCTTCGTAAGCGTACCACAGCGGCTAGAGGAGAACTGATAAATGAGGAGGGTGACCAGGTTCCGCGTGGGCCGCAGCGCGCAGCCAATCAAAACGTACCTCATTTTGGCGCGTACCCCGCAGGAGATGATCTCCCCAATTGGACCATAGAGCATGCAGAAACAACAGATGGTACCAATTTCCTGTTGTACCGCGATCCGAATGGACGCCCTGTCGGTTCACGGGGCACCGCATTGCTCATGACTGGGCAACTGGAAGTACCATTGCAAATACGAGATCAAGTAAGAGAGCAGCAGCGAAACAAGCATGAGCATACTGAGAATTTGAAACATCGTGTTGGGCTAGCAGCAAGTGCGATTCTTGAAGAACGTGTTGTTGTAGATCCTTGCACAATATCAAACGAGACGACCGGCTGTGTTGAGAGTGACGACGAGCCGATTGCATCAACCCCCAACCCTCAAAGCCAAAAGAAAATGGTTGCACCTCCAGAGTCAAAATGGCAACGGGGAGAACTATCAAAGCTGTACGACACCAACTTTTCGCGAACAAATCGGAAGAAGATATGTTCGAAATCGAGCAAAGAAAAAGATCTCGCATCAAAACTTGTGATTGTAGACTTGTTTTGTGGTATTGGTGGATTCAGTCTGGGTGCATCATCCCTTGGCTCCAACCACATTATAGGGTTTGACAACGAATGTGGGTGCATCGCTGCATATCGAGCCAACGAGTGCGGGCAAACGTCACTGCAACAAACGCTACGTGCTCAAGATGTAGACAAATGGGTTGAGATACTGACACCGCTGAAAGATTCGTTAGTCATACTGGCGTCACCTCCATGTCAACCGTACTCTTGTACCGGTGTTGGGAATGGCTCTTCTGACGAACGCGATGGCATGCCGTTTGTGATTGAAATATGTGCTCGAGTGAAGCCGTTGGCGTTGATACTTGAGAACGTGCCGGCGCTCTTAAACGAGCGCCATTCCGACGTCGTCGAACCGCAACTCGATCGTCTTCGCAATGCAGGTTTCTCTCTGACCATTGAGGTTGCATCATGCACCAAACACGCTGTTGCACAGAGAAGGAAGCGTGCCATCGTTCTTGCCATACGTGCAGAGTTCTCCGACACGCCTCTGAGCATGAAGGAACAATCGGCGACAAGGCTACCTAGCGCAGGAGATGTGTTGCACGACACCCCGCACTTGTGGGATGGCAAGTGTCCCGCAGAGTTGCAGGTCAGTGCAGCATTGCTTCGATCAAGACATCGTTTGCGACCTGGATGCGAATCGACGGGAGTGGCGCGATTCAATACCGCAGCTCCAACTGTTCTGACAACAGCTCTGCATGACAACAGTTATTACCGAATGGTGGCAATACCCTATGATATTGCGCCCGACAAAATCAAGAATGGTGATTTGCGCAACCTCACAATTGTACACCTACTTCGTCTTCAAGGATTCCCGAATGACTATGTGCTGTTCAATCATGTGCGATTTCAAAGTCATTGTGTGGGAAATGCGATTCCACCGCCGCTTGCACAAGCAGCGTTTGAATGTATACTAAACGCATTGGACTCAGCCAACGTAGAACCGACACACGTTCACAAAGACGGTACGGCTTCTGCTACGCAGCTGGTGCAATGGATTCGTGACTGCGTGAGCGAGTGCGTTCCAAACGTGTGATCTGCACATCATATCACCTAGTGTAACATTAGGCGATGAGTCTTTTTAAAGTCTCGGTGCAATGGATTCCCTGGTGTGGGGTGATGCCATTGCGATTGACCGGTTGGCTTACCCGTGCGCGAGTTCTTCGGAAAGAAGTACCAGCGCGCGCGACGCTTTGACCATTTTATCCCCCATTCCGGTTCAAGATCGCAAGAGAGGCACATTGCGCAGCATCCATGCCAACCACGCATAGCTACCTCCTCGTACGAAACTTTTTCTTGGCATCCGTCGCATGTGGCGTAGACCGTCGCATTGTGTGTTTGCTTCATAGCGTTCGCAAAGAGAAACTCTGACCGAACGAGAGCGTGTGCTCGTGTTGTGTTGTCTTTGTTGTATTAGTACAACTTGTTGTATTGCATTTATTTTCAGTGGCGCTAAACATGGTAGAATTGCAATGGCACCCGGCAGGCCCCCCCCTCCCACTTCGCCCTTGAACCGCCAATGACACCAGAATGTTACATCTGTTTGGAGACAAATCCAGACTGCGAGACGAGTTGTGGGCACACGTTCCATCTTGGGTGTTTGATTCCGTGGTACGAACGTAACACCGCCTGTCCCACGTGTCGATGCGATCAAACGGACAGCATGCGCACAACAACTTTCTCTCAACCGCTCAAATCCCATCAACCCACTCGGCTGGATTACGGCGAGGTCAGACGTTTGTTGGATCAGTTTTGTGAATATGTCACAGAGGTTCGTGGCACCATGATCGCACAGTACACTACAAGCTATTCATGGTCTTCTACGACCGCAAAGTGGATTCGCCGTGAAGATAAACACGAGATCTCAATTTTGGGTGTGGAGCCTCACAAACTACAAGTCCCAATTTCATGCTTAAGACATCATCTCAAAGCCGCAATACTCAAGCATACTAAACATGGTGGTTGGGACGAAGAGGTGTTTGTCACCATTGAGTTTGCGGTCGAGTCGGGAATCTGGTATGTGTTTTCGTGTCTGGAGCAAAGACATTATGAGTTGTACGAACCACTCGGTCCTCTCATTCCGCAGTTTTGGGAAGGCCGTGACGATGAGCTACAAGAAAAAGAAGCATCCATACCATTATGTCGGAATTTCGCGGAATGGCTTTACAGAAACACCCATTGTCTGTGTATCACGTCCAACTAAATTGTTGACATAGAATGAGAGCGGCGTACTAATATTTGTAACCCCCATGAACCCGATGGTAAAACTTCCAAGATTTAGGATGATCCCTTCGTTGACACACATACAACCAGTAGCAACTATGTTGGACGATGACACTCGGGAATACACCCTACAAACAGCGTACACAAAATGCCCACCAGTCATCCACGATAATACCTATGGTCTATACCTAATTCAATTGTGTGACGAAGATGCATACACGCTCAAATACGATTGGCTACCAGCCATCAGTAATTTTTTCGATGTCGTTGAGTATGCTGATCTGGTGACAGAGGAAATGAAACATCAAGTGGATTATGGTCAAACCGTCGATTGGAGTCCATTGACCAACAGACTGGCATCATTTGGTAGAATAACCTTTACATGCCCAGCGATGTCTGAGATTGCCTCGATGATTAAGTCTAGCAATATCGATTACGACACAACGTACACAACCGTAGCAAACAGCAGACTTGATATGGTTCGTGTAGTATTTGAACTTCCAAGACCAACCATCACGCAACCAGACCAGATGTATACAATTGCAATTCTACAGCAATCACTTCAATTCCGTACTTTGTTCAAACAACTCGCCACTGGGATTGAGACATCAAGGCAAGTCCCCTCCCATTTTTGGTACAAAGTCTTTTACACAAGCTGTACATTGCCAGGCCTCCGGGCGTTGGCCGCTATCATGTAATTCTACTTAAAACACAAAACGTACTCGTACCGTGGAGCTGCTGTTCGTTGTCCCCGACACAAACTCCTTGTCCCATGCGTGATCCACCGATCATTGCGTATACTTACGGGTGCATGTTTGCTGGAAAAACCAATGCTTTGATCAGCCAAGCCACACAACTCATGTACGCACCAGGATGCGACAACGCACAACCACTCTTTGTAGGATTGCGCGCGCACGGAATTAAGCGAATGCTCGACTGCAGGCAATCGCCTTTGACACAATCCATTCGCAGCCGAACCGGTTTATGTCTGATTGACGTCATTTCAATCTACACGGACGACGACATTTCGGAAATTCTAGCACTCAAATCTTGTAAGACTCTTTTCATAGATGAAGCTCAGTTTTTGACGCAAGCGCAAGTCAACGCGCTTGTCGACTTGCATGTCAAGCGTGATATAATCATTCATGCCTACGGGCTGCGATGCGACATTTATGGACAACCATTCCCGGGTTCTTCAGCACTTATGGCCGTCGCACACAAACTACATGAATTGACAAGCGTCTGTAGTCTCTGTGGCAACACTGCATCGCATACTCTCAATCTCAAAGCGATGGGCTACAAGCCACACGACTCTCACCTAGAAGCACCCACGCTTCCTCTCCCAAAGCGTGCAAAGAACAAACAAGCCACAACCATTACAGACACCACGACCAAGCCCGAGACATTCATTGCTGTAGAGGACACCAATTACATCCCCGCATGTTACAACTGTTGGCATAAGCACGTTTACTCGTCGGTTGCAAATGCAAGCACCACCAGCTCTTAATACGTCATAGAGCGCTCGACTTCTTGTGTGACTTTCAGAAGCTCTTCGAGGTCAGACGCAACCGCATCATCAAAGAAGCTGTCGTGGTACTCTGCACACTCATCCTCGATCGAATCATACAACGAGCACCCTGGTTGCAAAATCGCATCCACAAACTTGATGATTGCGCGCAGCTTTTGAGTGGACACGCGCGCGGTGGCTCGTTCTTTGGTCAATCGAACGCGATACGTTCGAGTTGGTGTGGGCTTTGTTGTAGGAAATCGCAACGGATCGCATGAGTCGTTACCGAAGCAAGACGGTAACTTGCGTTGCGCCCGTTGGTATGGATTTCTCATTATATGAGTTTTAATGTGGGCCTAGAATGTGTTGTTTTACCCCAGCCTTGATTCAATTAGCGAATAAACACTTCTAAACACCAATACTCTACCCGCACGGTTACATCGGTTACATACCGGAAAAAGATGTCATCTATGCTACTTGATACACGATAATTCGATGCCTCGGGCTTTACCCCTGTCTCTTTACCGGTACTGAATACAGTGCAGCGTGTTTGAAACCGTGTGATTGTGCGCTGCCTTCCATCCGCAATTGCCACAACCGTAGATCTCATTTGCTTTCGTTTGCTTGTCCCGAGGCTCAAAGGCTGGAGAATACCACATGAATATTAGATGATGCGATGGAAAGAGATACTGTCCGGGAGAGTGGAAGACCACTGAGGTGTATTCTTGACCTTTTTTGAGGACCAAGTTTGCATCCCATTCAATTATCGACGGTCGATCGTAGCATTCGACGCTTTTCAAGAAGGGACTACATGTGCTGATGTTGACTTGGTTGTTTGCAATCAATGAGCTACCATGCTTGTTGAGCAACAGTTGTCTTGCATTGGTGTTGAAGTCAGCTCCAGAGACTTCCGAAACAATGCTTGCGACATCAAAAGTGCTTCCAAACAGTAGAAATCCATCGTCTCTATGCCGATGCGCATGCCGCCACATGCTTCGTACTCGACCACCGACCGTGAATGTGCCGTGCCACCACAGTAAGCAGGCTTCGCTCGTCGGGACCATGTATCGGTTTAGAGTGTCCGGAGATGGGTGTGTGTGGACCATGATTAACTTGTCGACCCGCTCACAATCACGACCAGATTTGTACTCAAAGCCGACGCGAACGTACCAAGTGAGAGGGGTTGGGTCTGTGCGTACGTCATTGATGATGCCCCGCACTAGAAGCGCTCCCTGATCGTCACCTCGTTCTCGCATGTCATTCCAATACACTCGTGGTGGAGATGCGGAAGTTTCTCCGATGAGCGTTGAGTACAATTCTTGTAGCTCCGGCGTCGGGTTGTACGAGTGTTGTCTATGAGTATGGGTTGCACAGTATCCATCTGGCAGTTCCATCACGTAGGAGTTGTTTTTGATGTTGAAATAATCTCCGTGAGTTTCAAACCGATGCCATGTTAAATCTTCCAAATCTCGCATGTGAATGTGGTGTACGTGAATGGGTGGGTAGCCAACCACATAACGCATATCAGACGAGACAACATCGCCGACGCTCGCAATGATTTGTGAGGGCGGTGGACGCACGAACATCTCAAAATTGACCCAGCTACCTGGAGATGTGACAAAAGGACCTGCCGCGACAATGTACGACGAGGACATTCCAAAGCATCCAAAGGTTTTGATTGGGGTGTTTACTTCCATAGACATCAATGCGGAGTGCTCATTTTCATAAAGTTCTCCCCACGCACGCTCTGCATCGTTTGTTGTCAATGGCAGCCACACACACTCCGAGAGAGATTGTGTTAGTTGGTCCCTATCAGCCATTTTGGGCAGAACAACACACATCGTTACCTACACGCACTCTACTTATATGTTAAGCAACCACTTGGCCATTGAGTAACCTCCGAGAGAATGATCTCTCACCCGGAGCGTATGGTTAAAGGCGGGAGTTCTTGGCAATTGCACGAATTCCGGTCCTACCAACATTCCCGTTTGAGTAAAACGAGTTCTGTACCTACCGTCGATGGTTTCTGTGGTGAGCCATGTCCAACCTGCCGTTTCGCCAGAGAGTTGTTGTACGGCTTTCTGACGCGACGTCAAGTAATGCTTGAATCCAAACAGTCGTTCAAATGATTCCACAGAGGGCACTTCGAGTAAGTAATATGATGTTGCCGGTGAAGAAGCCGTCATGGATTGCAAAGTTCCCAGATCCTTCATCAATCGTATGGCCTCCTCGACAGTCATTTCGGTGTCTCTGCCTTCTTTCGTCTCTTCCAAAAACTCTCGCACAGCATTGACAAGGGATGATCCGTCTGTTGTATCTTTGAGTCCACCAGGAATTCCCCATTTTGAATACGGATATGGATCATAAGCAGTCGGAGTATGGCGATGGCCAATCATAAACATGAGATTGTTGACGTTTTGTTTTCCGTATCCAAGCTGGCTTGCGAAGATGTACAAGAATGCTCTGGGACGGATGACTCGGACTGCCGTCGTTGGTGGTTGAGCGGGTGTTGGAATTAGTGATGGTGCGCTTGCGGGCAAAACTGACGAAAGGACCATCGAGTACGCAAAAACCGCTTGTTGTGTGGCTTGGTTAATCTGCTCGAGGTCTTGAGGTGAGACGATGCTCCTACAGATGGGACAGGAAAGCTGAGTTCCTGATCGAAAGGTAGCTTCAACCCAGCCACCAATGCACAACAAATGGAACGAATGATTGCATGACAATGTGAATATTTCGGGCACTCCATCGGGACCTGGTTCGACGACCGACATGAAGCAGATGCCACACAGGTCAGTTTGTGTGAAATTGGTCGTGGGGACAAGAGGTGCACCAATGGCATGATGGCACAATGTCAGGCTTGGTGTCGAAGACTTGGACGAAGGGGGCGTATTGTCCATTCTTTCAATTCAACTGGTCCAATCTTGTTTCAATATTGCATTTATAACTAAACCACTAACAACGTCAACGTCAACGTCTTTGAATAAGATGTATGTGGCACACTGCAAGTACAGTTACGCGTCTTCAGCTACAAGTAATGTTTTTTATTGAGACATCTCGAAAGCGAGCAATGCGTTTGACTCTTGGCGGTGTTGAGGTGCTGACGGGAATTGAGCAAGTTCTTGTTCGCTCGCATGTGACATTACGTTCGTACACGATGAACTTTCGGCGGCGGTGGTCGTTTCCATATCCGTCGATTGGGACATCGCTTCCAACTCTTGCATGAGCTCGTCGTCGTCCAAAGAGGGGTCGTTTGTGCTTTCCGCAATGGATTGGAGGGCATGTTGAACATCTTCGCTGATGTCACGCATCTCTGCCGCCTCGTCACTCAGCTTGTCCACGCCTTCCAACAACCTCTTTGACCCCTTCATCTTTTTCACGCTGGTAGAGAGAGCGTCAGCAACTTGTTTTTGTAGCGATGCCTCTTCAAGCATCTCGCTCTGACGTTCTAAAGCACTTGACGCATGCCATAATGCAGTCACCTGTTTTTCGCATCCCTTCGCTCGAGTCATGAGTCGCAAAGCAGCTGTTTTGTCGCCACGCTTGTGTGCTGCGAGTGCCTCTTGCTTGGCGGTCTTTGTGCGACGTTCCACCTCTGCAATCCGCTGTTCTATGGCGCTGCTAGCTTCGGCTAACTTGTTTGTGGGGGAACATACCAATGCATGCTTCGGTGTTCCAAACAGTCTTTTAATCATAGTGCCTTGCTGCACGTTGGATGCAGCTACGAATGTTTCAACGTCCTTAGAGTTCAGGCTGATACGTACGTCGCTCGAGGGAATGCCGACATGTTTCGGTCGTCCGCAAGAACGAAAGAGTCTCGTAAAACATCCGACTCGCACCATATCCGAGTCTTCGACCCCGTCGGCTCCTGCTCCGCCATGTTGTGCTCTCTTGACCGCCGTTCCAGCCGCGTTAGAGACCGACGCACGGTGCTGTCGACGACGCGCAATTTCTTCGATTCGAGTGTGTGGGTTGTTGTATGGATTGGGCG
>Ga0115572_10003049_pt1 | contig 13262 bp, 15 predicted proteins | sample COGITO_mtgs_1206_FD_88681 | JGI IMG/M metagenome (GOLD analysis project Ga0115572, IMG submission 88681) | Pelagic marine microbial communities from North Sea - COGITO_mtgs_120607 | ecosystem: Environmental > Aquatic > Marine > Epipelagic | place: Germany:Helgoland, sampling site Kabeltonne... | reverse complement strand
CTTTAATGTCCCAAATATGAATTGCAGGATTTTTGGTTGTATCTCCCTCTTGCCAGCTCAAAATTCTTCCAGAATATCCAGAACCCCATTTTTCGATGTAGTTATTCATTTTAGCCCAGAAAGCATCGTTTCTGTCGGGACTGATAGCGTCATCATCAACGAGGTCAACTCCAAGCGTGTACATCCATACTAGTCTGTGAGTCATTCCGTTGGTTCGTCCATTCCAAATGCGTTCCAATACAACTCCTCCTTGCTTCATTTCAACTCCTTCAAAAACCTTATCAAAAGCTTCTTCTATGTCTTTTTGGGTGTGTTCTTTTACTCGTACTTCTACAGCTGTGAAAGCCATGGTTTGAGCCGATAATACAATTGTTGACAATAAAGCAACCGTGAACATTATTTTTTTCATTTTAATTGTTTTGTGATTAATAATACTCAAACATAGATATTTTACTTGCTTTTTGCAAATAATAAGCTCTTTAAGAAAAGTGTACTTTTAATTTTTAAAGCAATTTTTTCAAACTCTTGAATTTTAAGGGGAATCATACTGTTTGTATTTTTAGTTTGAGGGGAGTAAATTACTGTCTCGTTTTCTCTAAAAAACATCAAAAAACTACAAAAATGAATCAAAAATCACTTAAAATTGACTAAAAACATGTGAAAACTACCAAAACTTGAGTTTTTTTTTGTGAGAAAACCCATTGCTTTTTATATTTTTAGTATAAACACTCAATAGGAAATTCATATCTTGTGTTTAGATGTAAAATACCTCTATGAAAAAACTACTCTTAATTTCACTTATTTTCTTTGGTTGCAGCTCAAAAGATAAAAAATGGAACGATTTAATCATCAATGATTCATTAGAAGGGTGGCATATTTTTCAGGACGATGGTACAAAAAAAGGATGGAGTGTACAGGATAATATTTTGATCTTTGATGCTCTTTCAAGTTTAGAATCAGGAGGTAAGGATGCAAGTTTACTATCCGATAAAATGTATTCTAGTTTTGAAATTATTTTTGATTGGAAAATTGAAAAAGGAGGAAATAGCGGTTTTATGTGGGGGGTTAGAGAAGATTCAGTCTACAAATTCCCTTATCAAACAGGACAGGAAATACAAATCATTGATATCGCTGCTTATGATGTTCCTGAAGAAATATTAGGAGGGGAAATTGAGTTTAATAATATTCTTATAGATTTGGTTGCCAGAAAGCATTATTTGGGTGCTGTTTATGATCTGTACTCCCCTACAATTACAAATCCACCAAATCCAGCTGGTAAGTGGAATACTTACCACATTAGGATAGACCAAAAAAATAATAAAGGATTTGTGAAATTAAATGATTCTCTGATCAATGAGTTTGAATTAAGGGGAGAGCAATGGGATCTTCTGTACAAAGAAAGTAAATTTAGTAAGTCAGATGATTACCCTTATTTGGGAGACAAACGTTGGTATGATTTTGGAAAATTTTCTGAAGGGCATATCTGTTTTCAAGATCACCCCGGGAAGTCTTATTTCAGAAACATTAAAATCCGTGAGTTGGAATAAAACTGCCCAGAATCTAATAAACAAATTGAGCCTATTAACGAAATGATTTATTCTAATTTAAATTGATTGTTTATGAAAATGATTACCACAATTTTAGTGTTTTTAGTTGGTTTTGGAACTCCAGAAACCAGTTATTCTCAACCTTTGACACCCATAGAACAGTGGGAAGGAAAAACAATATTACTTGTTGCTGCACATCCTGATGATGATTATCAATCTCATGGGACATTGGCTTTGCTGAACAACAACAAGAATAAAATCTTTATTCTCACATTAACCACGGGAAATGTTGGGACTAGAGATCCTAAAATGAATAAGAATGATTTATCCAAAATAAGAAGACAAGAACAAATTGAGGCAATGAAAGTTTTAGGTCTTTCAGAGCAACAATACATAAATTTAGGATATGATGATGGAAGGGTTGAATTTGCAGATAAAGAAGAAATAATAGGAAAAATTGTTTATTACATCAGGAAAATCAAACCTGATGTATTGATGTCTTTTGATCCTGGGTTTAATTACGCAGTTTGGCATAAAAGTGATCACAGGGCAGCAGCGTATTTAACAGCAGATGCTGTGAGAGCAGCAGAATGGCGTTTGATGTATGAGGGGCAAATAATTCATCAAAACCTGAATGCTTATTCAGTTCCAGAATTCCTTTTTTATGGAGGTAATATTAAGGACAAAAATTTTGAAGTAGATATTTCAGAATATTTAGATAAAAAAATATTGGCAGGCTCAAAATATTTGTCTCAGTGGTCAAGCGGTTGGAACAACTATTTGGGTTCTGATTTAAATGATTACCCAGCTGGGGAGAAAGACTCTTTGTTTAATAGGTTAAAAAAAAGAATCAAATATCAAAACAATATTCCCGTAGAAAGATTTCGATACTACAAAGGTATTCCAGACGGAATGGGTCGTGAAAAAAGAGATTGAAATTTACAGCATGGGGTAATTCATTTTCTAGGACAGGCAAAGATAACCTTCGTTGATTTGGTTTCTCTTTTAACGCTTGTTCTTGGTTTATTTTTATTAGCAGCTTTACTATTGTTTACCTCTAAAATTTGTTCCAAAATTGCTCTGGATTGATTGGAGTCAGCAAAAATAGGCATTCTATCGTCATGCAGAAATCTCAGGGTTTCATGATCTAAATCTGAAAAAACAATATTAAAACCCTGGGTGTAATTTTGACACATAACTCTGCGGGTGTCTTCGGTATGTTTTAGTCCCAATACATGACCTAACTCATATCTTATGATCCACCGAATTACACCTGTGTCATCCTTCTCAGGAGAATTAAAAAAAATATTTCCCGAGTAGATTGAACCGTTACCGTTGTAAAACCAACCAGCATAACCTAAATAATTTTCAAGCTGGGTGTCTTCATATCTTGGGTAAGCCTCCACATAGGTGTCTGCCTCAGTTACAAACATATGAACGTTTGATTCCGAACGAGTATCGACTTTGTTGGATGAAAAACTGCTGTCATTATCCAAGACAAGGTTTAACTCCTCAATAAAACTCAACAGTTCAGTATTAAATTCTTCTGTTGCCGTTCCTTTTAAAAATATTTTCATTTCATCCCACCTTAAGGTAAATCGAGGACCATTTTCACCAGTTCCAATTACAATTTGATCAAAGCGAGTAATTAAATTTTGCTTATTGATAAACTTGGCAGTTATGGTAGTGTCCGATTCAATATTAATCTGGATGGAATTCTCTCTAGATCAATTGAACCAAGCCATAAAATAGTGACTGTCCTCTGCTGTTGCTGTAATACTCAGTTGTTCTACTTCAAAAAACCCCCTCCGTTTGGATTGTCATAATTAACGCTTCCGCCATCAGATGCTGACACTGAAAGTGAATAAGTATTCTGGGATTTTCTACAGTATTTGTTGAGGGACTGTCTTTAGAACAGGATATGATAGTAATAAGTAAAAATACAGCTAGATTTCTCATAAACACTTATTTTACATTAAGATACCAAAATAAAAGTAGTGTTGATGAATCATTTTAAGATAGTATGTGGAGAGTCTATTTTTGGTTATGACTGTAGTTGCATCAAAAATAATATTTACACTTAAAGAAACTAATCAAAACTATAATTATGACTGAATTTGAAATTTTTCAACTCTCAAATCAAATTTACATTAATAATGCCATCTAAACGATAGCGGTGATTTTAATGACAGCACTATCTTTTTATTTAATAAGAAGATCAAGGGAACTTAATTTTCCAGTTTATGGAAAAGCAATCCTTACTTTGTTTTGTTTTTTCCCAATCTTTTTTGGATTGGAGGTGGCTTCTTATTTTTCACTAAATCAAAAAAACACCTCATTTCAATTGTCAGAACTCAAAGAAATGGGTACTCCAATTTCTACTGTTGCCGAGTGTTACATCACCAATATTGGTTACACCGTTGCTGATGGACCTGCAGCGTTAGCTCCCGACCTTCCTTTTTTAATTATCTATGCTACAATATCCATTATGTTTATTGTAGGGATTTGGGGTAAACTTCCCGAGAGCAACTAAGAATCACCCCTGTGGTAGTTATTAATAGGACATAAAAAAACCTCCAGATTCTGGAGGTTTTTTCTTTTTGTTTTGATACAACTAAAGTTTTGTTGTCAATTCTGATTTGAGTGACATTCTTTCGTTTTGTCTCCCCCACATTTCAATAGCTTCATTGTAAATTTCTAAATCTTTGTCGTAAGATCCATTGTACATTTCGTTGTACAACTCTTTTAATGACTTATCGGTGTTGGGAAATTTACCTTGATCGGTAAAATCGTCAAAGGCATCAACAAAAATAACTTCATTCATATTACCACCTGATACAACTTTAAAAACTCCCTGTACACCAGTGTAGTTATTTTTCTCATAAACTTTAACAATTCGATTTGAAAACCTCCAAAAGTCTCCTAGTTTGCCAGGTTTGATTATTCTAATTAATTTATGAATGTGTTTTTTTGGTGCGGACTCAGGATTCCAATTGTAGCACAGATTTTTAATTCTCCACCATACTTTTCTTCCCTCATACTTTTCTACATACTTAGAAACATTTTCCATCCAGTATTGAGTTCCTGCATTTGATTTCATATTGTCGTTAAACCAACTAATGTCTTTGTAACCTTGAATTCTCTCGTACTTTCCCTGATTTTCTCCATCCATTATTCTGTAGGTTGAGATAGCTGTTTCAGCGGTTTTGTTGTATTTTTTGGTCTTTTCAGCTGCAGCTTTTTCGAACTCTTTAGACATTCCTCTTTTAACTTTCACTTTTCCAGTAACCCAATACTCCCAATTTGGATTTGTCTGAGCGTTTAAAGAAAAGATGAACAGTGTTGTAAATAAAAAACTAATTGATAAATATTTTTTCATTTTAATTTATTTATGGTTAATAAATAAATATAAGAAAAGAGTACAACATAATTGCATTTTGCAATTAAATTGTTTGATGCGATCCAATCGCTCTCTAACAAGATTTTAGTGGATTATCTTTTTATCCAATTTAATTTTTACCTAGGAGTGAATGTTTGAAGTGTTTTAAAGCTGCTATTCAATTAAGTCTCTTTATCAAGTAATATGAAAACGAAAGGATTTCCTCATAATTTTTTTTGCTTATTTTTTCATCGATTCCATGAAAACGTTTCATGCTTTCAGGACCTAAACGTGTGGGATAAAACCGATAAACATCATCAGAAATTTCGTAAAAATATCTACAATCCGTTCCTCCACCAACTAACCCAGGAACTACAATACTGGTCGGAAACATATCGCGAATTAATTTTTCTAAAATTTTAAAGTTTTCAGAATCAATACTTGAAACAGGGGAAGGGTTAGTTAAAAAGCCAACTGTTTCAACCTTAATTTTATTAGAAATTGTATTTTCAATATGTTGCTTGACGGATTCTATTGTTTCACCTTGAAGAATTCTGAAGTTTATTGTAGCTTCTGCAACAGTTGGGATTACATTATTTTTTACACCACCACTTATTATGGTTGGAGCAGTTGTGGTATGTGAATTTAAAGCTTCAAGAATTGGTTTTTTAAATAACCAAGGGTTTGCAAAAAGCATCTTTTTGAAAAAGGGAAGTTCTGCACCCATGTACTCGAGTTGGTAATCAATGGGTTTAACTAATTTATACGGGAGTTGATTGTTTTCTAAATCCACAATAGCTTGAGCCAACATTCCAATTGTGTTTTCAGGAGGAGGAGCGGAACTGTGTCCTCCGCTAGTCTCTACGATTAATCGAAAGGAGGCAAAACCTTTTTCAGCTAGATTGATATTTGCTACGGGTCTTTCAAATCCAGGAACTAAGTTTTCTAAAATAAACCCTCCTTCATCAATTGTCATAGCAGCATGAACTCCTTTCGCTTTTAAATGATTTGCAATAGCGAGTGCTCCATTGGATCCACCAACTTCCTCATCATGTCCAAAAGCAAAATAAATTGTTCTGGTTGGTTGAAAGGATTCTTCAAGTAGTTTTTCTGTGGCTTCTAAAAGTCCAATTAAGGTGCTTTTGTCATCTAGAGTGCCACGTCCAATAATATGTGTTTTTGTTATTTCTCCTAAAAAGGGTGCTGCTTCCCAATCATCAATAGTAGGCTCATCTACGGGCACCACATCTTGATGTGACATTAAAATAACTGGTTTTATTGATGGGTCTGATCCTCGCCAAGTATACAATAGGCTGTAGTTATTTATTTTCTCTAAAGATAGTTTTGAGTGGGTTAATGGAAAAGTTTTTTCAAGAAACCGATGGAAACCCAAAAATGCAGTGGAGTCTGGAATAGCTTCTTCGTTGAAAGAAATAGTTTGGTACTTGATTGCATTTGAAAGGTTTTGAAATATGTCATTTGAAAATTGAACTTTTTTTAATTTATCCGAACTTACTTGTTTTGAATCTAGTTTTAAAGTGTTGGTAATTACAAAACCGCCAACAATAATTATAATTAATCCAATGAGTTTTAATAAATTTTTCATTCTGTTAAATTTATAAATTTTTTGATTATTTGTTTCCTACAATGTACGAAACTGTTTTAAAAGCTTATGAAGAAGTTAAGCTTGATAACATAACTTTTGAGTATCACGACCCCAAAAAAAATTTAATTTGGATTTTATGGTAAATTTTGAAATTTCAGGGCATAATTTCTATGAAAAGACACAGGGTTTTGTTCAACTTTTATATTTTTGATTTTTTAAGTTTTTGGCCTTGAATTTATTTAACCAATTTCATTTTTCATTTCTTCTATTTCTCTTCTTTTTTTCTGTAAATGCACAAAAAAACAAGGATCCTTTTGCCCGAAGTGCAAGACTTCCAGATATTTCTATTGGGGTAGGTTTTAATCAAAATACTACTGAAAAGTACAAAGTACCTGGAGGATCATTGGTGTTTAATGCAATGTATTTCGATTTTAATCGGCGTTTTTTGGTGGGCTTAGATTTTACTAAAAACATTAACAATCGTTCTTCTACAATTTTTATTCCAACTCGAAATCAAGAAATTGGTGATGTTGGAAATTTCAAAAGACTGATATACAATTCAACTATTTTTTCTTTTAGAGGAGGATTTATTTTCAACGAAAAATTGTTTGTAGTTGTTGGGGCTGGTTTAGAAAAACTTAATGAGTTTAAAGAATATAATGCCCGTGATAGCGATTCAAATTTGCCTTTTTTTCATGAAGAAACAAAAGACAGTTCTTCGTTATTCTATTCAAAGTTTGGTGTAATGTACAGGTTTGATAAATTTATATCAGAATTTTTTTACTCTAAACGGGGGATAGGTATTGGTGTTAATTATTTCTTTGGGGATTAATTCCTATTGAGTAAAAATCCGTAGATGTTGTTCAGAGTTTTTCTTAGGAATAATGTGAAGCAATTTTTATATTTGAGAATGAATAAAACCACAGAAAAATTAAGAGAGCTTAAGAAACGACTCGATAAAGAGGCGGAACACTTTGATAATCTAATTGATATTTTAAATTCTGACAAAAGCAAAGAAAAAATAATTAAAGATGTTAAAAGAGAGTTGCTTTTGGGACAGCTCAAAAGAAACGTAATTGTAACTCAAGAATTTGCAAAATTAACAGCCAATGATTTTGTTTTAGATGCTGAGGGTCAGAAAATTGTAGCTTATGCAGAAGATGTTTTAAAAGATGTATCAATAGACAATAAAAAGTCCCATAAGCTTTACTAATCATTAAATTTTAAGATGACAAGAGGGGTTTTTTGAAATCATCAATCTTTTAGATGAAAATATAAATCGTGAAGGTTTTATAAAACTCTTGAGCCCTTATCTAAAGCAATGAATTTTTTAACTTGTGGCTATGAAACAGATCCAAAACAAATTCTTGAAAGCCCCATGTTTGATAAAGAATACAAAGAAATGTTATAGTTAAAGACATCTAACTTTATTCACTTTGTGAATATCATTTGCTACCTTTTTTGGAAAAATAAAAATTGCCTATATTCCTAATGGTAAAATTGTTGGACTGAGTAAAATACTCAGAGTTGTTGAAGTTTTTTCAAGGCGTATGATGATGAGAGGAGTTCAGAAACAAAATGTTACCACTACCACATCTGGCTTTAGGGGAGCTTTCAAAGAAACGGATACTCGTAATGAGCTTTTAAGCTTATTACTTCAAGTTTAGCCTTAGTTTAATATTACTTTTCTTATGAACACAAACACTAAAATTAAAGCTGTATATCCAATAAAAAAGGGTATCACGAACCTCTCAAGTTCAAACACTATCATAATTGCCATCAGTAGAAGTTGAAAGCCAAGGCCATAAAGAGAAATTAGAGTCATAAACCACTTTGGGAATGGTTTGGAGTAACTTGCATTTTTATCTATTGTGTACATGATTTTGTCAAAACAAACATATAAAACAGTATAAATTTTATGGAATAAATTTACTGTCTTCTGATTCTCTCCCTTAAAAGCTTTTGGCCTGGTATTTTCAAAAACTCTACTGGTCGAGTCACCCTGAACAGAATTTCGTAAAATAACATAATAGTAGTTGTAAAGAGTACCTTGAAGTTGAATTCCTAAAAATGCTATCAACATTAAGATTATTGAAGTATTTGTGATGTGCCAAAAAGTTAATAAAAAACAAAAGTTAAGGATTAAATCTGCTATTGAATCGTAATATCTTCCAACATAAGAAGGCTGTTTTTTTAAACGTGATAATTCACCATCTGCAGCGTCTAAAATGGATTTCAATATTATAAAAAATGCAGAGGAAAAGAGATAACCATTTAACAATAAACCAATTGCTGTAAAACCAGAGATAATAAACATGGTGGTAACATCAATTGGGGTGAAATTGGTGTGCTGAAATTTATGCGCAATCCATTGGCCTGCTGGGCGACCGTAATCAGACAAATCTATAAATTGATATTCTTTTGGTAATTTCGCCATTCCTAATTTGAGGGGAAATTTAAATTATTTCACTTTATAAAAGTACAACGATTTTTTTTCTTTGATTTTATAAACTTATTAATGCTATTTCAAAACTCTTTTAAAATCTTGTTTTCACTATCTTGTTTCTCAATCTAAAATGATTTAATATGAAAATGTATCATCTTGAAGATTTTAAAACAAAAGTTAAAGCACTTAATTTAAATTGGGAATATAAAAATAACGGAATTTATAAAGAATTTATATTGAATGATTTTAAGGAAGCATTAAGCTTTATGAATCAAGTTGGGGAGCTTGCAGAAATTCAAAATCACCATCCAAAATGGACGAATCTTTACAATAAAGTTCAGATATATTTGACTACTCATGATTTTAATGGCATCACTGATAAAGATTTTAATCTTGCCCTTGGGATAGATCAAATATTCTCTAAACTTTAAATATCTATTTTACATTTAGTTAAATAAATGTAGGATTATAATTACGTCATAAATAGATGCAAAATAAGTGTTTAGGTAAAAATTAGGGAAACATATATAAATCCATATCCATTGGAGAACAATGTGTAAAGTTTTACTCTTTAGAATTTCGGAATTCTGATGGTGTAACTTTTTTTAACAACTTGAAAACTCTATTGAAATTTTCTTGTGAATTAAATCCAGATTTTCCCGCAAGTGCTTCAATAGAATAGTTTTGTAAGTATCCGTCATAAATTAATTTAATTGCATACTCTATCCTATGTGAATTAATAAACATCGGAACGCTCATATTAGAAAATGTCTTTATTACCCCTAGTGACTCAGGTGGCAACTTAAGCTTTATTTCAGGATTTAAGTTAATTCCTTCCCTTTAAATAGGATACTCTGTTACATCACAAATAGGAAATTGGACAAGATCTGCCAACAGCCGTTCTCATGAAATTTATATTAAATTTAGTACATCTAAAAGTTTATCCAAGTCATCTGATGAAACTTCAATTGGAATGGAGGTTGAAACTCCCCAACAAAAGAAATCATACAATTGAGTAAATGATTTCGATCAATGTCAATTCCTTTTAAAGTGATGTTTCCAACCATGACATTCTTTTTTGAATCCATGATTTTAGATTTATAACATAGCTATTATGATTATCGTAGCGATCCGGGACAGGCCAAACTTCCATATTTGGATCAAGAAGTCCAGGATAAAGGGCAAAGTTTTTATCAAGAGATTTTTCTATATAAAGTTCGTATCCATCTACCTTTAATAGGATTTCATCTAAGTTATCCATGTAATAACTAAACCTTTCTTTAACTAATTCCTTAAAATAGGGGTCTTCAAACATTTTTTCGTACCAGATATTTTCTTTAATCCAAAATCCCTCTGGGTCCTCAGCACTGGAATAGTTGACGTTACCGAAGGCAAGATCAAAATCCCAGACAGGTCCCATCTTGATTTTTTCACCAGGGACATAATTTAAAAAGATACTTGAAAATGATTTTGCATCTTGATTTTTTGCTATTTCATTAACAAGAAACCAGTCAATAAAGCTAGGGAGATCAATAAATGATCTATAACCTAAATCAGGATCTTTAAAGTTCTCTCCAAACAAGGCTGATTCAAAATTATTTATGTAATCTTTAATTAAGTTGTATTCATTTGAATTATAATCAACATTAGGTTCTTTAATATTGAATACCCCTTGTTCATAATGAGAGGACCATATATTAGACCGGAAATAAACATCATCAATATCTATTCTTCCCTGGGCATCAGTATCAATTTCAACTAAGTAACCATTATCTCCAATATTTACTCTGTTTGATGATTCTTCTACTTTTTGACCCACTAAATAAATTCCAGCGTATTCGTTATTAATGTATAGATCTATGTATTTAGCTTGAGGGACATAATCGAAACGGCTTATGTTTGATATTTCACGTGCTATTTTATTACGGATTAATGATATGTCTGAAATTTCAGCAAGTAGCACCCATTTTTTGTCAGCAGACATGTTTAAAACGTCTGTTTTTTCACTAAATTTAATTTGATAAGGTTTTTTCCCCCATATTCCACCTTGCCACCAAGTAGAATTTCCTCTACCTTTAATTTTCATTTTAGTACTGGGCAGATTTGTTAAGCCATCACTACCGATAATTGAGACAGAACCCTCTATGTAGTCCTCTTTTGAGTTAATCTCAACACCAACCGTATCTATATATAAAATAGGAATATTTATTAAATTCTCTGAACCAGAACTGTCCTTTGTACAGGATAAAATAATAAAAACAATTAACAGACTAAGCTTTTTAATTAATTCCATAAGCATCAATTTTTATTTACTAGACAAACAGTTCTACAGAACTATCTTTATTGTCTGTTTTTTTTGAAGATTTAGCAGTTATATTAAGGGTTTGTTTTCAAGATCAATGTAAGTTTAATTTCTAAAATTAAATAAAAAATAATTCATGTTTTTTTACTATAAATAGGATGGAAATTTAAGTAAATAGTTTTCAAGCCAGATTATGTAAAAGGTGTATAAAATCATTTAACAACTAAAAGAATTAATGATTTTCTTGTGTATTTACTTTTCAGAAAACCGAAAAAACAAACTTTAAAGCTTAAAATTCAGAAATATATTAATATTCTACTCTGTTATTTGGACAAAATTTCTTTATCAATTAACTATTCAGCAGAAATTGCACAAATTTTAGTTTTATTATTAACATGAAATTAGATAATTCATGTTAGTAGCTTTAAATCACTTAAATTTAATATAATATTTATTAACAGGATTATCAGGAGGCAACCAATAAAAAAATTTCACTAAATAAAAAACAGATAGTTAAGGTTTTCCCCCTCAAAATAGAGATTGAGTTTCCTAGGGTTTCCTTGAAATCTTTATGCTAACTATATATAAGAGCTCTGGAAATCAGTATTAATTTAACACAGATTCAATTGGGCGAATTGAAAAAAAAATGTAGTTTCATGAAAAAATTATTATCATCTATTCGACTATATTATGGTAACTACTACTACTGCATACCCAAAATTGCTTGAACCCCTAGATTTAGGTTTTACAATTTTAAAAAACCGTGTTTTGATGGGCTCCATGCACACCATGCTGGAAGATATCGACGGAGGGATTCCTCGTTTAGCCGCTTTTTATGCCAAACGTGCTAAAGGGCAAGTAGGTTTAATTGTTACCGGTGGAGTATCACCTAACAAGCAAGGTCTAGCCTTGCCTGTGGGTCATCCATTAGATAATGAAGATGAAGCCGAGAAGCACAAGCAAATAACAAAAGCAGTGCATGATGAAGGAGGTAAAATTTGTATGCAAATCTTACACGTAGGACGTTATGGCTATACACCAGAAAATGTTTCTGCAAGTAACACTAAGGCACCTATTAGCCCTTTTCCTGCAAGAGAATTAACAGCAGAAGAAATTGAACAAACAATTAAAGACTTCGTTCACTGTGCTAAAATGGCTCAGTTTGCGAATTATGATGGTGTAGAGGTAATGGGATCTGAAGGGTATTTAATTAATCAATTCATTTCAAAAAAAACAAACCTTAGAACAGATGAGTGGGGAGGGGGTTATGAAAACCGCATAAAGTTTCCTCTAGAAATCATTCGCCGAACACGAGAAGCCGTGGGAGAAAACTTTATTATTATCTACCGCCTCTCTATGCTCGATTTAGTTGAAGGTGGAAGTACTTGGGAAGATGTTGTTCAACTTGCCAAAGCCGTTGAAGCGGTAGGCGCAACGATTATAAACACAGGAATTGGGTGGCACGAATCAAGGGTACCCACTATTGGGACTGTAGTTCCAAAAGCAGGCTTTGCCTGGGTAACAAAAAAAATGATGGGAGAGGTCAATATTCCACTCATCACTACCAATCGCATTAATATGCCTGATGTGGCCGAAAAAGTATTAACCGAAGGCAATGCCGACATGGTATCCATGGCGCGCCCTTTTCTAGCTGATCCTGATCTGGTCTTAAAATCAATTGAAGGTAGACCCGAAGAAATTAATACCTGTATTGCTTGTAACCAAGCGTGTTTAGACCACACCTTTACCATGCAAGTTTCTTCCTGTATTGTTAATCCTCGGGCTTGTCATGAAACTATTTTGGTACATGAACCAGCCCATTATAAAAAGAAAATTGCTGTAGTTGGTGCCGGACCCGCTGGATTAGAAGCAGCAACTGTTGCTGCAAAAAGGGGGCACTCAGTTGTCTTGTTTGAAGAAAAGCATGAGATTGGAGGTCAATTCAATATGGCTAAAGTCATTCCAGGAAAAGAGGAATACAG